>Ga0256868_10000180_pt1 | contig 37508 bp, 38 predicted proteins | sample RVTome_13_FD_187341 | JGI IMG/M metagenome (GOLD analysis project Ga0256868, IMG submission 187341) | Soil microbial communities from uranium-contaminated site in the Upper Colorado River Basin, Wyoming, United States - RVT92D227 HiSeq ...
AATAGGCGGCGATGGGTTGTTTGTCGGTGATGATTCTTTTGCTGGCAGCCAACTTGCGGCGAATATGTTTGGGGATGGCAAAAATGGCCTGATGGGTAAGACCATCATAGCTTTTCAGTTTTTTTGATATCCTTGCTGAAATCCTGGCGTCAATTTCCTCGGCAGTTAGTTCGGTGGGGTCGAGGCTTTGAGAAGCGGCGACGAAGCCCCATAGGCCGAAGAAGGAAGGGATATGTACCTGGTAGGGGTGGGCTATCGAAAAGACGTTTCTCAGAGTATTTGCTATAGCGGCGAAATTATCTAGATTCCCCCATTCGGAAGGCTCAGCTTGCACTGACATGATACCAGAGTGTCCCAGTCTTTGTTTGACTATCCGGTAGAACTCCCGGGTGTATAGCAAACGCGCCGGCCCTTCTTCTAAAGGGTCAACGAGGTCAATGATGATGACATCGAACTTGTCACTGCTTTTCTCCAGATATTCTCTGGCGTCGGCAAAATGAAGCTCTGCCCTCGGGTCATCGAAAGCCTTCTGGTGCCAGGAGGGCAAGAAGCGACGACAGAGGTTTACCACCTGTTCATCAATATCCACCATGATAGCCTTTTTGATCGTCTTATGCGCCAACACTTCCCTCAAGGTGGCACCCTCACCTCCGCCGGCGATTAATACTTTCTCTGGCCGGGGATGCGTCAGCATGGCCGGATGTACCAGAGCTTCGTGGTAAATGAATTCGTCCACCTCGCTGGATTGAATTTTGCCATCGAGGACGAGACAAACGCCGAAGCTGCCCGTATTGATAATATCTACGGACTGAAACTTACTTCGCCCTGAATATATCCTTTCCTTAGTGCTATGCAGCACAGTAAGGTCAGGACTTATATGATCAGAGAAGCGTCTATGTTTATCAGGGTCGCTATCTTTCTTCATTTTGTACACCCAACCTGGCTATCCTCCATAATCCCCCTGCGAAGCTCGATTAAAGAGTGAGTTTGCGCCCCCAGCCTCTCCGTTATCCACCTGGCAGCCTTCTCAGGGTCTACAGTGGTCCCGCAGGTGAAGACGTCTACGGCAGCGTATTTGTGTTCCGGCCAGGTATGAATGGCGATATGTGATTCGGCTATATTGACCACTCCGCTCACTCCATGAGGGGAAAAGTGATAAAAGGACTCACCCACTACGGTAGCGCCACATCGAGTGGCAGCTTCGTTAAGACACGTTTTCAAAAAACTTAGGTCATCTAGCACCTCCTCGTTGCAGATTTTTAGTTCTAGTAACAGATGTCTTCCAAGCGCATACAAATCACCTGCCTCCTTTAGATTTTTTGTTGCTTTTTCGGGCAACAGCGCAAATTCTATATAATGTCAGTCCTTTTAGCAATACTGTAGGAGTTTCTGTTAAAATAAACGGAAGCGATAGCTATGTCGGCGACCGAATCGTTAGTTACTGTGCGCACCGCCAAGTACCTGGAGGCGCAAATAATCAAGGGACGGCTGGAGAGCGAAGGCATACCGGTCCTCCTGAGCTATGAGAGCGCCGGCCTGGTTTGCGGGCTTACGATTGATGGATTAGGTGAGGTTAAGGTAATGGTGCCCCGGCATCTGGCAGCGGAAGCCAAGGAAATCCTGGAAGTGGTGTACCCCTCATGACTTCAAGGTTAGAACGCATAACTGAGCAGCGGCTGGATAGCCTGAGCAGAATTCGGGCTCGCGGCATGGACCCTTATCCCCATTCTTATCATCCCAGCCACACTATTCGAGAGGCGATCACTCTTTTTGAGCGGCAAGGGGCGAGCTCTCAGGACATATCACTGGCTGGCCGCATTATGTCCAAGCGTTCTATTGGTAAGATGTCCTTTCTTGATATTCGCGATAGCTCGGGGAAGATGCAGCTTTCTTTGCGCTACGACCTCATGGGCCGGGAGAGGTACGAATTTCTTCAGGATATTGATATTGGCGACATTATCGGGGCAAGGGGGAAGCTCTTCCGAACAAAAGCCGGAGAGCTCACTCTGGAGGTATCTGATTTCGCCATGCTCTGTAAATCCCTTCGCCCGCTGCCGGAGAAGTGGCATGGGCTGGCTGACGTAGAAAAACGCTATCGGCAGAGATATCTGGACCTCATCTCCAACGAAGAGACTAGAAGCATTTTTATTCTGCGTAGCAAGATTATCACTGCCATAAGAAGTTTTCTCGATAAGCAGGGGTTTATGGAGGTAGAAACTCCTGTGCTTCAGCCCCATGCCGGCGGAGCGCTGGCACGTCCCTTTGTCACTCATCACCATGCCCTTGATCAAGACCTCTATTTGCGAATTGCTCTGGAACTCCATCTCAAAAGACTGGTGGTCGGTGGTTTTGATAGGGTCTATGAGATTGGGCGCACGTTTCGCAATGAGGGCATTTCTACTATGCATAATCCGGAGTTCACCTTGCTCGAATGCTATCAAGCTTATAGCGATTACAATGGCATGATGAGGTTGGTTGAGGAGATGTTCTCTCACATAGCGAAGGAGGTTCTGGGCGATACCAAGATTACGCGTAACGGCCAAACTATTGACCTTGGTCTCCCGTGGCAAAGGACATACCTTCGTGAGGCAATAAAGAATTCTTGCGGCATTGATTTTGAGGACTATCCCGATGCCGCCTCACTGAGGACGCGGATGGCGGAGCTGAATATGGATGTTGACCCGACTAAAGGGAAGGGCAGGCTGATAGAAGAATTGATTTCCACTTTTGTCGAGCCGAAACTTATTCAGCCGACTTTCCTTCTGGATTACCCGGTGGAAATGTCGCCTCTGGCCAAGAGGAAGAGAGGCGATGACCAGCTGGTGGAGAGGTTTGAGGGCTTTGTGGATGGTATGGAGGTTGCCAATGCCTTCACCGAGCTTAATGATCCCCTGGAGCAAAGGGAGAGGTTTCGCCAGCAGCTAAAAGAACGGGTCGCCGACGAGGAAGTGGAACTCGCCGATGAAGATTTTCTTCAGGCTTTGGAGTATGGGATGCCGCCTACTGGCGGTCTGGGGATGGGTCTTGACCGCATGGTGATGCTGCTCACCGGGCAGCAATCCATACGAGAAGTGATACTTTTCCCCCAGCTGAAGACAAAAGAGTAAAGATACAGAATGGCAAGGCAGAGTATGACAAACCTTGAACAATACGGGAATTCAAAAATCAAAGGGCAAAAATCAAAATGACAACTCAAAACGCAAAACTTTTTAACTTTTGCTCTGTCATTTTGCACTTTTATTTTTGCATTTTGAATTGATTTGTTTAGAATTTAGAAATTAGGATTTAGAGTTTTCATATGTTGGATATTAGATTGATTCGTGAAAAGCCTGAGCTTGTCCGCCAGGCTCTGGAGAAGAGAGGCGATAGCTTTGCTCTCGATACCATCCTTGAGATTGACGGCCGTTATCGCACCCTTCTACGTCAAACCGAGGAACTCCGCGCCAAACATAACGAGGCCAGCAAACAACTGAGCAAGAGCAAGGAAAAACCACCTGAGCTCATCGCCCAGATGCGGCAATTGGGAGAGCAGATATCATCCTTACAGCAGCAGACCAAGGAAGCCAAGGCTGACCTTGACTCCTTGCTGCTGGAGTTGCCCAACATGCCCCACTCCAGCGTGCCCCTGGGGAGAGGCGCGGCTGATAATGTAGTAGTGCGCACCTGGGGCAAACCAAAGGAGTTTCCTTTCAAACCCTTGCCTCACTGGGAGCTGGGGGAAAAGCTGGGCATCATAGACTTCCAGCAGGGCGTGAAGCTCTCAGGGACCAGGTTCTATGTTCTCAAAGGATTGGGGGCACGTCTTCAGCGGGCGCTTATCTCATTTATGCTCGATGTCCATGTAGGCGAGCACGGCTATAAAGAAATCTATCCTCCTTTTATGGTGAAGCGAGAGTGTATGGTCGGCTCAGGAAATTTGCCCAAGTTCGGCGATAATTTATATCACGACGAGGAAGATGATTTTTGGTTCATACCCACGGCGGAGGTACCGTTAACCAACCTGCACCGTGATGAAATATTAAGTGCCGATAGCTTGCCCCTTCATTATGTTGCCTACACTCCTTGCTTCCGTCGTGAGAAGATGGCTGCCGGCACAGACACCAGGGGCATTAAGCGGGGGCACCAGTTTGATAAGGTGGAGCTTTACAAGGTTACCGACCCTGAGAGTTCTGACGAAGAGCTGGAAAAACTGGTATCTGATGCTGAGGATATATGCCGGAGGCTGGCCATACCTTATCGCGTGGTGCAATTATGTACCGGGGACCTGGGCTTTGCTGCCTGCAAAACATATGATATCGAAATGTGGGCTCCGGGCTGTGCCGAGTGGCTCGAGGTCAGTTCTTGCAGCAATTGCAGTGACTTCCAGGCCAGGCGAGCCAATATCCGCTACCGCCCTGAGGCTGGTGCCAAATCAGAGTTTGTTCACACGCTCAACGGCTCAGGGCTGGCTCTGCCGCGGGTCCTTATCGGTGTGCTGGAAAACTACCAGCAAGCTGACGGGACAGTATTGATCCCCGAGGCATTGGAGCCTTATCTGAAGGTAACATAGTACACCGCAAACTAAATGCAGTTGCCTGATCTATTGAGCTCGCTCGTAACAGGCGAGTTCGTCTACGGGTTCCCCTCTTAAGATAAGAGGGGCAAGGGGAGTTATGAAAGAGAGACTATGCCTGACAAATCAGCCGACTGCAGAAGATGAGGCTAATAGCCAGAAATGTAGTGCGAGGCTTTAGCCTCGTGCTGCACGACCCTGAAGGGTCGCACTACGAGAATCTGGAGGTGACATCATGACAGATTGGACCACAAAAGCGGAAGCACTGAATAGACTCATAAGACCCCTGACTTTCCCTATTGCCGTTAAGCTGGTCAAAAGCATTGACGAGTTCCCGGAAAAGACCCGCCGTCCTTCCAGGGACATGGGATTCAAGACAAATGTCTGCGTTGGTATGACGATGGCCCGCAAGTACGGCTGGACAGTGGGAATGACGGCCGATGATAACGCCTGTCTAATTGCTGCCTATACCTATGGATGGAGCGAGCCTGAATCTGAAACCAAGAAAGCCTTGACTGATTTCATGATAGTAATGAAATACGCAGCTAACGAGAATGCAGCAAAGACCACTATGGAGGCTGTAGAGCAAGTTAAGCTAAGCAAGGGCAAGTATGCCGGCGTGGTTTTCTCTCCTCTGGAGAGAACAAAAATCGACCCGGACCTCGTCATGATATTCTGCAATCCCGCTCAATTGATGCGGCTGGTGCACGGAGCCACCCAGGAGACAGGGGTAAGCGTGCAGTCTATATTCAGCGGCCGGGGTGGGACCTGCACTGAAGGAGTCCTGCAAACATTCAAGACCAGGCAGCCAAAGGTGGTGCTCCCGGGAAATGGCGATAGGGTCTGGGCGATGGTGCAGGATGAAGAGATGGTCTTCACTATACCGGCGAACTGGCTTGACCCGGTTATCAGGGGGCTTGAAGCCACTCACCAGACCGGCATTCGATACCCCATACCGGTGGATGTGAGACACGAGCCGACGTTCCCCGGACAGCTCAAGGACGCCGCATCCCGAGCAGCTAAATAAAAGCTAGTTCGGCGGAATTAGTGCTGAGGTATTCGAGCCTTAGCTGGGAGCAGCTTAAGCGCCGCAAACTATACGTCCTGGTTTCAGAAGGTGAAGCTATCCTCAGCGTTCGCCAACCACAAGAGTACCAATTTTTCGGTCCCAGATACCAAGCAAATGCTGGCTTGGTATAGGTCTTTCATTTGAGCTTGGGTGAAGATATAATTTGACTAACACAACCAATATGGAGGATAGTCATGACAGAAGAAAGAGGCATCCAAATCACGAGAGGACCAAAACAAGTAACTAGAATCAGCTCCCAGAATGGTATTGAGATAAGTCATTCTGGAAGGCCTGTTACCGGAGCGGTTCCAGAATTGGTGGAAGTACCGTTTCGCTGCGCCTCTACTGGCAAAGGCTTCAAGGTCCTTCTTGGAAAGAAACAGACCATCCAAAGTATTGGTTATACGGTCATTGGTGTCCTTAGAGAGGGGCAAAGCGGCCGTCAGAAAGGGGATGCGTCTTCGTCCAGTTTCAGAGAATTTGATATAGACGTGGGTAACATCGATGGGATTCACACCATAAAATGCCCGCATTGTAGCGGTGGCAGACACGCAGTTCTCCAATGCGGATGTGGGGGGCTGGCATGCGGGGGACGAGTGCGTTATGAAGGCAACAGGCAATACCAGGAGTGCCCTTGGTGTCACTCAGTTGGCGTCATAAGGGGGGAAATTGAGAAGCTAGGTGGCGAGAGGTCTACTTCACATCGAGGTCTACCCAGCAGAGGTAGCTCGCAGCAACAGCTAAAAACCACTGCTGACACCTCGCTGAAGCTACCGTCAGGTCAGAGAAAGATGACGAAGCGATAGATAAGCTTAGAGCAATATGGACGATTTCATTGATTATTACGCAATACTAGGCGTTACTAATAAGGCTACCACTGAAGAAATAAAGAGAGCCTACAGAGACAAGTGCTTCATTCTTCATGATGACCGAATGCAAACAGCCCCGGAAAGTGCAAGGAAAAGAGCCCACGAAGAACTCAAGCTGGTGAACAGAGCATACGACGTTCTGAAAGACGCGCGTAAACGGAAAGACTACGATGCGCAGTGGATAGCCCTCAAGGACAAGCCAAAACCTGTAGTGGAACCCAGAAATATTCAGTTCGGGAATGTCAAACCTGGAGAAACAAGAACCGCCTCGTTCGTCGTTCGCAATGACGGCGGCCCATACCGAACGATATCAATACCAAACCCCGGTACATGGGTGACATTAGCTGAGTGGCATTCTGTTTCAACTTCTGATGAATTGCCGTTAAAAGTGAGTATCCGGGCGGAAGCACCTACTAAGGGCAAGAAATTCTCCGAGATAATCACGGTAAAACTAGACGATGAAAAAGCGCATGTGGCAGTGTCGCTCAGCATCAAGAGGGGGCCTCACAGCATAGCTAAGGAGATTGAAGAACAGATATCGAAACCACTGTCTCATGTTGGGAAGAACAAGCGACTATGCAGTTTACTGTTTGTCTTTGCCCTTTCGCTTGTGGGACTGGGGATCAGTGCACACATTGGTAGCTTTATCCCTTTCTGGTTATTACTTAGCTTTTCCGTTATTTTTTCTGTTGAAAAGTGGTTAAGTTATTACATTTACGCTCGGAAGTATAAGATTGTCGGGAAGATCTATAGACTAGTTTTGAATCTTTCTGTGCTGTCGTTACTAGGTCTTCTTATCTCCTCTTGTGTATTACTGTTCACTCAACAGTTTTTGCAGAGTCCCCTCATTGGCAGCTTCTTATTTCTGACTGAACTCATTGCCCTCATCTGGCTGTCCAGGGTCGTCTCACGAAATAGCTGGCGACAACCGAGTATGAAGCTCACAGTATTCTGCGTAATATGTCTATTCCTCGTATTTTCATTCGCCGGTGTGCAGCCAATGGCTCATTACAAGGATGTGGCTATTGCCAAGATTGCGAACTTTGTATCGGATTAGACGGCCTAGCCAGCAGATTTGGAGGGGGCAGATATACTAAACAAAGATGCTAAGGTTGAAGCTGAGCGAAAACAAGAAAGGGGGTGTGATATGGGATTATTCACAAAGGACAAAAAGAATGAAGTGTCTTTCTCCATAGAGCTTAAATCCTCTATCGAAATGGGAACGGATGATACAGTTCAGAGACTATTGACGGAAGCGAGCCAAAAGAAGAAGAATGACAACCTTGATGGAGCTATTGAAGTGTTAAAAGCAGCCTATAAGGAATTGGATAAACACTCTTGGTCATTTCCGATTGCAGTTTACTTGCGGTTACCATTGTACCTGCAAGAGTCCGGTAGAAAAGATGAGGCATGGGAAGAGTTCAATAGGTTGGTATTATGGGTTAATTCTAAACCGAGATATTCTCCTGAAGTCACACCAATGGACCTTTCGGCCATCTGGGACAAAATGAGGTTGTTCTTACAAAGAGAGGGCAAGAATGATTATGCGGTACAATTTGCCGTCTGGTCTTACCTATCATGGGCGGTCGGTCTATATATGCAGAAGAGAGAAGACGAACTAGTAGCGTATAAAGCAGAGACGAATGTACAAAAAGCTCTAAAAACATCTTTACACAAGGCCGGCAAGGAATTCCTAACCAACAGACTTGTTAAAATCGTTTTGAATTCATTGGACAATTTGCCCGCAGTCGATTACAGAGAAATAGCCAAAACAGTCCAAGAAGAATTAAGAAGAGGAGGAGGAGGAGGAGAAATAGGAATAGGATAAAGAGGAGATTGGAATGAAAGACAAGGAATGGAGTAACAAGGAGATAATCGCAATTTTTGTAATTCTTGCCGTAAGTATTTTAGTCGGTATTGCTTCAAATTATATCGGTGGCATAATAACATTCTTGGTGCTGGGTTTAATTGCCGTTATGACTCATATCCAAATGCGGGCACATAAAACAAAACCGATTGCCGAGAAGCTTCTCAAGCAAGAAAAACCCAGTAAGGCAGAGTTGGATAAATGCATCGACGATTTAGGTGGCTCAGCAATAGGTGACGAAGAGAGCAAAGAGCTAATCAGAAAACTTATGGCAAAGCGTGACCAATTAGTAAACAGTTGAATAACAAGAAATTTGAGGGAAGGGAAGATAGGCTAGGTTTTGGCAATACTTGATGGGGTTCAGGTGGTCGGGGATTTCAGAATCTCCTCAGGGAAGGAGCAATTATCCTCAAGCTTCACTGACCTTGTATACTGCAGTGTAGCCACTCCGCTGGTGGTAACGGCAGGGTTAGTAATTTAAGAGTAGCTAGCAATTAAATCGGGAGACTTGCTCGATGGCGTTTTCGATGAGTTCGATGCGCTTGGTCTTGCCCTTGTCATCGAGTTCTATGGCTACAACATCTATGCGCCATAAAGAGGGGAGGTCCTGGTGGGTAGTGGTATAGGTCAGGGCTGAGGCGATGAGTTTCTCTTTTTTGGCCTGTGTGATTGACTCCTCGGGAGTGCCGAAGGCCAGATTGCTCTTGGTGCGGACCTCGACAAAGACCAGACAGTCCTTCTGCTGGGCGATGATATCAATCTCGCCGTGACGGCAGCGAAAGCCTGTCTCGCGGATGCGGTAGCCGCGCTTTTTGAGGAATTTCTGGGCTGTCTTTTCACCCAGCTTACCAACTTCTTGGCGATCCATCACCCTTACCTTGATCCTCTCCCCTCAAGTCGGGTGCATCATTACCATGTAGCGGGTTTAGAGAATGTCCCTTGAATATCAGTTAAGGTTGGGGGAAACTGTGATGCGATAAGGACTTTCTCATTTATGGAAATAACGCTTTGAGTTGACACCCTCATCAATTCCCGGTGCATGTGATAGTGTACCGGGTCTTTATGCACCATTGTGGTACGATTTGGATTTACCACTATCACGGTCCTCTTGAGTTTGACTGTGACAAGTTCAATGGCCTTCGTTAGGTCTGAATCGTTAGATATGACAATTGATTCATCCGCCTCTTTAACGCAATTATCATAAACGAGATATGCAGCCAAATTGACATCAGAGCCTTTCTCCTCCGTTCGGAGCACTTGGACTTTTCTAGCATGGCCATTCCTGTCATAAACGAATGGAACCTGCGGCAGGTACCTTGGCCAAGAAACAAAATTACCCTCGATTATTTCCAGATTTGGGATGGTCCTTAATGCACGCCAATAGAAGTCTTGTCGCGTTGGTGCGCCAAGGTCCCAAGGTACAGTTGTCACCTTGGCTGAAAAATACTTAATCTTGTCTATGGTTTTTGTAGGAAACAAGTTAGTACATAAGCGAAGCAAGTCAAGCCATTTGTATGGCGTGTACCTGACGGTGCAATAGTAGAGGTTAAATCCGTCAATATAGACGCTGGTACCCAAGTGCTATTTTGCTCCATGAAATGCGAAAGTGCTACCGAGGTAGCACTTTCACGCCCATCGGCCGAAGCCTCAGGGGTATTCAATCAATTATCAATCTAACATAAGATAGCATTAAACGTCAATAGTACTTTGGTACTGCATGGTGTCTTTTAAGCCCATTTTACATAAGGTTTTGCACGGCCCTACCTGAAGGGAGAGGAAGATTCACTTGCCATAACTCATCTCCATTTTGAATTTATCTTATCTTAATTATACTACTTGCTAGCTCAGTGGAGCTTGAGGATAGCTTACTGAGAAGATCCAGTCTGCCTTGAGACCTGTTCTTACTCTTACCAATCATCCGGAGGTAGGCTAACAGATTCTCCATCGCGCATGAGTCTGCATTCCCTCTGGGTGCCCTGCCAATTAGAAAAGCCCTATCCCAAGTTACTTTCTGTATTTCTTTTCTGCCGTTACTACCCGGCCTACTGGAATCTCCAGTACAGGCACGGCCCATGTGCTTATCCCGGCAAGTCCCATCGGGTATTGGGTAGCAGCTAAAGCCTCGTTGCTGTCGGCCTCTACGACTGTGATAGCTAGGGTTGTGTTTGGCGGCTGGCCGTTAAATGCCATGCCCTGACAGGCATACTGAGCTATGGTCTTCTGTCCCGGCGTTTTAGCTACCTTATCGGCGATCTGTGCCAGCTCTGCGACCTTGGTGGTATCACACATTGCGAATATCAAAAACTTCATTTCACTCCTCCTTTCTTAATTTTCTTGCTGCAAAGGCAGGGCACCCCAAAGCATATGTGTTTTTATCTCATTCGGACAATATGATTCTCCTACTTTTCCTTCTTGCTCTCCAAAAAATCTCTGGTAAGAGCTACTTCTGTGCAAACCACAGTTACCATACAGAAAATGGCAATTAGAAACCAAACAATGGGTGTGAAACCACCAAATGCCTTAGCCATTGCGGCGGTAACGATGCCGACAATTAGACAAGCCAATCCGAGAAAACGCATGAAATTACCCCATAGAGCTGTAAGCTTTCTCATGAGTAACACCTCCTTTCAATTCAATTATACCACCAGCTAATCCCCTATAGAGGAAACAGTGAATTGCTAGCTCGGTGAAGTTTGAGGATAGCTTGAGGCTTCGCGGAGCAATTTTTGAGAAGGTTTTTTGTTTTCGTCACAAGTGTAACAAAACGCTAGATTGTGCAATCTAGACAGAGACCATCGCGAAGCCTAGTGATTGGCGTGGAACGTTTGTAGAGCCTTGACTGCTGCTTGGCGGATGCTAAAGTCAGGGGCACTTATTGAGATTTCAAGCAGCCTCTTGACTGCCTCTTCCTGTTTCTTGGTGCTAACCCAAAACTTCCAAGGTGGCGGGTTGACCAGACTGATTAGCGACTCAACTTCCTTTTGATTTGATGCGAACTTATCATTCTCGGTTACAGCCGTCACAAGGTCGGTAAAGGAACGGCACTCAACTATGGCTGATTCACTTGCATAGATAGGCGCTTTAGCAACTAAAGCCACCGCAATAGCGTCGGAGGGACGGCATTCCACACCGAAGCGTCTGTCTCCACTTTCGTATATCAATTTTGCTCTCACACCTGACTCACGGAGTTTATGAATTACGACCATGTTAACCCTTGACGAGCAGCCTTCGATTATCTTATAGAGCAAATGATGTGGCTCGAGTGGGGTAGTATTCTGAACAAGTTCTGCTATTGTGTTTGCCTCAGAGTATCCCATCAAAATCGCTAAATTGCAGTTCCGTTGCTGGTCACTCAGGAGAACAAAGTTCTGATAATGTAGTAGTAAGCTACCAACACTACTCACGTCCAACTTCACTTCTGTACCAGTCAGAACCGTCTCCTGTGAAGATAACATGCGATTCAACTGTTTTGGAGAGGGCAATTCCTTAGACTCAAACTCAAATGAGTTTTTAACCTCTAACCATGATAGCTCATTAATGCGTGCTTGAGTTAACTCGTCAAAACACGAAATATCCATAACTGATTCCTCAACGAAAATTGGCGTTCGTGTCAAAATGGCAATAACGATAGCATCTTGAGCATGAGATACAATTGTGAATTTCTTAACATCATCAACAACGAGTATTTTAGCATCGAAATCTAAAGACGCCCTATCTTTCACTCGGTTACAATCTGAGACAACAATCATGCCAACTCTTGCTGAGAGTCCTTCAATAACAAGCCTTAGTAAGTCATATATCCCGAGCTCTGGAACCACCCTATTATCTAGAGCTGCTGCTATTGCTTTCGCTTCATCAGATTCCACGAATATGTGTAACGACCGTTTGCCTTGCTGTTCACGCAAAGTCACCACAAATAAACCTAGTTCTGTTGATACTCTGACACTATCTATTATAGTTCCTATCATCTGTCTGCCTCGCGATTACACTTCCAATGTCATAGTCGCCAAGTATTAGGTCTATGTGGAAGGCAAGTCAGTCCGCTTTCTTCACCGGCAGTTCTTACCCAGCAATAAATAGCCGATTTCTCTTTCATTTTTTAGGCTTCATATCAGGCTTTCATGCCATAAGCATTTCGGTCTTTTTATTGAGATATAGCCCATAACTATTCCAATCAATGTAGACACTATACCAGTTATCATATGGGGTTCATCGTTTGCTTGTGCCATTAGATAAATGCCGTATCCAAAAAACACTACGCTTGCAAGTATCCCGATTCCCTTAATTGAAGCTCTGATTAATATCAAAAGATAAGTCACAACCCATATAAATCCGACGTAAACAATGATATTCCGTATAACCCCTTTCGTTCCAGTTAAACTAGTTACGAACCCTATAACGAAACTAGCCATAGTTATATCAAATACAATAGGAAGTACCATACCCCTTATGCTCGGTTTCCTATACTGCTTTCTGAGCCACGGAACATAAATCGCTATCAATAACAGAACTGACAATCCGAAACAAAACCACGCTAATATTATTTGCCAAATCGTTACTTTTACCGGCAAAACAATTAATGTTAACCAGAAAGTAAAAAATAACATACCCCATGATAATGGATTTAACTCATATTTCTCTTCCTTTTCTTTCTGAGTCGTATCATTACTCATTTCTTCACCTCCTTTCAATTCAATTATATCCCTAGCCGACCGCTAATGGAAGATGTGTTTGAGTGGAGGATTCTCCCACAAGATGTTGTCGCCTGTGGGGCCCTTAATCTTTTGACCTTGCTGAGTGGCCGTACCACGCCACTAATTAATAACCAGGTTCTATCTAGTGTATCGGCTCGTCCCTTGACCCTTCGAGGAGTTTACCCTGAGTGAGATCCTTCGGTCGCTTCGCTCCCTCAGAATGACAAGGAGCGAGGGGCTCAAAATCGAAGGAAGCGAAGGGTTTGGAATGCCCGGAAGCGAAATGATCTGAGCTTTGGCTTGCGACGATATCCCTGACGGGGGCGAAGTATAGACGGTGAATTGGCGAAGGCCCGAGCTTTCGCAGACTGGACATGTGTACTCCCGTTCCGTAGCCTTTATGCCGGGCGAATCCATAGCCAGGGTAAAGCCGGTCGAATTCTTCCATCATACGGTCTCTGGTGACCTTGGCTATGATAGAAGCACAAGCAATGGAGAGGCACAGTCTGTCACCTCTGGTTATCCCTCTTTGAGGGATGGGACATTGAGACAAAGTCACTCTGTCGATAATGAGGAAGTGCGGTTGTCTGGGCAGTTTTTCCACCGCCTGTATCATAGCCAGCCTGGTGGCCTTGAGGATATTCACGGAGTCAATCACTTGAGAAGGAACGATGCCAATGCCCACAGCCACAGCGTCCTTGCTAATCAAGTCGAAGAGGGACTCTCGCTGCCTGGAGGTTAATTCCTTGCTGTCCTTGACCAGTTCAAACCAGGCTACATCGGCCCGGTGGGGCAAGATAACTGCGCTGGCCACTACCGGACCGGCCAGAGCGCCCCGCCCGACCTCGTCTATGCCAGCGATAAGCTCGTAGCCCTGTGATTTGAGGTCGTTTTCGTGATCAAGGTTTGGTAGGTGCGGCATATGTCTCCCAAATTCAGAAATTAAAAGTCAAAGATCAAAATGACAACTCAAAACGCAAAAATGTAGTGCGAGGCTTTAGCCTCGTGCCAGGACAAGATCGCACGACCTTAAAAGGTCGCACTACAATCTTGTTTGGAATTTCACCTACGGCATTGTTACTCAAAACGGAGGAATTTGATTTCTGCTTTGTCATTTTGCTCTGTGTTTTTACATTCTCCATTTTTACTTTTGCATTTGATGTATGATCCCGCCTCCCAGCACCTCATCATTATTATAAAACACAACGGCCTGCCCGGGGGTTACCGCCTTTTGTGGCCGGGCAAAATGAACATCCACGGAGTCATTCCGAAAAGAGAGAACGGCTTCTGCCTCTTTTGCCTTATAGCGTATCCTGGCCATGGCTATAACGGGCTCCCGCGGCGCCTTCCCTGATATCCAGTTCAGTTTTCGGGCAGCAAGCTTCCGGCTGTAGAGCTCCTCTTCAGGGCCAAGCACAATTCTATTGGTTTCAGGCTCCATCCTGATTACATAGAGCGGCTTGCCAGAGGCTAATCCCAGGCCATGCCTCTGCCCGATGGTATAGAAGGCTATTCCTCGGTGCTGGCCTAATCTCCTTCCCCCGGTGTCCACAACTTCGCCGGGCACAGTGCCAAATCTCTGGCTGAGAAAAGCGCCATAGTTCTTCTGGGAAATGAAGCAAATATCCTGACTGGATTTAGTCGCTATGGGCAATCCCGCCTGCTTAGCCATCTGTTTAGCCTCGTCTCGGCTATGCTCACCTAAAGGAAACAGGACACGGCCGAGCTTTTCCTGGGTTAGGGTGTAAAGAAAATAGGACTGGTCCCTACCGGTATCTTTGGCTTTAAGCAAGCGATAACCATCACGGGAACGCTCTACCCTGGCGTAATGGCCTGTAGCCAGATAGTCGGCACCCAGCGAGAGCGCTTTGTCGAGGAGGAGGCCGAACTTTATATCCCGGTTGCAGGCAACACAGGGATTGGGAGTCCGCCCGTCCTGGTATTCCCGGCAGAAGTAGTCAACTACAGAGGACTCGAATTCCTTTTGCAGGTCAACCTGATGGTAGGGAATGCCCAAAATGCGGGAGATGTTCTCCGCACGCTGTGCCTGGCGGTCGAAATCAGGCGACTCCCGGAGGCGCATATGTATGCCTATCACTTCACAGGCGGCCTCTGTGAGCAACAAAGCAGCGGCGGCGGAATCCGCCCCCCCGCTCAACGCCACAGCGACCTTTGGTTTGGACATCAGTGCTGTATAAGTATATCGCACAGCATGAAGGGTGACGAGATTGCTTCGTCGTTTATGTTCCTCGCAATGACGAGGAGGAAGCTAATAGCCGGCTCACCCTATCCCAGATAATCTCGGCAATTTTGCGTTTGGGCAAAGAGGCATCTATCACCAGCCAGCGGTCAGGCTCAGCCGCAGCCATCTTGAGGTATCCCTCCCTCACCCGCCGGTGGAACGGCAAATCCTCTAGCTCAAAGCGGTCTCTTAAGCTTTGCTTTCGCGCCAGTCCCTGCTCAGGTGAAATATCCAGGAGAATTATGAGGTCGGGATTGAGATACCGTGTTGCCATATTGTTGACCATTATTATGGCAGTAAAATCAAGTCCCCGCCCATAGCCTTGATAAACAAGGGTAGAATGAGTGAAACGGTCGCAAAGAACCACCTTACCTTCCTCTAAGGCAGGACGAATCACCTCAGCCACCAATTGAGCGCGGGAAGCAGCAAAAAGAAGGAGTTCAGCCTGGGGCGAAATGGAAGAGCCTTGTTTCCGCTTAAGCACTCTTCTTAACTCGTCACCCAGAGCCGTGCCGCCCGGCTCATGGGTCAATACCGCGGGAATGTTTTGCTGCTCGAGCTTCTTAAGCAAGAGCCTGGAATGAGTGCTTTTGCCGCAGCCTTCGCCACCCTCAAAGGTGATGAACAGTCCCAAAGATTACCTCGATTTCCTTTTGCCGCCGGGTTCCCAGCGCTGGTTACCGGAGTTGAAACCGCGGCGTCCAGCTAAGATCCGCTGTAGATTATGGACATAGGTAGATTTAGCCTCACGGGGATAGAGGACATCCAGGCATTGCCTCATTTGAGTGGCATTATTGCTTTTAAGGACATAAATGGGTATACCCAGCGCTTCGGCGTCCCGTATCTCCTGTGGCTTGCGGCGGTAATAGCTCCGTGTCGTCAGGAAGATGTCGGCTTGCTTAAGGTCAGCAACGATTTTCAGCTCTTTTCGCCCTTCCCTGGCAGTTTGTTCCAATCGGGACCGGTTAGCGCCGAAGAGGTAGAACCGCAGCGTTTTTTCCGGCTGCTTCTCTTCCTTGCTCTCCCAGGTCAGAGGGGATGTTATCGCTTCCCTTTTTACCTCACCATCTTCATCCATCGAGCGCACTTCGGCCTTCGGGGGTTGCCCATGCAAGAGAGCATCGACAGCCTCGGTCACGTTGGCATGCACGGTTACCTTGTAATAGTCTACGATTTCCACCACCATTTCAAAGGTGGGCGGAGCTTTGCGCTCCAGGATAGATTTTTGCGTGTGCCGTCGCCTGGCTTCTTCGTCTCCTAAGGTAACCGTCTGGACGCCGCCGATAAGGTCGGACAAAGTAGGATTCATGATCAAGTTTTCCAGAGTGTTGCCATGTGCCGTGCCTACTAATTGCACTCCACGCTCAGCGATAGTTCGCGCTGCTTTGGCTTCGAGTTCAGTGCCTATCTCGTCGATAATGATGACCTCAGGCATGTGATTCTCGACCGCTTCAATCATCACCGCATGTTGTTCAGCGGGAGCAGCTACCTGCATTCGCCGGGCATGCCCGATGGCGGGATGAGGAATGTCTCCATCCCCGGCAATTTCGTTGGAGGTGTCAATTACGATAACCCTTTTCTTGAAGTCATCAGCCAGCACTCGAGCCACTTCTCGCAACATAGTGGTCTTGCCTATACCCGGCCGTCCCAGCAGCAGGACGTTTCTGCCCGATTCGATAAGGTCTTGAATCATCCCCACGGTACCGAACACGGCCCTGCCCACACGGCAGGTCAGGCCAATTATGTAACCGTTTCTACTGCGTATGGCTGAGATGCGGTGAAGGGTGTGGTTGATGCCGGCGCGATTATCTCCGCTGAACTCGCCAATGCGTGATATTACGTAATCAATATCAGCCTGGCTCACCTCTTTAGAATCGAGGACTAATTCTTTATGAGGGAAGCGGGCTTCGGGGAGACGCCCTAAGTCTAAGACTACCTCCAACAGCTCGCTGTGATCGGGCTGCTGATAGAGCGACTCACGGATATGGAGTGGAAAGATATCAAGTAGTGCATCTAAATCGTCAGTAACTACCCTTCGCATCCTGTGACAGTACCTTTTTTCACCTTACCAGCCCCGCGGAGACAGCAATTCCTGCTGGGGTATAGCTTTTATATCCAGACCGGGCATGGCGGCCCCCAGGCCTTTAGATACCTCAGCGAGGATGGCCGGGTCCTGGTAGTGGGTGGTAGCTTTGACAATGGCTTGTGCTCTGGCTACGGGGTCGCTGGACTTAAAGATCCCCGAGCCCACGAATACTCCCTCGGCTCCCAACTGCATCATTAAAGCGGCGTCGGCCGGCGTCGCCACACCGCCGGCGGCAAAGTTCACAACAGGCAACCTCCCTGTCTTATGAACCTCCATTACCAGCTCCAGAGGAGCACCCAGGGCTTTCGCTTCAGCTACTAATTCATCTTCAGGCAGAGCATGGAGCCGGCGAATCCCATCCTGGACTGCCCGCATGTGCCTGACAGCTTCCACGATGTTGCCTGTTCCCGCTTCGCCTTTGGTGCGAATCATGGCTGCCCCTTCGGCGACACGGCGTAACGCTTCGCCCAGGTCGCGGCAGCCGCAAACGAACGGAACCTTAAAATCATGTTTCCAGATATGATGGCTTTCATCGGCGGGAGTGAGCACTTCGGACTCATCTATAAAATCAACGGCCAGTGCTTCCAGCACCTGGGCCTCGACGAAGTGACCGATGCGGCATTTAGCCATTACAGGGATGCTGACCGTTTCCTTTATGGCCGTGATTATAGTTGGGTCGGCCATGCGGGCCACTCCTCCGGCGGCGCGGATATCTGCCGGCACCCGTTCCAATGCCATAACAGCGCAGGCGCCGGCTTCCTCGGCGATCTTAGCCTGTTCCGCGCTGACCACGTCCATAATCACCCCGCCCTTCAGCGTCTGCGCCAGTCCCGTCTTGACTTTCCAGGTACCCTTTTCCATCAATTTTCATTATAACGCCGTGCGCATCAAAGCACAAATGGCAAGGGGCCAGACAAAGCTCAAAGTCCAAATGCCAAACAAAGTTCAAAGTCCAAGTGATAAAACAGAGATCTTCGCTTGGCTCGCAGCGACACTCCACCCTGTCATTGCAGGCACCCGAAAGGTGCGCGGCAATCTCATCGGTCAAATTCCAAATACGATTGTAGTGCGACCTTTTAAGGTCGTGCAATCTTGGCCTGGCGCGAGGCTAAAGCCTCGCACTACGTTTTGCGTTTTGAGGTGTCATTATTAGTTTTTGAATTGTTTTCGGGTTTTTGGTACTCAGGATTTGTAGCTTGTAGGGGTGAGGCTTGTCTCCGCCCACCTTGCCCCTCTTAAGATAAGAGGGGCAAGGGGAGTTATGAAAAACGTAAAGCATGCCGGACAAAGGAGCAAGATGATGCTGGAAATAACCCCCTTTATCCCCCTTACTTTAAGGGGGATATTCATGAAGAGAATCCTTATTCTAAGGGGGGAGGGCTTAGTCTGCTCCCCTTCACGCTCAAATAGAACAGGGTCGAGGAGTGAACTCCTCGACCCTGTCTTTCTACCTATTCAGCGCGTCAGCCAATCAACCTGAAGCAAGACGATGCTTCATTAGGGTGGTAGCTGGAATATTACGGTCAGCATAGGGCTATCGCCGCTGCAGTCATTGTCCGGGTTCTCATCCCCTTCCACTTCGACACAAGCATAGGAAACAAGCTGTAGGGTCTGCATGTGTAACATGCCCGGAGCGTCGAAGAGGACAGGCAGCCCAGCCATTGGAACCGGGAAACCAATCCAGTTGATTGTTTTCTCGTATTCAGTGCATATCACAAGGTCCCAGTCCACCTCCACATCCAGATTGATCCACTCACAGAACGGGAGCTCAATCTCCGTGCATGCGGGGACAGGTACTCCGTCCACGGTACACGTCTGGTTCTCCTTCTTCTCGGCATCGGGGTGCATCGTCACGGCACCGGGGTCGTTGACAGCATGCAGCAAGATGACCGGCCCGGGTTCTCCCTCGAAACCGAAGTTATGAATCTTGAGCCAGGACGTCTGGTGCACCGTGACCACTTCTCCTTGCTCTCCCTCCACATGCTCTTTGTACTCACAATCTATGATGTCACCCCAGACCACCGGGAACGGGCCTGCAGCAGGATCAACCACTTGCCCGTTTATGGTCCAGCTCGTGAACGTAACCCAGGCGTCCGGCGTCGCCGGCGTCCTGAAGTTCAAAACAAAGGTCTTGGTGCCGCCCGCAACCACCTCTTGGGTTGTTGAGGGTGTGATGTTAACAAATATCCCGGGACCGCCGGAAACGTAGGCACAGGTCCAGTTGCCGGCAGCCACAGTGAAGTTCGCTGCGACGGCTGTACCGTTAACGTCTGCCCCCGACGTGGGTGACAGTTTATAGCTCACGTTTCCCGCCCAAGGAGCGCCATCAAGGGTAGCTTTAACCTCAATGGTGCCCGTCGTTGGTCCTGTACAGCCCGGGATGAAGGCCGCAAGTAGCACGACTAAAACTAGATAAATAGCCAAAAGCCTCTTCGTCATAAGTTTTCCTCCTTCTTGAATAATTTAGTGCTCCTGAAAAAGACTGTGATTTGTTTATGCCCCGTCTCACCTCCTCATTGATATTTGATTTGCCTTTAAACGAACCAGACTTTCCGTATGTGGTGAAACCGTGACCTCCAATACCGGGCGGACGGAGTGCCACAGCCGGCACCATCTGGATGTGTGCAGGTCACAAGCCTGGTCCACCGAAATCTTTCTTGATACTATCAATACTACACCCTGTTTCTCACAGTGTCAATCTATTTTGGCTAAAAATCGGAGTTGCCCTCACGATATTTGCCCTTTGTGGTTATCGCGTTTAGCCCGGTGCGATTCCCTGCGGCGAAGATCTCGATCACGCCACTCCTTTGTCAACGTAGCTCTCTTCGCACATGTCTGAATCTTATCACTGAAATATTAAGTTTTCGTTAACCGGGAGGCGGACTTCGCAAAAAAACTTCATCATCGGACTCGACGCTGATATCCCGTTTGTCATTGCGAGGCGCGGTAGTGCTGAAGCAATCCCGGAAAGGGAAATTCAAGAATCAAGGGCCAAAAACTGCGTTCTAATGACAAATGCCAAAGCTCAAATGTCCAAATGCAAAAGATGCAGTGCGAGGCTTTAGTCTCGTGCCAGAGCATAATTGCACGATCTTGAAAGGTCGCGCTACAGTCAGTTTGGAGTTCACGCAGTGAGATTGCCACGCTTCGCTCGCAATGACGAAAAGAAGGCGGGCTCACGATGACGAAGGAAAGAAGGACTTGCAGTGATGAAGAAAAGAGGGGCTCGCAATGACAGGAAGGGGCCGGCCCTCAACGATAGGGTGTGTCTGATAAAGCAGGCAACTAAAAAATCCTGGTGGTCCGGGCGGGTCTCTTTCTCCGCAAAAAGAGAATCACCAGTACCACCGCTGCCACCGCTATAATCTCGCCAATTGACGGCCAGCGGCCTATCGGGGTCTCCCCGGAGTCGGCAACCCCCAGGTTCCACCTGGCGAGCTCAGTCTCCAGGCCCACGGCGACCACGGTGCCGCCGGACTTGAGCCCCACCGTATGATAGGTGCCTGCCGCGACCTCGCTGATGCTCGTCCAGCCGCCGACATTGCACTGCCCGCAGGCGTTGTCTCCCGCGGCGACCGCTGTGCCATCCGACTTAAGCCCCGCCGTGTGGTAAATGCCTGCGGCGACCTGGACGATGCCCGTCCAGCCGCCGACGTCGCACTGCCTGGAGGCGTTATCTCCCACGGCGACGACGGTGCCGCCGGACTCAACCCCCACCGTATGATACAGGCCGGCGGCGATTCGGATGATGTCGGTCCAGGCGCCGACATCGCAGCGCCCCGAGGCATTGTCTCCCACGGCGACCACTGTGCCGTCGGACTTGAGCCCCACCGTGTGATAACGTCCTGCAGCGACCTGAATGATATCCGTCCAGCCGCCGACATCGCACCGCTCGTCGTTGTAGCCCACGGCGACCGCGCTGCCGTCGGACTTAACCCCTACCGTGTGCCAGCCGCTTGTTGCCACTCGGATAATGTCCGTCCAGTTTCCAACGTTGCACTGCCCGTAATTGTTAAATCCCACGGCGACCACCCCCCGGTCGGACTTAATCCCGACGGTCTGATAGCCGTTGGCAGCGATCTGGGTTATGCCCGTCCAGTTTCCGACCTCGCACTGCCCGTAGCGGTTGTCTCCCACGGCGACCACCGTGCCGTCGGACTTGAGCCCCACCGTGTGACCGTAGCCGGCGGCGACCCGGGTGATGCCGGTCCAGCTGCCGGCATTGCACTGGCCATAGACGTTCGCTCCCACGGCGACCACCGTACCGTCGGACTTGAGCCCCACTGTATGATATGAGCCCGCAGCGACCTGTACGACGTCCGTCCAGCTTCCAATGTGGCACTGTTCATCCTCGTTGTCTCCTACGGCGACCACTGTGCCGTCGGACTTAAGCCCCACCGTGTGATGGCTGCCGGCGGCGACCCGGGCGATGTCCGTCCAGCCTCCGACATTGCACTGCCCATAGCGGTTGTATCCCGCGGCAACCACGGTGCCGTCGGACTTAACCCCGACCGTGTGATGGCTGCCGGCGGCGACCCGGACGATGTCCGTCCAGTTACCGACATCGCACTGTCCGTAGTAGTTGTCTCCGACGGCGACCACCGTGCCGTCGGACTTAAGCCCCACCGTGTGATCGTATGTTGCAGCGACCCGGGTGATATCCGTCCAGCCGCCGACATCGCACTGTCCGTAGGCATTTGCTCCCACGGCGACGGCGGTGCCGTCGGACTTGACCCCCACAGTATGATAGACGCCGGCGGCTACCCAGACGATGTCCGTCCAGCCTCCGACACTGCATTGCCCCTGGTGGTTCCATCCCACAGCGACCACGGTGCCGTCGGACCTGAGCCCCACAGTGTGATGGCTGCCTGCGGCGACCTGAACGATGCCCGTCCAGCCGCCGGTATTGCACTGTCCATAGCGGTTGTCTCCCATGGCCACCACGGTGCCATCGGACTTGAGCCCCACCGTGTGACCCCAGCCTGCGGCAACCATGGGCGTTGCCTGCCCTTGAGACATATTCGCAGCCATTGCCGAAACAAAGCTGGAGCTATCCGACGGCAGATAACTAATGCAATAATCATGCGGCAGAAGTGCAGTTGCCGGAGCTCCCGTTACCGGCGCAGTAATGACAAAGCTGAAGAGCAGGCCAATGGAGAGCAGGGCCGATAGGAACACTTTTCCGTTTTCCATTACCATCTCCGAAGTAACAGGCTGAATGCTATTTTTTAATCAGCAGAAGAGACAGGATATCATACTTCCCTTCTATCTCATATCCTTCGCTTATCTCTTTTTTATGCGCATGAATTAGCTTATCAATGGCTTTGGTTACTTCAGGCCAATCGTCAAATTTGTAATCGTGGAAACCGAGGACGCCCCCGGAAACAAGATGAGGCCAAATCAAGTGGAAATCATGTTCTACGTACGCTTGCTGGTGGCAGCCATCAATGAACCCGAAGATGAATCTCTGTTTTTCAGGGAAACTGACTTTTCTGGAATCTTCTCTTATCGTGATGATGTTATCAAAACCTCGAGTTGACTTCTGGTAAGCTCGTAACATCGAGCGGCCCCGGAGAAATGCTTCATAAACGTCACCCGCCTTGATGCCACCTTTGCTCAGAGTTTTGTCCAGATTGGGATCGAAAACGTCAATGGCGTATACCTTCTTACCATATCTCCGGGCGAGCTTTGCCAGTCTGGCGGTGCCCCTGCCCATATAGGCGCCAATCTCGATGATATCGCCTTCTAGTTTACATAATGCCCGCTGGTTTATAAATCCGATGAGCACTTCGTAACCTACGAAATCATCGGGGTCCTCTTCAAGTAGTGGAATCTTCCGGGAGACTCTCTTAACACTAAGCTCTAAATTCATGTTCCAGGCCAAGGTTTCAGCTATGGTATCTTAGTCCCACGTAAGGCCACCATAGCCAGTATCGCGGCTGCCGATGTCCAGGTATTCTTTTCAGGTATCTCCGTTCCCAGCTCCGACCGTCTTATCTCTCTTTGTGGCCAATACGCCTCACGATAAAACACGCCGTCGCTATCCCGAAACTGCGATACCCAGTCCAGCACCTCCCTGGCCTTATCCCTGGCACCCATCCTTGTTAAGGCCAGGATGAGTTCAAATGTCTCAGCTACGCATACTGACTGTCTGTCGCGGAAGCACTTACAGCCCCAGCCATCTATTATGAAGTCCGGCCATCCTCTTGAGATGCGCTCTTCAGCTTGCTTTGCCTTGAGCAGTCCCACGAGGATGGGGTAATACCAGGTCATGGCATGCCCGCTCTTATCCTCGCCTAGCCTGTCGAAGCGTTCGGGGTGCTCTTTGATTGCTCCAGTCAGCTTCCGGCATGCCTTATCCCAGTCAGGCTTATGTACTCCCAGTCTTCTGGTAATCCTTATGCCGCATTTAATACTGAGCCAGGTGCTGCTGGAAGCAGTCAGGATTGCTCCCGGCCAGACCTCGTTGTTCTCGCTTAGTCCCCAGTAAATCTCGCCGCCCGGCTGCTGTAAACTCAGGGCGAAGTCTATGCACTTCTCCACCGCAGGCCACATGTAGCGGAGAAAGTCCAGGTCACGGGTAGTGAGGTAGTGAAACCACATCCCCGTTGCTATGTAGGTGCTGAAATTCGTGTCTTTGGTCAGGTCCTGGGGTCTATCATTGCGATAACTGAAATACCAGCTCCCGTCAGCGTTCTGGGTATCGCACATCCACCTATAGGCCAGGCTGGACTCATGGAAGTGGCCGCTAAAATCTAAGGCTATGGCGCATTCCACATGGTCCCAGGGGTCAGTTATGCCGCCCCGGTACCAGGGGATAGCCCCCGAAGGAAGCTGTTGACTGATGATAAAGTCCGCCTGGCTCTGAATCAGCCCTTGAATATCTTCCAGCATTCCTTCAAGTTGAACTCTACCTGGCCGGCACTTCTGTGCTAGAGGCCCTTTTTTGTTTCCTCGATTTCCTTTTGCACTTCCTTCAGTTCCTCTTCCAGGTCTTTCTTATACTCCTCGAGCATGTCCAGATACTCCTTCTTTTCGGGAAAGGGCCTGAATCCCTGGAAGTAGAAACCGAAAGGGGGGAGGCCAAAGTAGAATCTCCGGGATCTCCTGCTCCACATCTCTATTTCACCTCCTGAATCAGATGACCGTTCAATCTTATTTCCTCGTTTATTACTTAGCACCTAGCAAAGTCTTCGCCCCCGAATTTTGTAGCGCGACCCTTCAGGGTCGTGCAGCACGAGGCTAAAGCCTCGCACTACATCTCGAAAGACGAAGCCCATCCTCACGCGCCAATCTAAATTGGCCGTCGCCCCGGCACTCCCGGGCGACGGGGATATTTGCCCGGTGTAGAGCATATTTTATCAATAATCAGCAGATAACGCGCATCATCGAATTCATCCAGCTCTATTTTCTTTACCTGGCTCAATTTGCCTCCCAGAGTGGCAATGGCTTCTTCCGCCCTAGTCATCTCCCGGGCGATGTCCCCTTTCTTCTGAGCGATAAACCTTCCCCCGAGCCGGCAAAAAGGTAGGGTCAGTTCCGCCAGGGTCGGCAACGGGGCGACAGCACGGGAAAGGACCAGGGCAAATTGCTCACGATAAAGCGGTAAATGGGCTGCTTCTTCAGCTCTAGCATTCAGCACTTCTACATTTTCCAGCTCCAGTTTGTGGATAATATGGTGGAGGAAAGCCGTCTTTTTTGTAGTAGGTTCAATGAGCACCAGCCTCAGCTCCGGGAAAAGGATTTTGAGCGGGACGCCGGGGAAACCGGCGCCTGTGCCTATGTCCGCAATATTGAAATCTGGCCTCCCCACCTCTTCCTCGGGCAAAGCCAGAGCGACGGTCAGGGAATCGAGGAAATGCTTTACCTGTACCGAGGAGCAATCTGTGATGGCTGTGAGGTTAATCTTCTTATTCCATTCAATCAGCTCCTGGTAGTAGAGCTCGAACTGCTTTGCCTGTCTGGAATTGAGCTTCATGCCCAGCTTGCCTGCTCCTGCAATAAGTTCTTTCATGTCGAGCCACGCTTAAGATTAATGAGAGCGCCCAGTGACTTAATTCTATCGCAGTTGCCTATAATAGGTCGACACGCTGGCCGTGAGCAATCCATATTTTGGTAGTCGCCCGGATTTCATGGGGAATTTCAGAATTCTGTAGTGCGACCCTTCAGGGTCGTGCGGCATGAGGCTAAAGCCTCGCACTACATTTACTCGTAGGGGCGGGTCTCGTCCCCGCCCAGGCCTGATTCGGTCAGCTCCGGTTGCCTGATTCATTGGGCAACTCCATTTTTGAGCAACCTTTCCATTTGACAGGACAGTAAGAAAAATCATACAATACTGACTTTGCTTATGCAGGAGGTGAGAATGAAACAAAGGGATAGGCGTGTAATAGGCAAGTGTTTCGGCACTGCTGTGCTCGGGCCCCGGGGGCAGTTGGTGATTCCCGTGGAAGCCCGAAAAGAACTTGGTATGGATGCTGGCAGCAAACTTTTGGTTTTCGGTCATTTCGAGGGGCAGGGGCTTATCTTCATCAAGGTTGAGGCGGCAGAGGAGTTGCTCAACATTGTGACCAGCAGACTTGATGAGATTGCCAATTTGATCAGGGGAAGCAAAACCTCCGGCGTTGGAAAGTAAGGGCAAGGCAATCAAAGTCAATGGCGCGGCCAAAATAATAGTACTTTGTTTTTTGCCAGATAGTATAGAGTTGCTACTACAATGAGCGTTTTGTCACAATAGAGAGGCGGTATAAAGGAAAATGAAAAAAAGGCGAACACTGATAATAGTAATCTGCCTGGTCTGCATCGGCATAGTGCTCGGTATCGTGTTTACCAGGGGCAGAGGCTCCGAAGTCACGCCGACCGTTGTTGAGGTTACCCGAGGCAATATAGTGAAAACCGTCTTCGTGGACGGCAATTTAGAGATGCCCAATAAAGCCTATTTATCATTTGGCGTCACGGGTACAGTGACCGAGGTGCTGGTTGACGAAGGGAATAACGTGACAAGAGACCAGGTGTTAGCCAGGCTCGATGCCCCTTCCCTGGAATCGAGCGTGGAGATGGCTGAGCTGCAGGTCAAGATAGCCAGGGAACAGGTAAAGGCGGCCCTGGCACAATATGAGATCGCCTTGATTAACCTGGATGAAGGCGGGATGCTCCCGGGCGACTCGGAAGAAGTGCTTGAGTTGCGGGTGGAAATGGCCAAAGCAAGCTGGGAAACAGCAAAACTGAACTTGAAAATAGCAGAGCTCAACCTGGAATCGGCAGAACTCAGCCTGGACAAGGCGGTGATAGTGGCTCCCTTCGATGGTGTGGTAGCCGACATCACTATAAATGAGGGTAAAGAGATCACGGCAGCGGCTTTGGCTGCTCCGGCAATCACTCTGGTTGATACCAGTGAGATACAGATGCGCGGCTTCGTTGACGAAATTGATGTGGCCATGGTCCGGGTAGGCCAGGCAGCGAATATTACTCTGGATGCCCTGTCTGACGAGGTACTAGAGGGCAGGGTGGCATTTGTATCGCCGACAGGCACAGCTCGGGTTGGGGTAGTATCCTACGACACCACCATAACCCTGGAAGGTCCTGTTGCCAACCTTAAAGATGGCATGACTGCTATCGCGGAAGTGGTCATCGAACGTCGTGATGATGTATTGGCGATACCCAACAGGGCCATCCGGGGAACCTCGGCGAACCCGAAGGTTATAGTGCTCGTGGATGGGCAGGAAGAGGAACGGGAAATTACCCTGGGGCTATCTGACGGCATCAACACCGAGGTTTTGTCGGGACTGGAGGAAGGAGACAAGGTGGTAGTACCTGCCTCCGGGAGATCGTCAACCAATTTCTTTACGTAAACAATGCTAGAACTGGAAAATATAACCAAAGTGTATAGAGCGGGGCAGACCGAAGTTCCTGCTCTGCGTGGGATCACCTGCCGCGTTGGGTCAGGAGAGATGGTGGCTATCATGGGGCCTTCGGGCTCGGGGAAGTCCACGCTGATGAATATCATCGGCTGTTTGGATAAGCCTACTTCCGGAAAATATCGTTTGGAGGGCATCGAGGTAGACAAGCTTAACGATGATCAGTTAGCCGAGATAAGGAATAAAAAGATAGGCTTCGTCTTCCAGAGCTTCAACTTGCTGCCCCGGGCTACGGCTTTAGCCAATGTGGAATTGCCGCTTATTTACGGTGGCGCCAGCGACCGGCGGCAAAGAGCGTTACAGGTGCTGGAGTCAGTGGGATTAGCTCAGCGGGTCAATCACAGGCCGAGCGAGCTAGCCGGAGGGGAACAACAGAGGGTGGCTATCGCCCGGGCCCTCGTGAATAATCCCGCTCTTATCTTGGCTGATGAGCCAACCGGCAACCTTGATACCCGTACCAGCCAGGAAATCATGACGATTTTCAAGAGACTGAATGAGCAGGGCATGACCATCATCCTGGTTACGCATGAATTGGATATCGCCGCTTATACCCGGCGCACCATTAGAATTCGCGATGGTCGGATTGAGGCAAGTGGTTAACAATTCACCTGTCATTCTGAGCGTAGCGAAGAATCTCGCACTGAGCAAGACAAGCTTCGTGAAGAATACAGACCCTTCGCTGGCGCTCAGGGTGACACTTGAATTTCAGATGGAGATAGCAGAATGAAACTGTGGGACTGTTTCTCTACTGCGCTGCGAGCTTTGCTCAGTAACAAGCTGAGGTCAATTCTGACCATGCTGGGCATCATGATTGGGGTGGCCGCTGTCATTTCGGTGCTATCTCTGGGCAGGGCACAGGAGGCGCAGGTGGAGCAAGCTTTTGCTGCCCTGGGGTCTAATTTGATATACGTCCTGCCTAGAGAGGCAGGCATCATGGGTGCGGGGGTGGGTCAGGCAACACTGACCCTGGAAGATGCCCAGGCGATTGCCCGTCACGCCCCTTCCGTGGAGGCAGTGGCGCCGACAGCACAGACGTACGCCCAGGTTGTAGCTGGAGGAGAGAACCTTAACAGCATGATTGCTGGAGTGACTCCGGAAGCCGAATGGGTGGACAATTATGCCCTGGCACAAGGCAGCTTCATCAGCGAATTCGACTACGGAGCAAGGTCGAGGGTAGCTGTCCTGGGTAGCGAGATAGCGAAAACCCTTTTTGGCGAGATGGACCCCACCGGCCAGAGCATGAGGATTGGCGGGCGCCAATTCCAGGTCATCGGCGTACTGGAAAGCCGGGGGACCGGATTCGGAGTCGAAGACCTCAGGGTCTATGTTCCTTTGTCCACCTTCTACGCCACTCTGGCAGCCTCACAAACAAGCAGTCGCGGAAACAGTGTTGACATGATCAGTGTTCGAGTGCCGAGCAGGGATGCTCTCGAATCCGCCGAGGAGGAGATCACTGTTATCCTGAGGGACCTCCATGGCATCAGGGAGGGAGAAAGAGATGACTTCAGAGTCATCAGCGTGGAGTCTGTGGCAGGTCAAGTTAACCAGGTGATGGGAATCATTCAGCTTGTCCTTGCTGGCATAGCCGGCATATCGTTGCTTGTCGGCGGCATCGGGATTATGAATATCATGCTGGTTTCGGTGACCGAGCGTATCAGGGAAATAGGTTTACGCAAGGCAGTAGGCGCTAAGAGGCGGGACATTCTGGTTCAATTCCTCATTGAAGCCGCCACGCTGGGTCTCTGTGGGGGTGCTTTGGGCGTGGGATTGGGATGGATTATAGTCAAAATCATGTCTATCGTGGCGACGAATTATGGTTTTTCTTTTGCTGCTCTGCTTCCCGGCTACGCCATTATCCTGGCGGTAGGCGTAGCAATCTTTATCGGGCTTGTTTCCGGTCTGTACCCGGCCACCCGGGCAGCACGACTAGACCCTATCGAATCCTTGCGCCACGAGTGAAAAATTAAAACTCAAAGATAAGAAATCAAAATGACAAATCAAAATGCAAAGGTTCTTAACTTTTGCTCTGTATTTTTGCCTTTTGCATTTTAATCTTCTATTTAGCCTCTCCCCTGAATCAGGGACAGGAATTCACTGCGAGTCGCTACCTTGCTTCGGAAATTCCCCCTCACCGACGAGGTTATCACAGTTGTTCCGGGCTTTTTTATCCCGCGCATGACCATGCATAAGTGCTCGGCCTGGATAACTACGGCCACCCCGGCGGGTTGAAGCGCCTCAAAAATGGCATCTGCAATTTGCTGGGTCATCCTTTCCTGAAGCTGAGGGCGCCTGGCGCAGATTTCTACCACCCTGGCCAGCTTGCTCACCCCTACCACTCTGCCGCCAGGGCTGGGGATATAACCGACATGAGCTACACCATAGAAGGGCAAAAGGTGGTGTTCACACATGGAATAGAAGGGAATGTCCCTTAGAATCACCATTTCTTCGTATCCTTCCCCAAAGTCCACTGTCAGTTCGGCTTTGGGGTCGATATCCAAACCGGAGAAGAGCTCGGAATACATTTCAGCCACCCTTTTTGGCGTACCCTTTACACCTTCTCTGAGAGGATTCTCACCGATAGCCTCTATTATGGAGACCATTGCCTGTTTGATTCTATTTTGATTAACCATCTAAATCCCCCTCTTTACAAAGCTTACGCTGTTGTTATCCACGCTGGCATACAAGTCCGAACCGAGGTAAAGGAGCGGCTTAATCTTGTCAAAATCGAGGGCCTCTGCCGGGGTGAATGCTTTCTCCAGGAAGTGCACAGCTATAATCTCGCCGACTACCCAGATATGGTCACCGTAAGACTTACTGTCCACAAGCTTGCATTCATAGGCAGCATAGGCATCCTTCAGGATAGGGGCCGTGGTCTTCAAAGTCTTCTCTTTCTTGATACCGAATCTCTCAAACTTGTTAATCTGTTGTCCGGAGGTGCCGCCGATGGCAGCGGCCAGGGAGGCCTTCTCTAAAGGAATGAAGTTAATGCCAAACTCCCGGCTTTCAGTCATAAGCTGGTAGGTGAACCTCTTAGCTGTAACGGCGACGCCGTAGAGGGGAGGCTTGAAAGAAATTGAGCTGTGCCAGGCAGCGGTCATAGCATCATCCCGGCCATGAGCACTGGCGGTAACTATAACTGCTACCTTGGGATAATGCTGGCTGAATTTTCCTACACCGTCGGTAACGATTTTTGGCATAGATTCTCACCCCCAGGTTTTGTAGTGCAACCCTTCAGGGTTGTGCAGCACGAGGCTGAAGCCTCGCACCACATCTTTGCATGCCCTCCCTGCATTGTTCTCCCTGCAATGCTGCTCCGACTTTCCGCCTCTTGTCACGCTTGAGTCTGATGGTGGATCGCGGAACTGGGGAATTTCAAAACTTCCTCAACAGCCGCCAGGTCGGCAGGGAGCTCTATGGGTGCCCGGGCATATCTTGCTGGCATACCGGGGTCCTTTAGCCCGGTGCCGGTGACGATGCAAACCACACGCTTACCAGAGAAGTCTTTCTGTCTGGCCAGCTTGATAAGCCCGGCCAGAGAAGCTGCTGAAGCTGGCTCGCCGAAGATACCTTCTTTGACTGCCATCAATCTATAGGCATTGATGATTTCGTCGTCGGTAACGCAGTCAATTACACCTCCCGACTCATCCCGGGCAGCTACTGCCTTCTGCCAGCTAGCAGGGTTGCCGATGCGAATAGCTGTGGCAATAGTCTTGGGTCGTTTGACAACCTTGTCCAGCACTATGGGGGCAGCGCCGGCAGCCTGAAAGCCCATCATATTAGGAGTGTGGCCGGCTTTGCCCGCACGGTGGTATTCCACGAATCCTTTCCAGTAAGCGGTGATATTGCCGGCATTGCCCACAGGGATGAAGAGATAATCGGGAGCATACCCCAGGTCGTCTATAATCTCAAAAGCTGCCGTTTTCTGACCTTCGATGCGATGAGGATTCAGTGAGTTTACCAGGGTAACGGGGTATTTTTGGGTCAGGGCACGCACTATGTGAAGCGCCTGGTCGAAATTACCTTTTATACCGATAATCCGGGCGTCGTAAACAAGGGCCTGGGCGAGCTTGCCCGTGGCTATCTTACCTTTGGGAATAATGACAGTAGTTTTGAGTCCGAATCTAGCGCCGTAAGCGGCTGCCGAAGCGCTGGTGTTGCCTGTGGAAGCGCAAATAATGCTCTGGCTGCCACTTTCCACTGCCTTAGCTACCGCCATCACCATGCCGCGGTCTTTGAAAGAGCCAGTGGGGTTACAGCCCTCGAGCTTAAAATAGAGCTCTCCACAGCCAAGCTCTTTCTCTAGAATCCGTGACCTCACCAGGGGGGTATCGCCTTCCCCCAGCGTAATCAAAGGCGTAGCCGGGGTAACTGGCAGGAAGTCACGATATCTCTTTAAGACCCCCTGCTTCATTCCTCGACTCTGATGAAGTTGCTGACCTCGTTAACCTCTGGTAGTTGCTTCAATTGCTTGAGGGCCTTCTGCATTCCCTTTTCCTGGGCAGGGTAGGTCATGATGACGATTATGGCGGTCTGTGCCGCCAGGTCGCTTTCTTTCTGGATTACGGACGAAATGCTTATGGAATTGTCGCCCAGGACTCTGGAGATTTGGGATAGAACGCCGGGGCGGTCAGGCGCATTCAGCCTGAGATAGTATCGTGTCTTCAACTCGGACATGGGCTTGACAGTTACTTGCCTGTCTAATCGTAGCTCAGGAACATTGTTCACGCCGCGATACATGTTTCCGGCTATCGCCAACACATCAGCCATGACAGCGCTGGAAGCCCTCAGAGATCCAGCCCCTTCCCCGTAGAAGACCAGCTTGCCGGCCAGGTCAGTATCCACCTCAACGGCGTTATAAACCCCGTCCACTTTGGCTAACTGCGAATCATGGAAGACGAAGACAGGATGAACCCTCATCTCCACTCTGTCATCTTCTCTTTTGGCAATGGCCAGAAGTTTTATGGCATAGCCAAATTCTTTGGCATACAAAAAATCTCGGGCGGCAACATTCGATATCCCTTCACGGTATACGTCCTCAGGGACAAATTTGGTCTGAAAGGCGAGGTTGGACAGGATGGCCAGCTTATAAGCAGCGTCTATTCCCTCTATATCGTTAACCGGGTCGGCTTCGGCATAGCCTAGTTTCTGGGCTTGCCTCAAGGTGGCGGCAAAATCCAGTCCCTCTTGTGCCATCCGGGACAGAATATAATTGGTAGTGCCGTTGAGGATGGCACGGATGGCCGAGACCTTATTGGCGGCCAGGTCTTGTTGGAAAGTAGAGATGAGTGGTATGCCACTACCTACGCTTGCTTCATAGCGGAGGTCAACATTGTGTTTTCTAGCGAGGGAGAACAGCTTGTATCCATGTTTAGCCATCACCTCTTTGTTGGCCGTAACTACGTGCTTTCCACTGGCGATGGCTCGTTCGATGTATTCTGTTGCCGGATGTTCGCCGCCAATGAGTTCGATCACTATATCCACCCCGGGATGAGAGAGGACTTCTTCAGGGTGGCTGGTCAACAGTCTGGGACTAAGCTTTGCCGGGCGTCGCTTATTCGTATCGCGCACCAGCACCTTCTTCAAGATCAGGGAAAGTCCTGCTTGCTCAGCCAGGCTGTCTGCCTTGGTGGCCAGAACTTGATTCACACCGCTGCCTACGGTCCCCAGACCCAGTAAGCCGATACCAATAGCCTTTTTCACTGCGGTGTCACCTTGCTGCCAGAACCTTGCTTACAGCCTTCTCTGCAGCCCACGACGTCTTTTTTGCATCCAGTAGATTTTCAATTGTGCTGTTCTCTTTGTGTTCCTCAAGCCAGTCGTTCAAGCGCTTATCTATCAACTCCTCCTTGACTTTCTCATCAACCTCGTGGTCACCCCTATCTACAACCTTCACTAGCCAATAGCCACCAGTGGTTTGGACCGATGTATCTTTAACCGGGTCACTCACCTTGTTGGCAGTAATGTTGAAGGCAACTTTGTCGAAATCCTGGCTGTCCATATCCCCTCGTTTCAGCCAACCAAGCTCACCACCTGACGTTTTGCTTTTATGCTGAGAGAATTCCTTAGCTAGCAAGCTGAAGTTTCCACCGGCTGCCAATTCGGCTTTAGCCCACTCTGCCTTCGCCTCGCTGCCCAACAGCATGGCTCTGGCCTTTACCTTTTCATCTTGCTTGTCAGTAACCTCTATGAGCCAATAGCCGACCTCTTTGGCTGCTGTTTCTTCGTAAATGGGCTGGCTTATCTCGCCTAGGGTAAAGTTGAAAGCAGCATTGGCGATCAGGGTGTTCGGCATCAACTCCTCAGGCAACCAACCCAAATCGCCCTTAACCGTGGAGTTACAGGAAAAGGCGGCAGCCAGAGCAGTGAAGTTGCCACCAGCCTCGACTTGGGATATTAGCTCCGTAGCTACCTCCTGACTCTCTACAAACACTACCTGAACATGAGCCTGCGCCATTGTGTCAGGCAATTGCGAACCGAAGTATTCCCTTAGCTTTTCCTGCGACAAGATGGTGCTAATTATGTCTCGATATACTTTCTCGTCGGGCCACTTACGTTCTTTGAGCTCGGCTTGTATCGCCTCAGCGGTAACTGTGATGTTTAGACTCTTAGCCCCCTGCCTCAGTAATTCCTCATTCACAACATAATCATCAACATAGTCGGCCATATAGTTGGCAATATATGAGATTATCGTGGAGTTGTTCACGTCTGCAGTGTTAGCAGCAAGCAGCATTGCGAAGTAGTCCACAAAGTATTCCATAGTAAAGGGGACGCCGTTTACCTTGATCACAACCTCGCGCCATGCCGCAGTGCTGGCCCTGTAGTCCTCATAGTACTCATAGCCCACCCAGCTCGAAATGCCGACCAGGAAGACAACGGCAGCGATTATCAGAATTCGGCGTATCTTCATCTGACGCTGCCATTTGGAGAGTTGGTGCTTGGTAGGGGTTCGCTCAGGTATAGTTTTTTTCTGTTTCTTAGCCATGAATCATAACCTGCCAGTCTAAGATTTTCTTTGCTGAGGGCACTATGATAACATATTAAGATAAGAGATGGCGACGGGGTGTAGCGCAGCCTGGTAGCGCACCTGAATGGGGTTCAGGTGGTCGGAGGTTCAAATCCTCTCACCCCGACTTCTAGATTTCGGGATTCTGCCAACGGGTTGCTAACGGACTGGTTTTTTTGCGCCTATCTATCGGGATTTGGAAAGACAATGTCAGCGACAAAGCACTGAAGGACAAGAGGCCTCACTGCAAGCTGCAATGGGGAACCTCGACTAAGAATCATGAAATAGCCAAATTTATTTGCGGAGGATTCCGGAATGGATAGAGAACTGATAGCAAGGTGTGGTGCCTACTGCGGCGACTGTGAATGGAGCGAGAAAATGAACTGCTTGGGATGCCAGATGACAAAAGGCAATATGTTTTGGGGGGAATGTCTGGTTGCCAAGTGTTCCATCGAGAAAGGCATAGAGCATTGTGGATTATGTTCGAGTCTTCCCTGCGACATACTTCAGGAAGCTTTCGATCAACCTGAGCATGGCGATAACGGTGAAAGGCTGGCTAACTTGAGAGCCTGGGCAAGAGGTGAGGATTCCTACATTAAACTAGGGACATTTGCCTCATCAAGGGATGGTGGCTGAACTCGCTCTGTAGCTAATCCAGCATGCCATCAAAAGCCCTTCTCACAAGTTGCTCAATTCTCCGATAAATCCTCAGCTATCCCCAAAATCCAAACAAGGCAGAGACAGGTACCTGAATTTCAAGAAGGGGGTATGCCCTTTGGATTGGGCGATGGGCTTGCCTCAAATCCCAGTGTCACGAATCTCATTTCGTCCAATGGTTCACGCTGAAGTGATAGCTAGAATTCTGCTAATAATCTGCTAATGGACATAGCGAAACTGGTTGTTATTAGTTGATATTTTACGAACAAAATGAGTTCTGGGCATTTGACACAAAAGTCCTAATTTGAACGTAAAGTGACCCATTGGGATACCTGCCTTATGAATGGGGTTCAGGTGGTCGGTGATTCGAATCCACTCACCCCGATTTCCACTCAGACACAGAGATTTGTTAGGCCGGATGCAATGGGTTATTGCCTGTTGGTGTGGTTGTCTTTTTTATCTTCGATCTGTTGTCTTTATCTTAATCTGGCTCTCTTGTGATATGTTCCGTATTTAGCCTCCTGGGGGTATAATTGACTTATTGGAAAGCCAACGAACAAGCCCTTCTTAATTTACGGAGGTGGAGTATGAAAATGGTACTTAGTTGTAGGAGACACCATTATTTGGCAGTAGTTACCATCTTCTTGGTTACGGTAGCTTTAGTTGCCGGGATGATAGGATGTGGTGGCGGTGGTGGTGATGACTCTTATACCCTCACTGTCAGCACTACCACTGGAGGTGTAGTCGCTGTTAACGATGTGATCATCCCCGGGACAGCGCTTTTTACCTACGACGCTGGCACAGTGGTCAGTTTGAATGCCGCCCCAGATACCGGCTACCACTTTGTTAACTGGACGGGCAATGTCAGCACCATTGCCGATGTCGATGCTGCCTTAACTAACATCACCATGAACGGCGACTACTCCATCACCGCTAACTTTGCCCTGGAAATATGAGATTGGTATGATTTGGATGCTATCAGGAACAACCTGAGCGGTACTTATCTTCTGATGAACGATCTCAATTCCACTACTCCCGGTTATGAGGAGCTGGCAAGCCCGACAGCCAATGAGGGAAAGGGCTGGGAGCCAATTGGAACCTTTGATAACCAATTCACGGGGACTTTCAACGGTCAAGGATACGAGATAAGTGACCTACTTATCAACCGCACCGACGAAAGTGGTATCGGGCTTTTTGGTGTTGTCGGGAGTGGGGGTGGGGTCATCAAAGATATCGGCGTGGTGAACGCCACTGCGACTGGCGGAACATATGGTGTTGGCGGTCTAGTGGGAGGTAATGCCGGCACTGTGAGTGACTGCTATTTCACCGGCAACGTGACTGGAGAGTGGTATGTTGGCGGCCTAGTGGGACGGAACGGCGGCGACACTGTAAGCGACTCCTATTCTAGCAGTAGCGTGACTGGCGACTATATTGTTGGCGGCCTAGTGGGATGGAACGGCGCCACTGTGAGCAACTCTTATTCGACCGGCAATGTGAGTGGTGATGAGTATGTTGGCGGTCTGGTGGGATTGAATGATGATGGCGCTGTGACCAACTGCTTCTGGGACACTGAAACAAGCGGACAAGGTGGCTCAGCTGCCGGAACAGGCAAGACCACTGCGGAAATGCAGGACATTACCACCTTCTCAGGTGCAGGTTGGGACATAGTTGCAGTTGCCAATCCTGGCACACGTAATACTTCATATATTTGGAACACTGTTGATGACGAGACTTATCCCTTCCTGAGCTGGCAACCTCTTTCTTGACACCACCTAGGTTTAGATGGTCAAGCGAGAACTGTAACATGCGTGAGGGTGAAACTGGGCAATCGCCTTTTTGTCGCCTCTGGCATGATAGAAGGGCAGATTGAGATGCGTCAAAAGATCGCATGTTTATCGCCCTTCCCTAGCAGCGACCACAAATGAGATAAACAAAAAGCACAGACTTCCCATCTTTGACGTCTTCAGCCCTCGTCAACAGAATTTGTTTGTCAAACTGGTTGCAGGAAGGTGCACATAGCTACCCGAGAATTAAATTGCGTCGTCGTTGAATCAAGTGCGCTGAAGACTGTCCAGACAAGACAATAACCGGACAGTGTTTGAGTCAGGCTTAGGACTCTGTTTAGCTTTGAACTTCAGACTTGGCTGCCATCTTGACTCCCAGATAAGAGAAGACTCCGGCCCCTACTATAGTGCTCAGAACAAAAGTGATTCCTCGCTCAATGATTGTTGCTGCCATCGCCAGATTTAAAGGGACACCGAGAAGGGTAAGAACCGAAATTAATGACCCTTCAACAATGACTAAGCCTCCTGGTAGCAATGGAATAAGACCAACGATAATGGGAAGTGAGGCCGCAACTAAAAGCATGGAAATCTGAGGATGATAGCCCAAGGCCAGAAATATCGCGTAAAGTCGAAAAATGTCAAATGCCCCAATCAACAATGTCCAACCCCCTATCAACAATACCTTTTGCCATTTGTCCATTATAGTGTAGGTGCTTGAATAGAAGGCCTCAATTCCCTCCCCTGTCTCTTGAACATTCTTGCGCTTTCCAA
>Ga0256868_10000181_pt1 | contig 37507 bp, 55 predicted proteins | sample RVTome_13_FD_187341 | JGI IMG/M metagenome (GOLD analysis project Ga0256868, IMG submission 187341) | Soil microbial communities from uranium-contaminated site in the Upper Colorado River Basin, Wyoming, United States - RVT92D227 HiSeq ...
CAGCTGGTAGACTAGGACCCATCGACGTCATGTGACCATGATTAGCTACGAGAAAAATCAACGTGTTGAAAAGTTCTTTCCAGTCATTTCCAGCAGATCCAGCAAGTTTGAAATGAGGAGAGTCCACAGTCACGTCTGAATCTTTGATAGTTAGCTGAGTTTGACCGAAGTTAACGTTTAGCTTGTCTCCGTCGAATTCAACAAAATTCGAACCAAAGTTCACTACAAACTTGTCACCACTCAAAAACACATAGTGTTTGTCGTCATCGTTCACACAAATTTTTGTATCTACTCTAGAAACTATTCTTACGAAGTCAGATTTCAAAACAACTGCTGGAACTGCGTTGCTAGATTTCTGTATAGACGAAATTTCAAGATTGTCGTCTACGTTAGACTTCATCGTGACATAAACGAAAGATTTGTCTGCAGAAAAATCAGGATCAGAATCAGCTCTACCAGCGATTAAATGAATAGTTCCTGTTCCTTCTCCTTTGCCAGATGCGTCTATATGACCTAAGCCATCGTCTATCGAAGCCTGTCCCGACGCTGCTCTGTCTGTGCCAAGAACTATTAAAGCGTTGTTTGAACCTTCCGCTACGTAGTCTCCGTAACGACGAACAAACTTAGGAACTTGTTCTACAATCACGTCGTATGACATGTCATTTCACTTGAAAAGAGAACTCAGTTTATCTGTTCTTTTAGTCTCTGCTGCAGATTCGTCGGTGTCAAACTTTTTCGAATTAGACGATGACAAACCTTTAGTGTCTGAAAACTTGTCAGACAAATTTGACCCATCTTGTTCTACGAAAAAAGAACTGCCAGGTGCGTAATTTACACCGACATGCCCAGCAACTTTCGATGTCCAAAGTCCGTGCTGCTGACTAGCATCTTCGAAAAGAACGTAAACGTGTTCACCTGGCTTGATGGGTATTGACATGTTCTCTGGAAAAAACGGCCAAAACACTTTCAAATTATCGTCTGAAGAAAACTTGTCAAATCCATCAGTCAGTAAACGAGCCTTTATGCTATTCGGAGGATTGCTTGGTCCAACTCTTGCTTGAACATTGAACTTTTTGCCGCTTACGTTATGCTCTACTCCTCCAGACGAATCTGGATTTTCTAGATTGCCGCCTTCTACATCAACTGCAACGACAAGCGCACGAAAAAGAAATTGATTATCGTTAGCTTCGCGATCGCCAACGACATTTTTTCGTATTACTTCTTGAAAAAAGAGTTCAGGTCTTCTAAAACGATCTCTAGAAAAATCTGATGTCACTGTTTAATCGCCTCTTGCTCTTCTGAAATTTCATCGAAAATAGAATCTGCGTGTTTCTCTTTTGTTTCCTTCACACCCTTAGTTCCGACCTTCACGAGTTCAACTAGCTGCGCATTTATCTTCGTCAGCGCTTCAGACAAGCGCGCTACATTTTCTGTTGCAAACCCCAAATTCGCTTGGTCTTCAGAAGACAATACATTCATAAGCGAATCACGCACACGTTCTATCGTGTGCCTGTCGCTTCGAGCATTCGTCAATATTTCAGTGACAAGATCATCAACGTCCATCTTCTTGGTACTTCCTCTTCCACTCGTCGTAAAAAATCTTCAACGACTTAAGACTAGCAACTATTTGCTTCGTGTTGAAACCAGTCAACTCTCTCAAGTATAAGTAGATTGCTTTTTTGTTAAAAATCGTGATCATGTCCGAGTTACTGAAAATGGTGTCGACTGCAGAAAGCACGTCTCTATCGATTTTCTTCGTCAACTTCGATGACCAGCAACTCATGTTTTTTCTAAAATTTTTCCACTGTTCCAACTCTTCAACTGCACTTTCATGAGGATTCACTGTGAACTCTGGATCTGTCGAAAGCGATTCAAAGTCAACGAGATCATTGCTTCGTTTATTCCTTTTCGCACAATCCCTAGACTTCTGTATGAACCAATTTCTTGCGACGACGTTGAAATACGAAAAGCCCTTTGTTCCCTTCGTAGCATCAAACTTAGTCAAAGTCTCAAACAAGTACGTCATACATTCTCTCTTGAGAGTCTCTACGTCTCCCAAGTTGTAAAATCCGTAAACAAATATCAAGCTCTCTATCAACTTTTCAAATGCTGGTCTGATTTCGTCGTTGAAAACCTTTTTGTCATTTGTCAAAACATATTCTACTATGGCGTCGTCTGTGCTTTTCGTGAAATAATTCAGATCATCCTCTTTCCATTTTCAATCTTTGTTTGTCAGTTCTTTCATTCTAACACCAAATTCTTCAAGACGTTTTGAAATTATACCCATGTTTTTGTTTGCTGCTCTCACTTCTTCTGATGATTCGTACAACGACGTAGACAATAAATTCTCGAAATATTTCACATTTACGTCTATATCGAACGCGAACAGCTCAAACAAATCATCAAATTGAAAAAGTCTATGGGACATACGAATTATTCCATACACTAGCGCGATATTTATGACGACTGACACAAAAAGAAAAATTTCGATTATCATTTCTTCACGCTCGAATAACCATCTTTCGCCCAACAGCAGCCTTTGAAAATCGCGATCGGAGCAAACAAAACATTCTTCATAACGACGTTACATGTCACGCAAATCGGAGCTTCTCGCTCAGACATCTTTTGCAAAAGATCAAACTTATTTCCACACTTTTCGCAAGAATAAACGTATATCGGCATACGTCACCCGTTGTCTCTCTTACTTTTGTATTCTTCTGACAGAAGCAAAAGAGAGTTGCTGTACGTTCGACCGTGATCAACTGTCGGAACATCCAAGTCAATCTCTCTCAACATTTCAGACACATCGATTCCTTCAAGAATTCCCTTCTGCACTATGTTGACGATCTCAAGCAAAACTTCAGCAGACAATTTCATGTTTTCTCCTCACGTTGGAACGCTTGTCCCAAACTTTTGAACTACTTTTCTTGAACATTCGTTTGCAAACCTTATCGCCATCCTGAGATCGTCATGGGCAAGAAGCGAAAACGTCATAGCAGCTGTATGAGTGTCACCGCAACCTGTCACATCGCTTGTCGCAACAGACAACGACGGGAAGTTTTCAGTCAACGTTATGTATCTTTCGTCATTCGCAGACACGACGTTCTTGTGACTGTCTTTTATCGACTTCAGCATCTGACGAAGTTCGGCTCCGTCCTTGCCTTTCGTCACGACAACGTTCGTGAACAGACTCTCGACATTGACGTACGGAGCCTTTGAAACTTGTCTAGAATATTCAAATTCGTTTATCTTCAATACTAGCGAACCCTTGAACATCGAGAGATCTAACCTCTTCGAATCGACGACGATGAAACCGGGAGAACATGATTTGACAATCAAATCTACTATCTGAGCGTTGAGCGTTCCTTTGTCGTAATCTGAAAATATTATCGCGTCGAACTTGTGAATCTCTGCGCTCAAGAAGAACGACAGCATTCTTTTAAACACATCAATACGATTTTGATCGAAGCTCTTGAAATTGTCGCATCTCAGCACGTACTTCATGTTGTCGTCTACGAATCTATCCTTGCGCATCGTAGAACCGCTAGAGCACAAAATTGTGTTTATTCCTATGTTCTCTATTATCTTTCTGTCTCGTTCGTCAACGATACCAGACAAATACACTTCTACGTCGTTTACACCCAAAATTTTCAAGTTATGCGCGACATTCGCTGCTCCACCCAAGCGGCGCTCTTGTTTCACTACATCCCACACTGGAATCTTTGCCTCAGAAGCGATCCTATTCGACGTGACATAAACGTAATTGTCTATCATTATGTCGCCCGCGACTAAGACTCTCTTCTTATCTTCCATTTTTGATCCTTTCAGACAAACTCGTGGAAGAAAATCCTTCTACGGTGTCAACGAAAATCACGGGAGCAAATTCAGATCCAACTACTTTTTGTCCCTTGTAGTCAGAACCTTTCACTATCACGTCAGGACAAAGAACTTCGATCAATTTCAACGGAGTGTCTTCGTCGAAGATCAAGGCACAATCTACTGAGCGTAAAGCTACAAGAATAGAAGCCCTCGAAAGTTGGTCGGTGAACGGTCTGTCTTGGCCTTTGTTACTCCTTACTGATCTATCTGAATTCACGCCGACGACAACGGCGCCTCTCGGCCCGGCCAAAGAACGACAATAATTGAGCAACTTTATGTGTCCTGGATGGATGAGATCAAAACAGCCGTTAGTAAAAACAACCCTGCTGTAACCCGTACCTCCGTACATTTTTCGTCCGTGTTCATGAAACGAATTAACCATGACTGTATACGGTTGTTCAGTCGAGGATATCAAGTATTCTTGCGAAGTCATCTACATTAATTCCTTTGTCGTCGATGTAAATGTCACCCGCTGGCTTTCCGAAAATCAACTCGTCGTAACAAATACTGTTTTTAACAAGCCATTGCTCAGTGATCATTTTGTATTTGTTCTCAGCTTCGACTTGATTTCCTTTGCACGAATTCATGCCACGAGCAGTGTAAATTACCACGTAGTCGCCGTGAATAGTTGCTGAAAACAAAAATTTCTTCATCTTTTCATTGACTTTTGCACGGTGATAATTCTTAGAAGTTTCCTGACTGCAAAGAGTTCCATCAAGATCGACGATTATTCGTTTCATTTGTCTGTCACCACACGATCTTTCTGTGACTCCCAATTACGATCCTCTCTAACTTCGAGATTTCTTTCGTAAACGGTAGTGAACATGCGTTCTTTGACACCAATTTGCTTAGCAAAACTTATTAAGTTATTGATATCCTTACAAAAGCAATGACCGCCGAAGCCTAACGAACCATCAGGTCCTGGAACTATCGTATGGCCAGCCCCGATCCTGTCATCGAGAACGGCAAGCTGTCTCACGTCCTCGTAGTTGACTCCAAGTTTTAAGCAAATCTGATACATCTCGTTGCTGAACATGACCTTCGTCGCGAGCATTCCGTTAGCGTACAACTTCACCAATTCAGCCGTAGTCGAATCAGTTTGGATTATCAAGCGCTTGCCGTCAAGCATTTTGAGATCAGCTTCAGCGAAATACTTGCAAACAACGAGCGCGTCGTCCTGGTCGCCGCCAACGATTATCCTGTTTGTGTTCTTGAAATCGTTTATGCTATTCGCTTCAGTCAAAAATTCAGGAGAAAACACTATCCTCATCGGAAGATACTTGTCCTGCATTTCATCAGTGAATCCTGGATACACTGTCGACTTGATAACGATGATGAATGAGTCAACGTTTCTACCGATTTTAGCTGCCGTTTCCTTGATGTTCTGAAGAACTTCGTCGATGAATCCAGTGTAGCACGAGCCATCTTTTCGCATTGGAGTCGGCACGGCGATGCAGATCACTTCAGATCTAGCGACGACATCGTCTAACGTGCTTAACGGGCCATTCTGATCTGCTGGCATAGCTTTGTCGTAAACGACGACCGCGCACTTGTCCTTGAAGAATTCGTACACTGCCTTGCCTATGAACCCAAATCCTATCTGACCGACTGTGGCGTTAGCCATCTTGAAAGTTTCAATAAAATCTTTGGAATTGATGTCTACGGTCACGTTATCTCCAATCTGCGATTAGCTTATTAAATCTAGTAGCTTGCACTTTCCAATCTTCAGACACTGCGAGATCACGAGCGTTCTTACCGATCTTCTTCCAATTTCCGTTGTTGACGTTTTCAAGTATCAACTTCGGCCACTCATGTATCCCAGCTACTACACCATCTCTAAAGTTATTTATGACTTCAGAAGGCGTACCCATATTCGGAGGATAAAGGACCAAACTTCCAGCTGCTTGAGCTTGTCTGTACGCTCTAGACGACGGTTCCTTGAACGTCGAAGTGTAAGGAAGAATTCCGCACACGTTGAACAAGCTCCACAGCACTTGTCCGTTTGAAACATTGTCGTAATACGAGATAGCTGGATGTTTGATCCTAGAAACTCCATTGACGTAATCTGGGTAACACACGTTGAGTTTGAACTCTTTGTCAAGCTGATGCATCACTATAGCTAACTGCGTAGCGAGTAACAAACCGCGTCCTGGATCTGATGCCCACAACATCTGATGCGGATCTTTATTCTCAGCCGGCCCGTACACGTTTGTGTCGACGCCGAACGTATATCCCGAATGAAACATTTCTGGAGGGAGCGGAATCTCTTGTTTCAACTGTCTTTCGTGCCATGTCTTGTAACAGAGGATGCCATTCAATTCTTTTCTGTTCGCTGCGCCGACGACTGCGTCTTTCCATTCGCTTGAATACGAATGATCACAAGTGTGAAGCAAGTTGATCGCTCCATCAACGTATAACTCTGGAAACCATTTTCTCCAATGGATTACGACATCATACTTTTCTTTTGCAGTTATGAACGTTTTCTCAGTTTGATGACGTAAAACAGAATCATTGTCGTTTTGATCCACTGTAGTAAGCGTGACATCGTTTTCTCCATAATACGAATAATACCACGGAATTTCAAGATGAAATCTGTCAAAAAAATACGAATATCCCTTGTTGAGCTCCTGATATTTTCTCTTGACCCCAACGAATGCGATCTTCATCTAATACTCCGGCCAAACGAAGTCACCCTTTTTTGCAGTGAAAAACAAGTTCCAATTCTGTTGATGCGTTTCACCATTTTCGTTGACAATTGCTTCGTCTATGTCAACAAATCCACTTTCAGTCAAATACTCTCTCAACGTTGTTTTAGTGAACGAATTGTAATGAAAATTTCCCTCGTAATCTTGACCACCGAAAATTCTATGCATAGCGGCACGTTTTATCAATCTTGAAGATTGTCTGCAGGAAGCGCATTCCGTTTCCCATACCTGTACTCTGGACCCACACTTGTTACACAGAAATTGTTCTTCGCCCAATATAGTGTACGCGCATTCTTGAAAATCTGGGGTCTGAATGTTAAGCTTTCCTCCGACTTTCAAAATTCTCCAACATTCTTGAAAAACAATCTCTGTCTTAGAATATGGAATGTGCTCCAAGAAGTCTATCATCAAAATCTCGTCTGCGATGTCAGAATCGAAATCCCATCGAGATCTTGTTTCCAACTCGTCTATCAGATTTCTCTTCAAAACTCCTGGAAAATCCCGTAAATCAACGTTCACATATCCTTTACGTATGTCTCTGCCGCATCCCAAATTCAATTTCATCAGATGCTCCTCACGAATTCAACTATTTCTTTTGCTCTGTGCTCTGGAAGATGTTCTTTGTTGAGACAGTCGTACAAGGCTTTTGCTCCTATCTCCCTGTGAGTCTTCGAATTCAGCAAGACTTTCAGCCAATAAATCAATTCTTCGTCATCACGAAATTGAAAAACGCCGTCAAGAGTTTCATCATTGTCGATTTTATTTGACAAGACGCATGACTTCGTGAATCCTGCTTCGAAGTGTCTGCATTGGTATCCGAAGCCATGACCGAAAGGCTGGCCTACGTCGGTAGCGTGGTTGAGTACTACTTTGGACCTGTTGTAAAGTTTGCAAATCTCGTCTGTGTCGAACAGTTCGCTTCTTGTCTCTATCTTCACTCCCATTTTTCTAACGATGTCTATCATCTTCATCCTGCCAGCGTGATTTGCTCCGTACGAAAGACTTCCGACGAAACAAGCATCTACGTCTTTGTTCTTTGCTATCTCTGGCATGTGTCTGTACAGAAGATTATCTGCAGTAAGCAACATTCTCTGCGCGCTTCCGTAACCGTAGCTTTTTGCTAGCGTTGCTCCGTCTTCATCGAATGTCAACGCATGATCACATGTGTCACGCATGTCGATCATAATCTTCTTGATGTGAGGAAATCTCAAGTCGTCAACTTGATAAATGATCTTCTTCCCTGGAAGAGACTTTATTTTGTCTCTGAGCTGTCCTGGATCAAGCCATTTGAAAATGATCGTCGCATCGGGCTCTTCATCAAACTTTTGATCTGTGTAAGAAGGATCAATAACAGTTACTTGTTCACCGATTCGTTCAAGACCTTTTTGAAAAGCAATTTCCGTGCCAAACGGAAAGTTACGTTTAAACGCACCGATGATGTTGAATCTCACTTGTTTGACATCCTTACTTTCGAATTGAAATATTCTCTCAAACAATTTCCGCAACGACTGCACGAGTGCGTAGACGAATCTTTTCCACAAGAGTATACGTAAGCGTTGTCTGCATACACGTCCATTATTTTCTTCCATTCGCTAGGAAGTATCACTAGATATTCATTTAATGTGCGCTTCTTAAGCGAATATTTGTCGGCATACTCTTTTGGAATTTGACTAGTGTAATACGCCATAAACGTCATTACTACTGGAACTTTTACTCGTCCGTTCGTGTAATGTTTTACGACTCTATCTGCTAATTCTAAATTCCAAGCGTTTATCCTGAACCTAACGAACATCAAGTTTTTAGAAATTTCGATTAGATGTGCTGCCTTGTCGGTCATTTTTCCGGGATTGACTGTCAAGACAACAGGTCTGTCAAAATCTGCAAGATTCAGCGGCATCGACGTGTTGTAAAATGCATCGCGATATTCAGAAGCAGCTTTGACAACAACATCTCTTTGGTTGTTGCTGTCATTTCCGTCATTCATTCTCACTATGAATCCATTCGATTCATCGACATCAGGAAGATTTGGCAGATTTTTTTCTAGAGGTTCAAGATAAGAACGTCCAGACTGAAAAAAACAATCATCGCATTTAACTGGGCACTGACCGACTTGCGGAATTGCGCAAATTATTCCGCTTCCTTTTGTTTTAGGATTCTCGATATACGACATTTCAATCACCCTTTTCTACGCGAAGGCTATCTCTTTCGTCATGAATAGTGCTGAACTCAAATAGCTCGCTGGCTTCGATCCCTATTATCTGATGCACTTGACCACGAAGAATTCTGACTGAATCTCCTGGAAAAAGACAAATAATATATGGCTTTCCGGTGTCTGGATCGACCATCTTCAGATCAATTCTGCCGCTTTGCAAGTACATAGTCTCTAACTTGTTCATGTGAAAATGAAGAGAACCTCTTTTTCCGGCTTCCACAATCAACAACTTTCCACAATAATCTTGAATATTTTCTATCCAGATTTCTTTTCCCCAGCCACGTCTGACTATCTTTTGTTCATTTCCGTCAACTTTTTCTAACTTTGCCATTTAGTGATGTCCTCCTCAAATTGTTTGATCGCCCTGTCAGTCTGATCATGTTGCAGCATATCTCGAATTACTTTCGTTGACGCAGTGACGATGTCAGACCCGTTTGTCCACGCTCTGAACACGTCATCAGGCTTTCTTATACTGCCGCAGATGACTTTGACTTCTTTGTTTCTGATGTCAGCGAAATCTTGCAAGACATAATTTGGATCTGATCCACCGTCTTTGATCCTGTTGTAGAAAAACGACACTATACCAGCGCCAGCGTCCTGAGCCATCTTAGCTTGAAGCGCCGTCATACAACAAGTCGCGTTGATATCCACGTTTTTTCTCGTAAGACGAGAGATAAGATTGAGATTGTCAAACGTCACTGGGATCTTTACGAAAAGATCTACGCACTGGTGTGTCCTACTGACTTCATCGAATGAAAGCGCTTGCTCGAGCATCTTGTCAGCAGAAGTTTCTATGACTTCAACGCTCAAATGAAACTTTCTGCCAACACGCATTCCCTTGTCATTAACGAGAACGATCAAATTTTTGATCATGTCGCTGTACGCGCACTTCTTTTCTTCCTTCGCGACGAGAGAAGGATTAGTCGTCACACCTCTTATCGCTCCCGTCCCCAAAAACTTGTCAATGTCATCGAAGTTAGCTGTGTCAAGAAACAAAAGTCTGTCATCGTTCATCGTTTCACCTTTCTCAAATCTTCGTTCTTTGGAACAACTGTGCCTACGTATGTTGTAGAAAGCGCCGCCCACTTGTTCGCAAACGTCAAATCTCCACTGTGAACAAGCGCAGCCAAAAAAGCGTCGCCCGCGCCGCAAGTGTCTTTTACGTCAACTTTGAATCCACGAGATGTGTGTGAACGTGAATCACAGCTAAACGTCTTCACTCCTTCGCTGCCGAGCTTCAACACGATATCAGAATGAAATTGTTCAGCCAATCGTTTTGCTTTGTAGTCACGTGAAACGTTGATTGCAATTCTATGCTTTGAAAACGCCTTTTCAAGCTCATTCTCGTTCATGAGCATTAAGTCTACTCCAGAATACATGTCGTGATTGCTTCCGTTCATCGCAGAAATCTGACTATCAACAAACGTGAGAATAGAATACTGATGAGAAAGCTGGATGATGCCCTTGACTACATCTTCTGAAAACATTCCGTGTCTGTTGTCACACATCACGATAGCGTCTGCTGCATTCGCAGACAAATGATTGTCTAAGTTTTTCAAAAATGATTTAACAAGATCATCATTCCAAGTTCCCTTGTTAAGCTCGTCAACCTGAAACATCTTGTAACCTTCAGCAAAGAAACGTGTCTTCTTTGTGATGGTCCAATCTTGTGGACAATCAGGATATACCACAAAGTATGATGCTAATCTTAAACCTTCCAACTCATCTATTCGATCTGAACTGTTGAAGAAAAGATTTTTCAAAGAACGATCTGCAATCGTGAAAAGCGTTACTTCGTCTCCAAGTCTCAGCAGATTTCTGACGACCAAGCCTGCTCCGCCGACAAACGTCTCAGTGCGTTCTTTCTCTACGACTATGGTTGGAGTTTCTGCAGACAATCCCCGTCTTTTGCAATAGACATACTCGTCGAGAATCACGTCACCGATCACTACTACTTTTTGTGACTTTCTTTTCACTTTATCTCTCCCAACCTCTGGACCCTGGAAACATGTCTACCACCTTCGAACTTAGTGCTCAAAAATGTCTCAATCAGTTCGTCCATGCCTCCAAGAGGAGTACGCCACTGACCAAGCACTAACACGTTGCAATCGTTGTGCTGACGCATTAATTCAGCAGTAGCCCTGTCTGTCGCGAGACCTGCTCTGATGTGCTGAAACCTGTTAGCGACGATTGACATTCCCGTGCCAGTTCCGCAAATCAAAATCCCTCTGCTACCGTATTCGTCGTTAACGAGTTTACAAAGCTTGATCGCGTAGTCCACGTAATCGACTTTCGTTTCGTAATCTGGACCGAGATCGACAGGATCATATCCAATCTTAGTCAAGAACTTCGTGATGTAAGCTCTCGCTGCGTTACCGTTGTGATCAGAAGTGATGTAAATTGTTTTACTGTTCATTCTCTTGTCCATACGAAGTCACGTATCTCTTGCGCCAGCTATCGATCTCTTTCTTAGAAAGAAGTCTATCTTGTTTGTTTCCCATGAGCAACGTTTGCATCAGCATGTTCTTTGTAGCCAAATTCTCCAGCGAGATGGCAAGTTTCACTGCGCTAACTGGATCGTCGGCAAACGTAAGCGCTCCATGATTCCCAAGAAGAATGGCATTCTTTGAATTTCTGTTGTCGATGCCAAGAGTCTCGGCGAGTTCATCACCGACAAGAACTCCCCACTCTGATAGGTCCATGTAAGGAAGACAATTAACGTCGCCGCCAAACATGTCTGCTTGCTCAGTGCAATAACAAAGCATGCTCATGTTTGCCATCGCATGAGCAGTCACGTTGGGAGAATGAGTGTGACAAATTGATTTAATCCCTGTATTTCTATGATAGATCTCAAGATGATGAATCGTGTCAACTGAGGGTTTAAGCTGACTAAGCCTTCTATCGTCTTTGGCGCAATGAAACGAAACAGGATCAATCTCGTCTGACACGATACAACAAATCTGCTGAGGCAACACAATCTCTTCGTATTGCACTCCGCTTGGCTTTATGAGCATGTCACAAGTCTCATCGACAAAATACGACAAATTTCCATGCGCGTCGTTGAAAGATCCTTTGTTCCTAGCCATCAAGTCAAACGCTTCAAGCATTTTGTCTTCTTCTGCCAAAAGATGTCTCACGTCAATATCTCCCTTAGCTTTTCCATGATTCGTTGTGGAGTCATTATACTACGAAAAGCGCCGGCGCCATACAACTTTTTTATCTTTTGCTTCTCATTCACACGAAGAGGACTAGACTTTATGAACGAATTGTCGAGAAAGAACATCGACAAGACATCGAGTCCGCAGCTTGACGCGACGTGCATTGTCCCAGTGTCGTTTCCTACGTAAGCTGAACATTTTGAAATGAGATTAAACATATCTGGAATTCGACATGGAGCGTAAAACGAGAATCTGTTCTTGTCTCTAACCAAGCTAGAAATTTGAGAAATTGACAACTTCAAATCGAGCATGTCTCCAGACGTCACAACTCGTTTGTTGGGATATTCGCTCAAAATCATTTTTACAAGAGCAGCGTAGTTCGCGTTTCCCCAGTGCTTGACAGACCAAAAGTTACTCGAATCTTTCTTGTATCCTATCCCAAGATAAATCAAATCTGGATCTTTGTCGACGAATGGAAGAAATTGGCACGAGGGAGTCTTTCCGTAAAAACCAAGCAAACGAGCGTTGTCCATCTGATATTCAGATTCATGATACTTCCATGAAACGAGACCCGTCGTTTTTGGATCAGGTCGAGTTCTTCCGTCGACGACTTTGTCTGCGAAAAAGTGCGCTCCGTTCTTCCACCTTCCATCATATGGAATGGCGCACACGGCGACGTCGTAGTGACGCTCGATGGCACTGTTCACACAAATTTTCCCACCACCTATAGCCATATGGTTCAAAACGTTCAGCGCACCGACGTCATCTGGCAAATTTCCAACAAGTATGTCAACGTTGTCGGAGCCATATGTTTGTTGAAGAGCTTTGATCGCTGGAATCGCTTGAACTGCGTTTCCCAGTCCGAAACACTTGCAATAAAGTATCTTCACGCGAAAAAGAACCCGTCGACTCTTGACAAGCAATTTCTAAGCTGCTCGACGTGTTTGACATACTCTTCCCTGCCTGGCATAGTCAACATGTATTCATATGCTTCACGAACAACAAGTCCCTTTTCGATCAACCTCTTCAAAACAGGAAGCCACTTTCCTTTTGGAGACTTGTTCAATCCGCAAACGATCACATTCGCGTTGAAAGACAATTCTCTCCAATTGCTGGCGCGAAGATGAAAAACAGAATTAAGCATCGCGAGATCTTCAAAAAACTCGTTGTTGTCGATGTTCATGTCACTCTTCAGTCTTGATCAGAGCTGCAGTGTCCTGCAAAATTTGTGGAAGTCTGATGGACCATCTATCAAATTCTTTCATGCTGTGATCGTTCATCGCCTTGTTGTACGCCTGTAGTATGCAGTCTTCGTAAAGATCGTCGAACACTACGAATCCTCCCTTCGAGACTAGCGGATAGTACAATCGAAAATCTCCCCACACTGCGTCAAATGGATGATGACAGCCGTCTATGACGAGAATATCAATCTTATCTTTGCCCAGAACGTTCTTCACTTCAGCAATCGTTTCATCCCACAACGAACACCCTATCACGAGTTGAACTGGAAATTCTGACGTTCTTCTCTTGAAGATGTCCAATTTTTCCTTGTTGGCTTCGAACACGCATTTCTTTTGCGAAAAAACGTCAGGCCGGTCTTTCACCATCGGGTCGACGCATACGACACGTTCGCAAAATCCAGCGTATCTCATAACTCCCTGTCCGTCAGCGCATCCTATCTCGAGCACTACAGGCCTTTTTTTGTTTATTTTGTAGAATTCAGATACGCATGACATCACCATGCCACAAACTTTGCAATAGATATTCGGTTCGATCATGTTATTGTCCTCACGGTTTGATTGCCTTAAACAAAAGGTTTGGGTTTCCAAGTCTCATACAACATTCTACGTAATGATTTTGATTCCTCGGCTTTAGCAAATCGACATACGATTGAGGAGGCTGTGCAAACCCCTCTTCATCTTTTATCTGTTCAAATCCCATGAAGCCTGCTTCGAGAAATATCTTTTGAAGATCTAGATACGTGAAAAACGCTAGATGTCCTCCGTGAAAGACTTCATGATCTCCAGACGTATGCGGAAATCTTTCTTCATGTAACAAAGTTTTGAGATGCTGAAAATATTGAATGTTGGGCGTGTTCACGAAAACGTGTCCGCCCGATCTTAAAACACGAAAACATTCTCTAGCAAAATTTTCTGGATCTATTATGTGTTCAATGAAATCAAGGGCGGTGACGAGCGTAAAGCCCGCGAACCCATTAGCAAATTTGATTGGGATACCAGCTTCGTCTATGTCTGCGACTATAGCTTCGTTTCCTTTCGCTGTTGCTGCGCTGAGATTTTTCGACGAAATGTCTACGATCACTCTCCGCTCGAACAAATCTCTCACAGAATAACCCAGGTCACCGATGCCTCCACCGATGTCAAGAAGCGAGCCTCCTGACGCAAGCTTGCCTGAGCGGATCAACTTCTCGCATCTGTTCACTCTACCGTTGTTTCCGTCATACGGTTCTAGATCCTTCGGCTTGAATTTTCTTGACGCTATGTTATCGTATAACGCTTGTTTGTCCATTCAATTCCTCAAACATGTAGTTGACTCTGGCTAGCGCGGTATGATATCTTGTCAAGTGTTCATGACCCGCGTTGGCGATTTTCTCTCTCTCTTCTTCATCTTCAAGCGCTATGTCTATGCACTTGTCAAGCTCGAACAAATCTGAGAAATACACGCAATGTTCGTTGTCGACGAAAGGATGAACTTGTTTACCAGCGAAACGCTGCGACAGCATGAACGAACCTACGTATGGAATCTCGTAAAAGCGAAGAGCCTTGCCGCATTCTGCGTCACCGTTCAAATTTATGCAAATCTTTGATTGAGCCATCGTTCTGAAGTAATCTCTCTTCATCACGAAGCTGTCAAAAGTGTCAGGCCTGCACTCGACAAAAAGAGTGTTATTCAATTTTGAATATTTCCGTGCAACATGATCTATTATCTTCGCTCTACTCTTGTTGCTATTGTAACCCATAAAGAAGATGTCGTAAACCTTCTCGCTCAAATATTTTTCTCTATTTTCAACGTCCCAAAGATGATCAAAATTTGCAGCGTAAGACATCGGACGAACATTTTTGAGTTGATCGTATTGAGGACGCCAGTTGTCAACGAAAGACAAGAACAAATTTTCATACATGTAAAAAAGAGTGCTTGGAGTGACTCTTTCGTTGTTAAACTTGTCATGTCCAGCGATCACGATGATTTTAGTTTTGTAAAATCTCGCGAATGTCTCCAAGTAAAGCTGAAAACTTTCGAGGCGTTCATCGACGAACACGTAATCTATTTCGTGATTTTTCAACAACTCGTTTACTTCATTTTTAGAATAATCGATCAAACGATCGTTTAGACTAGTGTAACACAAAGAACGACGTTCTGCACCATAATCTCGTTCTTTGTCACCAGTTGTGATCGGGATTCCTTCGCGATGCTTTTTCTGCGGCGGCCATCTAACGACATTCTCAGGACCAAGTTTCAACACTAAACCTGCAAGAACTGCGTCCATAGTGAAGTCGCCACCTGAACGAGCGTCTATGAAAAGAACTTTCATGAACCCTCTGTCATGTCGTATCTTACGATTCTGCGCTCGTAATCAGTCGATGTTATTTCATGCGTGTGTAGCGCGCCGTGTTCATAACACATCGCGTCGTCGCAAACAACATTATTTTTTGTTTTGACCTCAACCCAAATTGAAACGAACAAAGACCGAGGAGCGACTTCGATTGTTTCATCTTTAATAATGCCTTTCAAACTTTCAACTGAGTGTATGTACTTGCCCACTTTCATGACTCGCTCCAAAATGCATATCCAACTTTTTTCATGAATGTTTCGAGATGTTCAAACCCGATATTCGTTTCCCACGGAAAATGAAGCGTCAAAGCGTATCCCGGAAGCGCTGACGCATCTGCATAATATTCTTCAAACTCTGGACACTTCATGATTTCGTCTGTTCGCCCGTAGAAATACGGGAATTGACTCGTCTTTACTTCAAGAATGCTTTCTTTTTCGATTACGTTAATCACTTTTGAATCTGCTCCAGGACCTGAAAAAAGAGTAGTGAAGCCAGCTCGTTTAAGCGCTTTCGCAGTCTTCAACGAAATCACGTTGTGAGGAGCGATGTAACTAGTTATTCTGCCAGATCCGTTGATATTTTGAAGTCTTGGAATTGTTGACATGATTTTTCTGTAAATGTCGTCTTCAGTCTCAAACTCCTTGAACTCGTCAAGATACTTTTCATCGTGAAGAATTCCATGTAACGCTGCTTCGACGCGAGGATTCTCTGCTAGCCAATCGATTTGCTCTTGAGTAGTGTGACGAGGAATGACGCCTAGAACGTAATTAGACACGTGATCTGCGAGAACTTCGTCGAACAGTTTGAAACTCTCTAAGTTATGTCGCCAAAATTCTGCCGGTTTCGTTCCTGGAAAATCGTCAACTCGTAAAGTGCATGCCATAATTTTCCTTTAAAAAAGATTCCCACTCTGTGCTGAATCGCTCTTTCGAGAAATGACATGCTGCTTTTCTAGGCTGGTACATCGAGCGTTCTCTGACAATCGAATCGAAAATAAACTTTGAAACTTTTGCAGTCTCTTTCGGTGAACGATATTTTCTATCTATGATTGCTCCCACACAACATTCCTTGTCACCTTCGCTCTTGCAAATCTTCGAAAGTGAATGAAGCAAGCCAACGTTGTATGCGACTATAGGAACGTCGCACGCAAGGCATTCTAACACAAAAAAAGAATTTCCTTCGTAGGCGCTAGGCTGAACCACCATCGTAGCATTTCCGAGCACTTCATATTTATCGATGCCAAATTTTCGAGCCGCGTCGTCCAAAAGCAAAACGTCAGCTTCATCGCCCAAAACGTCTTTCACTGCCTCGATGTGTTCAAATCCTTTGTTTGCGTTTGTGACACCGTGAATTACAAGAGGCTTGTCTAACTTAAGCTTGCTAATCGGAGGTTTGAAACTATTCAAGTCTATGGAATTGTTTATCACAGTAGACGGGAAATTCCATTGCAAAGTCATCTGCTCTGAAACAAAGTCAGATACTGCAACTAGTTTTCCACCAGCTGCGAGATGTCTCTTAGTATGAGCAACTTGAGCAGCATGGTGCAGCGGAAAATCTGCCGCCTTACCTGAGTCTACGTCGTCTTTTGTCGAATGGCTCCAAATACCGTGACGAACACACACTGTTTTTCTTGGGTCAAATCCGTCAGCCCAAAAGCTATCAGCAACTACTACATCTTTTGGTTTTACTTTCTTAGTCCACAACAAGTAACGAGACAAAATCTTCGCTCTGTCCCACTCGTACGTTTGATACGTGTCATGTTCTGGAAAATCCCACCATGAGAAATGTTTAGCTCCATGAAAACAAGAAGCAAGATCTCTGTTGAATCTCGGAACACCTCCTGAAGATTCGAGAGGTGTAAACGAGACTAAAACTAACGACATGAATTCTCCTTGATCTTTTTCTTGTCATCAAGACTTTCAGGAAGTTCTCTCTTGAGCCACGTAGAATCTGCAAATCCAGCGTGTTGCAGAAGTCCTGGCATCACTAAGTTGGTGCGGCCTGTCCTGCAAACTGAATTGACGTGATTTCTGATCATCCACCAGTCAACACCGCTTCCTAGGCCGTCATTTGGCTTCCCTCGTTCTCTACCAGTCTCTGGATCAATTCTGTCTATTGGCCACATAGACATCCAGTAATCATGAAAACTCATCATGTTTGTAGCACGAATCCAGTCCTTCAAGATCATTCCATTTCCAAGGACTCTCCTGAGAGGATGTTCAACACATTCTACTCCAGACGCAAATCCGAGTTTAAGCGGCCCGCTAAGCTGCAAAAATTTCGATGACAACTTCATCAACCAATCGTTTGAAAACAACACATCGTCTTGCACGTATGTCGTCAAGCCAAACAGTTTTGTTCCTTCCCATCTCTTCAGAGTATCGATGTGCGCAAGCGCCATGTTGATTGACGGGCCAAGACCTTCGTTGCGAGAATTTGTCAAAACGTAGTCAATCAGATCAATGTTCTTGTCAAGAATTTTTCGAGTCTCTTCGTCGAAACCGTCGCACACCATCGTCATCCTATATTGATTTCTTGGAGTATTCTTTCTCAGAGATGACAAGCACATGTCAAGAAGTCCTGGACGATTTTTGGTAGTGACGAAGATATCGGTGATGATCGTCATTTACATCCAACCTTTCATGATCTCGGGAATTGCGACACTGAGCTTGAACGTTTTTGCATTTCCGTGTTCACCACCTCGAAACTTAAGTTCAAGAGCTTTACGTTTGACATCTTCGTCTGTCTTCACATCAGGAAAACGATCGAGCGGCTCAGGATCGTTGTAAAGTTTGCTCCACTGGACGTTCCAAAAGCTCTTGAAATCGTTTATCTTTCGCTCGATGTTTGCCCACGAAAAATGAAAAACACTAGGAAGATTTTTGAAAATATCGTTCATCCTTCTTCCATACTCGTCTGGATTTGTCAAACGAAGGTGCTCAAGCTCCTGAGTGTAAAAGCCCTTGTGCGGAAGAAACTCGTTATTCATGATGTCGATGAATTCGCATCCGTCGCTCATGCCTTTCTTCGCGTAAGTCATTCCCGTCTTTTCATCGAACGCTCTAGCGTCTTTGTTGATTCCGTGAGTCACTTTAAAATTGTTTCTCGTGAGGCGCCACTTCCACGAGTGTCTGTCAGTTCTAACAGTTTCAGTGTCACCCCAAAGTTCAACTACTGGCAAGTGAAGAATGTCAACATCACTTGGAAATGCGTCTGCTAACTTTTTGATCTTTTCGTAATCTCTCTCAGAAACAACTTCGTCTGCGTCCTGTTGCCACAGGAAATCGTCTGGACTGACAGAACACATAGCACGTCCGAAAGCTTTCTGCAATCCATCCATGCCGGGTTCGTTTGAGTCCCACAAATGCTCGATGAGTTTGACACGCTCGTCTCCGATAGCGTTTATCTTTTCGACAGTTCCGTCGTTTGAACCGCCGTCTACTACTACTACTTCGTCGCAAAATCCAAGCATCGATTTGATCGATTGGATATACGGGAAACCATGGCTCTCAGCGTTGAGAACGTGTGTGTAACCTGCAATCTTCGGACGAACATCGTCGTACATAACAAGATTTCCGTTTGTTCCGACTCTTTCTACGACTGACTTGACTACCAGTTCAGGATCAATCTGATTGATACACGAATTGTCCTTGTCAACCTTACACTGATATTTGTAACACGCTTTCTTACATCCCAGTCTGTAGGGAGTCTCCAGCAAAGCTCCAAAAGATTTAGCTGGTCCTGTCGAACTTGGATACGAACTTCCGAACAAAGAAACGTACGGAGTTCGTAACGCGTCAGCGATGTGCATCGAAACGCTGTCTATCCCTACAAGACACTTCGCGCTTTGTATCACGAAGGCTAATTGGTTGTAGTTCGTTTTTCCTCTAAAATCTTCGACACCTTCGAACGTAGCATCGTCTTCAGCGCCAACTTGAACAACTGAAAGACCTGTCATTCGCTTGAGATTGTGAATGACTTTCTTCCACTTTTTGTAATTCCTAGCTTCCCATTGTCCTTTTCCAGAACCTGGATGAAACACGATGTACTTTTCAGGAAGTCCTTCTACTCGTTCAGTTTGAATAAAGTACTTACCGAGTTCAACTTGACACTGAGCAGCGAATTCCTCTACGAGCTTTCTTCCTTTTCCTCCATGAACCCAATTAGAAGTGCCAAGCTGAACTGCGAGATTCGGAGTGTAAACTTCGTTAAAAACATTCTCAAGCTCACCGACATTCGTCATCCAATTCTCAAATCGAATGACTGCGTCTATACTTGCGTTTGACTTCAAAATGTCCATATACTTTGAGTCTGTAGCAAAAATCAAAAAATGATCTGGAAACTTCTTTCTCAAAGAATCGACGATCGCCGTAGAAACGAACACATCTCCTGCAGACATAGGCATCGTGTAAATCAACGTTTTCTTGTCACCGACATTCAGCATGTCAGTCAAACGAGATTTAACAAAGTCTTTATTGCTTGAATGAGTAACGACGTTCGCAGAAGAAATTAGCTGAGACAGCACATCAATGAATTGCGCTCCCAACTTTTCTTCGCTAAACTCCAAAGAAATCCTAGAAGCAAGTTCAAGCGCCCATTCTTTTGGTTTGTCGACGCTCAAGCTGATTTTCTTCATCTTCATTTTAGCATCTTGTTCTTTGACAGACGCCCAACGTGTTCCTTTCTCCATCACTCCGTTCCAAACTGAAGACTGAGGAATCTCAGTGAGATCGTATTCAATCGGAACGAATCTCTTTTTCCCGTCAATGAGATGCAAGAAATCCAAATGACCCGACCAGTTCGTCACAAGCACTGGAAGTCCACACGCTGCAGCTTCTATCATAGGCAAACCGTATCCCTCGCCGTGTGTGAAAGACACGTAAGACTTAATTTTCGGGTGCTTATACAACTCAGCAAGCTTCGCATCTGTCAAACGACCGTGAATAAGCTTGACCCTCGGATATTCGCCGCAGTTTGTAGAAGCCTTGATCTGCTGTATTCTATTCCTACACGTTTCGTAATCGATGACTGAGTTACCAACTATTCCAGACTTGAGAACAAGGCCAACATTCTTGTTGCCAGCGAACGTTTCACAGAAATACTTCACGAGCAAACCAAGATTTTTTCTATCCTCGCCAACTGGCTTGTCGAAGCCAAGTCCAACAGACAAAAAGTTGAAGTCAGATTCAAGAAGCAAATCACTCGAGACTTTTGTCGTGTTGAAAACTTTGGAATCAACAGCTTCTGGAAGAACGACGAGTGGTTTATTCAATTTCAGCTGTTCGCCGTTTGCGTTCGTGTAAACGATGTTAGCGTATGTCTCAGCTGAATGTCTTGAAGGAACGATCACAAGATCAACTTCGTTGTTAGCCTTTATGATCCACTCAGGAGAAACTCTGTCCACTTCAATGCCAGCAGTTACTCCAATGTGAATCGGTGCCATCCTCTTGAATTCGTTTGGTATAGTGACCTGAATTGCGACATCGTACTTTTTGTCGCCAAATTCATGCTTCTTTTGAAGAACTGAAATTTCTTCAGCGAATTTGTCGTTCACGTCAAGAAAAGGAGTCGAACCCCAGTTGACAGCAACGACGCTTACATCGAATTCTCCGGATCTGAGAATGAACTTAAGCAACTGGCGAGCGTGATGACCGTAGCCGCTGCACGTCAAAACAGGTCCCCAAAAAAGAAGTTTCTTCATTCGTTCTCCGTTGTCAAACAAAAATGAGGCCACGAGGGAAACGTCTCTCGTATTCTTCAGTGATCTTCAAACCATCAATTATATCGACGCTAGCTTTCCACCCGAGAAGTTCAAAAGCTTTCGATGAATCTGCGAGAGTAAGCTTGTACTCTCCTTTTCTGGGAGGGATGAATTCGACATCACCGCCAACAAACGCCGCTATCTCTAGGATACTGTGATTTTTGCCCGTTCCTATGTTTATCGTTCCACCGACATCGCGATTCATGGCAGCCAAAACGTTTGCTTTCACAACGTCACCTACGAAAGTAAAATCACGTCGTTGCGTACCGTCACCGACTACTGTCAGCTTTTGTCCTCTGCGCTTTTGCTTTTTGAAGATCGCTATCACGGTGGCGTAGTTACCTTCCTCTTGATGTCTAGGACCATAAACGTTGAAGTAACGCAACGACACAGTCGACAAACCGTAAATCTTGTTGTAAAACGCGCACAATTCTTCACCGAAGAGTTTGCTGAAAGAATACGGACTGTTGCAGTCAGTCTTTAAGTCTTCCGTAAGACCGCGTCCCGACTCAACTACTTTCGCATTTTCTGCGCCGTAAGCAGACGAAGAAGCAGAGTACACCACTCTCTTTACTCCATTTATTCGCGCTGCTTCAAGAACGTTCATCGTTCCTACGCAGTTCGGCCGCCAAGCTACAAAAGGATCGTTTATAGAAGGTTGAATTCGAGAAGACGCGGCGAGATGGAAAATCCACGCTTTGTTAGCACACACGCGTTTCATCAAATCAAAATCGCATATGTTTCCTCTAACAAATTCAAGCTTTGGATTTCCCTTCCAGCCTTTGATGTTTTCGAGAGTACCTTCTGAAAGGTCGTCTACGATTGTCACTTCATGACCTTGCACCATCAATTCGTCAACGATGTGAGATCCGATGAAGCCAGCGCCACCAGTGACAAGCACGCTCATAATGCTCTCCTTTCGATGATAACAATTATACAACGAAATTTTATATCGTTACAATCTTGAGATCGTTATCTCTGACAGTCAGCATCTTGTACAATTTGACTTGTTCTGTCAGCATCTTGTCCCAAGAAACGATCATGTCGTCGAAATTGAACGTCTTACGCGCCCAATTACTTGCTTGCGAACCAAGTTCTCTTCTTCCGCTTCTTCCGAGTTCGTACAACTTTGTTAACGCATTTACGACGTCGTTATGAGAAACACGGTCATCATAGATGTATGGAATCTGTTGCGAGCCAGTGCAAGAACGAGACGCTGGAAAAAGAGGTATGCCCCACCACTTGAAATTTCCTTGACCGTTAAGAGACTTGTTGTAGCGTTTCTTCGCAATCGAGAGCAACTCGTCCTGATCAAACACGTTGTCGAGATCATCGTACCAGTCGCCAATTTGATACTGTAAGCCGCCCGTCATGTTGACGACGATTGGCGTTCCAGCCATCAGACTTTCAAGAGTTCCCAACCCGAATCCTTCGTTGTTGGCGATGTTGATCGTGCAATCACAAGCGTTGTAAAACATGTTCATGAATTCTGGTGGCACTCTGTCTTGAGATACTACTAAGCTACTTTCGATGTCAAAACACTTCGCGACAGATATGATGTCCTGGCCTTCAGGATCGCCTATCTGCGTGTGCATCACGAGAGCGACTTTGTTTTTTCCAATCTTCTTTGCGAACTTTGCGAACGTCGCTATGACGTCTCCCGTCATCTTTCTACGAGCATTTCTGTTGTTCCAGAAAAGAACGAAATCTTTGTCAGTGTGGGGACCAAATCTTTCAAGTTTGAACTTCTTGCATTCGTCTTCAGACACTGGCTTAAAGACGTTTGGATCTACAGCGTGCGGAATGTAGTTGCAACGTTTAAATTCTAACTCTTTCAGCATCTTATACGTCTTCATGGACAACGCAGAGATATGATCGTTGCTATCGTAAAAAGGCATGTTGAACTTCGGAGCTGGATCGTTGTCCCAGACGTGCCAATACACGATGGGGCATTGCTTTCTGATTTCGTCTTCCATCTCCCAAACCCAAACAAACTGTCGAGGGTCAGTGAAAAGAACGACAACATCTGGCTTCTGTTCACGAAGAGCTACTCGCATCTGTTCTTTGCTTCCGTATCCGTCGACTGGCTGAACAATCCAGTTTCCTTCTCCAAACTTTTCTGGCGATATTTGCTGCAATCTGTAATCAGGATGTTTGACGGCGCCGCCGAAACAGTAAAACTTGAAACGTCCAGTAGCAAGAAGTCCTTCCATGACGTAACGAGCTTGACTTCCGACACCCGAACTAACCATCGGATGATCGGCTAAAAAAAGAACTTTGATTCTATCATTTTCCATTTTGACCTCGTGAACTTATCTAGTTGTTCCTACTTCGTCGTTTTCCAACCTTCGCAAAGTTCAGAACCGTTGTACGGGCACTTGTCGCCGTATTTGCTCACGCACATGTCTTTGTTATGACGAATAGTTCCTTCGTTCAATCTCTTATCCATGTCTGTTATATCTGCGTTGATATCGTCAAGAGCTCTTTGGACCGACACTGGACCGGCGCTGACCGGAAAAAATTCGATTGCAGGCGAACCCTTCGGTGGCGTTCTCTTCAGCAATACGAACGCAACTCTGACGTTTTTGGGGTCTAAATTGAATTTCTTGCACAAGAAATGTTTGTACAGAAACAACTGAGCATGCAAGTTTCTGTCTCTTCTTTTGTCGATCGTCCATCCGAAAGAGCACGTCTTGAAGTCAATAACATATAGTATCGTGTTTCCTCTTACGTCTTTTGTCTTGATCACGAAGTCGATGAAACCTTTGAAATCAATCTTGATGTTGTCAGTTCTTCCTATCGGAATTCTTATCTCGTGTTCGTTGAACATCACTTCTGCATTTCTTAATTCTTCACACGAGTCAAATTCTTCAAGAATTCTCTTGCCAGCAGAGACGAATATCTCTGGACCTGCTGTTCGTTCTTTTTCTCTGTATTTGTCTTTGTTCTTTTCGAACAACTCTCTGAACATCTTCTCAAAAAATATTATCGTGTCAGCGATAGACAACGAATCTTTCTTCGTTTTGTAACGTTCTATAGACTTGTGGATTGAAGTTCCAAAGTCCAAATGAACGCCAAACGATTGTTCGAAGTGACAGTCAACTACGTCAAGTTTCCAACGCATCTGACAGCCGTTTTTGTAAGACTGCCAAGCGCTGAAAGAAATTCTATCTGGAAGTGAAGGCAAGAAGCACTTACACTTTCTTCAAAAGAACGACAAGATCGTCATCGAAGACCAGACTCTTCTTCCACTGCTCGTTAAGATCTTTCATTCTTTCGATTCTAGAAACTTTGAAATCGTTTCCGTTTACTACGAAAACTTGTTCGATAAATTCAGTTGGAGTCAATTCTGTGATCTTGTCTTGAAGCTCTTTGTTCGCCAGTTCAAGCTGGATTACTCTATCTGCAAGTTCAAGCTGGATTACTCTATCTGCAAGTTCTTGTTTGGATGACATTCACGCGGCCTCGATAACACAGTGACACAATTTGTTTGACGACAGCGGGCGCCCTCGTGTAATCTCGAACTTCTTGTCTTCGTGACAGAATGCGATTACGGTCTTCGCAACACTGTTCTCTTCCTTCATCTCGACCAGGGCGAGGCGGAGTCGTTTTTCTTCGCCAGCGCGGCGAAGGAAGTCTCTGCCTTCTTTGCTAAGTTGAGCTTTCATTTGACTCATCCTGTATAATCTAGTCTTATATGATTTAGATCTAATCAACTATTCTACTTTATCACTATTGAACTATTTTCAAGTCAATTTGCTAATCCCCTTAAATAGCTAATTGAACTATTTGTTAAAGGCATTTATTTTTCCTAATACAGAAAATAAATACTAATACGTTAATGATATCAATTACTTATCATCCTCGCCACGACGCTCTGAATTCCCAGTTCTTTCTGAAAATTTCCTGAGAGGGATCTCTCTTGATAAGATCATTGTAATATTTTTTTTGAGTTATGCACATCGCATCGACAAACGTTTTCCCCATAGAATTTATCGCAAGCAAGCTTTTCGGTCCAAGAATTCCGTCTTGCTCTTCCGCAGGAAGAGAAGCTGCTCTTTGAGCTACAATTATAGCATTACGCGGAGAAGCGTTTACTCCAAAGTCGTAGATCTTTGTAGCTGAAATCTGATCTGACACGAATTCGTATTTGAACGGATCCCAAAAATATTTCTTGTAGAATTTAACAGACGTCGCAAGAGGCAATTTTCGTATGATCGTGTAATCTCCCCAGTCGTCAACGTCTATATCGAGATCTCTTGGTTTGAGTCCAAGACGTTTGACTATCAAGCTAGAAACACCCCACATGGTAGGACCGCCTTTGTCATTCTTGACGTTAGCATACCCTCCCTCAGCCTGCTGAACTCTTTTGTGTGCTACGTAGAAGTCACTCATGGTTTGGCTCCGTTTGGTACGCTCGAATCACGCCGTTGCATCGAGCTCATCCAAATTTAATTAGCCATGAAACCATATTGACTACTTTTTGCGTGCTTCGGCGACGTCTGAGCTATTTCGAGCGAATTTCACTTTCGAGTGATCGCAGAAGCAGAGATCGTCAAACAAACAGCAAAAGAAGTCAGAAAGGCTGAACGAATCATACAACTTTCTAATCTTGACTTTGTCTATTTCGCGATTGATCGTTCGCTCGTAAAACACCTTCTTGCACTTCTTCCACTTCGTTTCTTCAAGCTCGACGTGATCGACGATCCTGATTGGAAGTTGAGCGAGTTCACTCCAACGAGTAAACTCGAGTCCCCAAGGAATTTTGCTGTTGGGATTCTCTCCGTTGCAGCCTAACGATACGCTCACACTAGGCTTTTTTATTTTTCCATAGTTGTTTATTTCAATCAACTTGCTCAGGACTATCGCGCTCACGTCTTTCATTTCTGAAAGATCTGGATTTTTTGTTGTCTGCCATTCTTCAAGGTTGTTAGAAAAAGATCTACCCGTTCCAGTCACGAGAGAGATAGCTAGTCGAAGATCTGGAGACATATTTCTCATAATGCAAAAAAGATCTTCGAGTTTGACTTCACCGACGAGTTCAAAAGAAGATCGCCAATGTCTAAGAAAAGTGATGTTTAACTTCATCTTTACGTATTTTTCTCTCTTGCAAGACCAAACCCAAAAATCATTTTTGTCGAGCAACACTTCTTCTCCGCGTTCTCTGTCGTTCATCTGTTTCCTTTCACTCTCACACCAAAAAATCTGCCAGAGCTTGACTTCCACACTTTTTTCAATCTCTTAGACTCTATTATTCTCACGCCATGTTCTTTTTTGTTTCTTTTAGAATTAGACGAATCGAAAACGATGAAATTATTTCCGATCAGACCGCCTATGACCATCCAGTGTTGCATATTGTTGCTACAAACAATCACTGGAAATCCGAAGCACAACGAATTCATCGCAAAGTCGTTGGCGACGTTCCAGTCTGTCGTGTCGACAATTTCGTATTCGAACTTGAATTCTTTCAACGCAGTCGTGATACCTAAATCGCCAGTTCCATCTTTCTTCGTAGTCATTGTAAATTTTTTTACAACATTTTCAGAAAGATTTCTACGAAAGCATTTTGCCGCGTTCATTATCGCGATGACGCCGCAAGAATACGAATTCTTCTGCAATCTCAAAAATTCAGTCCTCGCAGCATTTCTTTTTTCTAGTTTTTTCGTTGTTCAACTTCACGAGACCGCATCTTCGGCAGACAAGCCACGGAAAAACCTTGTGCAAAATTTCATACACGTGTTTCATCGCTTCACTTTCTTAGTCGAAAGATTGACTGTCGGATTGAACTCCCAGCGTGTTACGTTGTCAAACCCTGCGCATCTCAGCACAGAAACCATGTCGTCACCACGCTCTTTGTTCTTGCTGTGGACTATTATTTGACGTGGTCTCAAATCTTTTGGCATTTCGATCATGAACATACACACGTCCATGCCGTTAGCTTCTAAATCACAGTCTGGGCCTTGCAAGACAGAAACATATTTGAAATTGTTAAGATCGTGATCTAACATGACGCAGTCGAATTTGCTTGACGCCAACGCTGCTATACACTCATCGAAAGTGCGAGTCGTTGTAACATCATGTGTGTCGCTGAGTTGTTCTACGAAATACGCGTGACGAAAATCATCGTCGTCAAGAACAAGAATTTTCATATGACCTCGGCGAGGTTCGAACTCGCATTCACGGCTTGAAGGGCCGTTATCCTGCCGTTAGATGACGAGGCCAAAAGACGCTGCGTAGTTTGAGTCGACATCGTCAAATGTTGTTCCTCATTTCCGTAGCGTCCATTGATAACTATTGTACTACGGAATTTCAGAATTTGATTTTGTCGTATGTCGAAGTGCTAGCTGAAGGATTCGAACCTTCATCGTGTCGATTACAGATCGACAGCTTTGCCATTTAAGCTAAACTAGCATTAGCAACGGAAAAACTTCGTTCTCTTTGTCAAGCGATTTTAAGTAGAATTTCCCGTGACGATCGACCAAGAAAACGTGCTTTTTCAAATCGTTGTAATGAGATATCGTGTTCTCTGTTCCTCCCGTCCTGTCATCGTGGACTAAGGCGAAACCAACGTCTGAATTTTCAGCTATCGTAAGGTTTCTAGCGTACGCAGCTTTCGCGTATTCCCAGCGTGAAACATATGTCACTTTTGGAACAGGAAATTCTAGAAGTTCAACGTGAAAAGATTTTGCCGCGCTAGCTGCGAAGTTGTCTGCTCCTTTCTTGCATGCACCAGACACGACAACTATTTTTCTTTTCGTGTCAACGTCTTTCATCATCGAGACGATCGAAAAGACAATCCTCATGTCTTGAAGACTGTCTCTTCGTCTGCTTCCGACTATTCCAATTCGCAGAATACTCAATACACTTTCACAATCTTGAACTGTTGTTCTTTGCTTCTGAGATCAACGTACAATATTCCGTCTTCGTATGCAGCTTGAGAATCACAGATCACAAAATCAGGTCCAAAGCTAGACGCTGGAAAATCTAGAATTTCATTTTCTGCCGATTCAGGCGTTTTCAATGAACGGTATTTGACCCTTAGAAGTTTATCGTCGTAAGAAACTTCGATGTCTTTCTTTTTTACGCCAGGGATGTAAAGTTTGAGCGTTACAATGTTGTCGATACGATCAATATCGTAATTCACTTCAGTACCAACTTTCTCGTAGTAACTCCAGAATTTCATGTTAATTTCCTTTCAAGCTTCGTTTTGCGTTTTCGCCCATGATACATACTTCTTTAATTCTTTGTCTTCTACGTCGTCCACTATCTCGCCTTTCACGAACATGTTATAGCTGTCTGCTCCGTACTTTCCGATTCCCGGCAACTCTTTCACGTCATCGAATCCGCGCAGAAATGCCTTGCTCATCTCGATTAACGCAGAGGCCCGTCGGTTATAAAAACCAATTGGCCTTAGGATTTCCACCACATCTCCTATTTCAGCAGTACAGAGGGCCTCGGGGGTGGACCACGACTCAAGGATGTTAAGCATCACAGGCAAGGCTGCCACTGACGACGTCTTGTTGAGCAAGATCACCACGACTAACAGTTTCCAAGGTTGGTCACGAAGAAATTCCTGGACTAGAGAATACGGAGAAATTTCAAGAGGAGTTTTCAAACTCGCCTCTTCATCATAGACTCTATGACTTTGAATTTGTCTTTTCTAGAGATCCTGTCTAAAAATGTTTTACCGTTCAAGTGGTCGCACTCGTGTTGTAAAACGAAAGCGTTGAAATTTGCTGCGCTCAAATTGTGACTGACGAATCTTTCGTCATAATATTCGCAATCGACTGACAAACTCCTGTCGATTGCCAAGGTTATTCCCGGGAAAGACAAACAACCTTCGCTGCTCAATCTCGTTTCTCCGTTGAGATATATCGTGGGATTGATCAACATTGGAGGCAGAAGTGTGTGTCTTTCATCTACAACGATGACTGATTTCATGATTCCTATTTGGTTCGCTGCCAAAGCAACACCGTTTTTCGAGTGCATGATTTCCATCATCTCTTCTACGATCTTATTCAAGTCTTTGTCGACTTCGAAATTCCACTTGTTCGTTGGAGTCGACAAAGACTTGTTTGGATATCTTAAGATCTTCATTTGATGCTTTCTAACTTTGAAATGACAGTTTCAAGCTTTGCAACCACATCTCCTCCTGTTGCATCGTCACTCGCTCTAGCTATCTGGCAAATGAGTTCAAGACTGTCGACAGACCACTTGATCACAGACAGAACTTGTTTTGCCATTCTGAACGCTTCGTTATTACCCCAACCGCACATCCAAGAAGTGTAACGAGTGCTTCCTTGTTCGTAAGGGTTCTGCGATTCAGGAAATCCTTTTTCAGAAGCGTATTCACCAGCATGAATGTCCATGACTATTTCGTTCAAACTGTCGAACTTTTTCGTGACAAAATCCAAAGCAGAAAGCGTTTCCATCAACTTATTTTCTGCTTTTTCACGTTTCGACTTCTCTTCTCTCAAACTTTCGTTTACTTTGTGAAAGCAGTTGATGCAAGTCTCAAGCTGAACTTCCACACGTGAAGACAGCTCAGACGCGCAATACGAACAAACGTTTTTCATTGAAGAACTCCGCCGCTTGATCTGCTTGTCAACTCACTTTTCAACAGATCATTTTCGCATTGCAGATTCACTACAAAATCTTGCAACTTGATGTTTGCGTTCATAAGCTCGATCGATTTGCTCTCGAGTTCTTCAAACCTTTCCTCGCATGAAGTCAACGTGTTTTTAAACTCTTCGCGTTCAGAAACTAAAAAAGCGTGGTCACTTTTCAACTGCTTCAATTCTTCTTCGAGATTGTCAGAGCGATTAGCCATCTCGATAATTTTTGTGACTTGTTCGTCATAACACTCTTGTAAAAACTTGTAAACTCTAGTCGATGCTATTAGTCTGTCGAATATCATTGTTCCTCCATACTTGACGATTCATCGTCACACTTTCCGTAACGCTTTATTCTGATTTGGTCTATGACAGCGACATTCAATAATCCGATGTCGTTAGGCTCGTCGATCAATCTTTGACCAAATCTTTCATTCACTGTGCAAAGAAGACCATCCCACTTAATGACAAACAAGTTTGAAGAATGCCAATTGTGAGGATTAGTCAACCACTTTCTAGCATCTTCGATGGTGCTTAAGTTTTTTCCAAACTCTTCTGGCAGAGGTTCGAAATCTTCCTTGCGAATGATTTTCTTCGACACGACTTCTTTTGACTCGTCAAAGAACAATATTCTTTTAACCATGACGTACCCGTTTAACAAACATAACAAAAGTCAGTTTCATCGCGTGAACGCGCTGTTTGTTCATAGCTGTTGCCTTTCTTTACGAAATTATATCACTGATTTACTTCGTATGCGGAGGAGAAAGCATTTTGCTTCTGCACTCCAAGCAATACATTCTGTCCAAGCAACCGGCCCAATCTTCTGAGATGTCGACGCTTAGTGACAATATTCTTTGGCCGCAGTGACCGGCGCAATCGTTCATCATGTTTTCTGACTTGTTTACTTCTTCAACTACGACTATGTCGATATCGTCGTCAGCAACGACATCGTTCGTGACAATGATCGACATAGATATTCTCCTGTGACTGTCCTAGAATAAGTAACTTTGACTATTCGTTTCTAACGAAATCTCTCACATGTTCGATCACACCATTCGGGTCGTAACTAGTGTCGTAGTCTGACACATCCATTTCGTTTCCTCGACCTTCAGCACGACATATTTCATAGTCGATCGCAGACAACACACCTGACATTTCTTCTATACTACATCTGATACACGTAGAAAATTTATCTCCTTTCACAATTGATGTTAGATGTTCTGAACAAAGATTGATAGACAATATGACGTTAATCAATTCCTCATTTGTCAAAACAGCTAACAACTCTTTCTTGTTGTTCGTTTCTACGTTAAGCAACTCGTCAGATATGACACATAACTCAGGATGTAAATTCGTAAATTCAGAAAATGTGACAAAGACTTCTCGTCCAAGCTTTTCGTCCCACACGACCCAACCGCCTGCTTTCGCAGAACATTCTGCTATCTCTATCAACTCGTCTACGTACTGGTCTTTTCTTGGGCCCCAATTTTCGTCCCAAAATCCAGAAGGAAGTTTATCGATGTCGTGCATGTCTTTCCACAAGCTGACTTCTAATCCCTCCATCCATCCAGCGCACCAGTGATTTTCGCTTGTCTTGCTCATGAGATCCATGAGACAAGTCTGAATTTTTGTCATCGCTTCTCTTGGAATCATCACGTGCTCACTTTCATGTTGCTGATGAACTTTTGCGTCACATCATGTCTGTCTGAATCGACCTCATTCGTCACACTTCCGTCAGCAAGCACGAAATTCCAATTCACTTTGTCGTTGCTCACGAATTCGATTTCAAAAGTCGAGTTATCGGCGACAATCCAAAGCAACGACATTACTTCGCCGTTGTACTTTGGCTCATAATGATGAGACAGAACTGGGACAGGAAATGACTTTTTGCTTAAAGCGATTTCACTCAATGTCTTGAGCGCTCCTTCGCAGACAGAAACGATTCTCTCGTCATCCTTGTCCAAGAATTTCACATGTTCGATTTCTGACTTGAGAGAATCATAAAAATCTTGTGCAGTTGAAGTCGACTCTGCGATAGACTTCTCTTTGTCTGTTGTCGAACGAACGTCGCTGCTAGGAAATCCAGCAGCGCTCAAAGCTTGATCAGCTTCTTTTTCGATTTCACATCTCGTGCATAGTCTGTCTCCGTTAGAAATATAACAAGTGCATGAAGCATTATTATCAAGCAACTTCCTGCAAGCTTCAAGAGCCTTCAATCCGACGTCTCTTGGATCGTTTGAGGCCAAACATTCGTCGACGTCCCTGTCGTTGTGGCCGACGTCAGACACGTCGGCCAAAAAACGCATGTTAACGAATTCGTATTTCTCATGAGCGCCAGCGTTAACTGGAATGTCGACGACCAGATCGTTTCCATCTCGATACACTCTAGGTCTGTCTGCGTAAAAGAATCCCCTGTCTGAAAGAGAATTCAATATGAACTTTACGCATCCATCTCTAGTTTGAAATTTCGCGTTTCTCTCGTCACTCATGCTGAACTCGCTTTCTATGGAATCTTGATGACCAGCAAATCTCTCGCGTACGCCTCGAGCAAGACGTTCTTGAACTCATCAATCTTGTCAAAAGGCATGCCAGCCAATCCTTTTCGCAAGACATTCACGATATACTTGCTTGACATGTCGTTGACTATACTGATCTTTCCAGCCGTGCTTGTCCAAGTTGGTTCCGCGGGCTTTGGGTTGCATTCTGCACACGTGCACGTTGTCCAGACATCACCAAAAGTGTCAACATCCTGCGTTTTCTTCGTCTTGCTAGTCTTAGTTGTCTTCTTACCCATGTGTTTTGTTTCCTTTCAATACTTCAGCGCTATCACTCCGTACGTCAACAACGAAGCCAAGAACATCGAAATTCCAAGCACGATCACAGCGATGCTCAAGTGTCTCAACTTTTTCTCGATCAACTTCTCAGCGATGACCTTGAAATGTTCGTTAAACGCGATCAACTCAGATTCTGCTTCGGGTCCTTCTTTCTTCGATTCATCCGCAACGTCTTTTAAGAAATCGTTAAATCCAGTCGTCACTTGTTCTTTCTCTTGAAATTCTTCTTCATCTCACAAATGACGTCAAGCTGCTTTTCGACGTTCGGTGTCACACGATACGTTGTCCAACGACTCACTGTCGTCCTGTGTACACCGAGTTCTGCGCTCATGCGCTTGTTATCCCATCCCAACGCGTTCTGGTAGCAACACAGGACACAACCGAAATCGATTTTGATTCCACAACCTCTGCATTCCCATCTATCACCGTTGTAAAAATAGTCTGAGCAATTAGACATTTCAATGACTTCCTTTCAGTTAACTCAATTGTACAACGAAACATCAACAAATTCTCTTTTTCTTCTTGTGCTTGCGAATCAAAGCGACGACGTCTATTCCTTTCAACACGAAAAACGTTAAGATTGGAAATGCCCACCAAGCGAATTCAACGTGAAAAACGATAGTTACTACGCATCCCATGAGCAAAGCAACAAGCAACGCTTCCACGAGAGGATCAATTTCATTTGTCATTTGTTGAACCTGTCTTCAATCCAAAGCCATACGAGAAATACTGGAGTGAGTGCGATTCTCAAGATAGGAATCATTGCAATTCTTCCAGCCAATTTATGACACAGCTTAGTGTTCCATTCGTTTTTCATTCGAGAATCCATCCGTTGCAGAACCAGTTGTACAGCCACACGAGCGCTACGGCAGCACAAAAGCAAAAAGCAAACGCGTACCATTCGTCGCCCAAAGCAAGGCAAACTCTTCTTAGCGCGATGCCGCACAAAACAAACGTGAAAAGTTTGACTGCTTGATTTCTCATGACAAACTTGACAGTTGAAATAGTCATCAGACGTCGCTCTCAGCGAGTTTTCTGATGTCATTCAACGAACGCACGAAGTCAAAGCTAGATTCGATCTCGTCGAGCGCGTCTAGCACGTCTACGATTTTTGGGTCATCGCCTTGTTCAAGCGATTCTGCTGCAAGGTCCAAGTCGATCGACAACATTTCGATGTCGCTTGAAACTTCCTTGATTTTGTCAATCAGCTTGATCTTCAAGTCGTTATCAATCATTTTTTTTCTCCCTTAGAATTCAGAAAGCTCGATGAAAATCTTTAAAGCCATCATCACAGTCAAAAACATCAACCAAAGCAAAATCATTTTTTGACTCACGAACACAGCAAAAAAGCAAGCTGTCAAACACACGATCAAGATCGTCCACAACAAAACATTCCCGTTGTTCATTTTTTCTCCTTGACGTCATTGTACAACGAAAAATCTGAATGTTAAAGCTTGATGAAATAGTCGTAAAACGCCCACGACCAAGATCCAAATCTCGTAGTTGAACGCGCAGCGCTGTTTACGAACTCGAATTCGTGAAGAACTCGTGCGCAAGCTGAACACTGGTTGAATATGTTTCCGTGCGGTGTCGTGAACAAAATCATTGTCGTGGCAATCCTTGCGACGCAGCGTACACGAGTGCTTTGAAAGGTCCGTACATGGTGATCCTCGTGAACACACGCACAAATCCGCCGTGTCTGTGCGTCGCTGCACGTCGAACAAACGCTTTGTTCTGAGAAGGAAACAAGATCACAAAAAGCCTCCAAGTGCCAGACGTTCAATAGAACAACAAAGCGCGAGCAGGTCTGAACTCGTCGTAGAAAGCAGAAGCCCAAACGTATCCGTTGACACAATGTCGTGTCCAGCAACGTGCCCACCTGCACGACGCGACAGAAAAAGAACACGCTCCGTGTTTGTTGAACAAGCTTCCAAACGGCGCAGAGAACAAGATCAAACTGTCCATCCTGAAAACACGTTGACCAATTTTGTGTGAGCTTCGCTCAATCCCGGCGTGCAACACGCAACGACGAGACAGTGATCGAACATGCCTACGCATGTCCAAGCACGAGCACCAAATGTGACGATCTTCATGGACTTAAACAAGATCACGGGATCCACATGTTTCTTCTAATGTCGTCGACGAAACGTCGAGCTTCATAAATCGATTCAGTAGAACACGCTCTAGACCAAGCGTGCACGAACGAGAACGTGCCGATGAAAGCGTAAGCTCTAGCTCCCGTCGAAGGTCTGAACACGTTTCGAAATAGGATCATTCGTAGACAGCCTCGACTGTCAATATGACACGATTGTTTTCGATGTCTTCGTACGCAGTCTTCACCTTGACGCGTTCTTTAGTCGAGAAGACAGTGATCCATTCTTCTTCTGCACGAACCCATTTCCCGACAAAAAGAAAATGCTTCCAAACCTCTAGCACGGCCCGTTCAGCGTTTTTTGGCGTTGACGTGAATAGTCTCAGTCGATCCGTTATACGTATACTCACGCGTTTGGTCGCAGGGCCTGACGTACGGTTTCTCTTCCTTCTTCTTGAAGATCATACGAGCGGTCTTTCGTTGAACCGTGTGAAGTCGATAGAATAGTCGACGATGTTGTTGTACGTTTGCATGCCAGCGTTGAAAATTTCAGGCATCATCGTGTACGGCGCCAGGGTGATCCCAGCATACGACCCTGAAAGCTCGAACACGTCGTTGTTCATGTTCGTGAGGTAAACACATCCGCGGTGAGGACGAGCGAACGTCCTGGCCCTGTATCTGTCACGCTCCATGGCGTACGACCTGACGAATTTCTTCTCGTCGCTGACAGGAAACGAATGCTTCTGGACTTGGGTTCTGAAAAGGATCATGCTCGATGCTCTTCGATGTGCTCTGCGTGATTTGAAGTTGACGCCATATAACCATTGTGCTCGTTGATTACAGAGGAACGGATCGCATCGAGGACCATTCTGAGAGGGTCAGCGACTAAATGTGTGAACGCGTTTGACCGCGCAAACGACCTCGTAATTTTCGTCGTGTGTCGCGGCGACGCGTAAACGTGGACGTACACCTGTTGAGCGCATTGAGCCAACCTCGAACGTTTCTGGATTTGAGTTTTGAAGAGGATCATGTCAACAAGGCCTGCTCAACCCCGGCGTGCAACTGCCACGGTCTCTTGTATCGATCTGACGGCGAGACCAGCGCGCGAGCTTTGGCAGAATACCACGGAAAGCAATCGCGACGCAGTTGGACGAGAACGTTGCGATTAATCATAGAACGCTTGACAAAGTTGAACATGATCGTCATTTCTCATCTCCAAATCATAGCGAACGCTTTTGTTATGAACATGTTGCTTGACGGGTGAGGAACGTTTGTCGCCCTCCCCGCCAGCTTCGCAGCGACATACGCCCATGACCTCGCCCTCGTCGACGCTCCGAACGTCGTGTATGTGAACGGCTTCGGAGCGTCGAAAAGGATCGTCATGGGTTGGTGAACGTCCACATGTTTGAATAATGGTCCTTAATCCTGGCGTGCAAGCGATGTCGTGTCGGCGTGGCGTGTGACCGAGTCAACGCGCGAAAATGAATCATCGTGCTGCATCTGTGCCACGAAGACCTCAGAACGAAATTGAACATGATCACTTGGGAGGATCGGGCAGTTCGAACCCGACGTGACGCGCCAGGAGGACGAGAGCGTCGACGATCCACTTAGCAGTTTCCTCCTCGACGAGCAGACGACGCTCAGTCTCGATCCTGTCTTGACACTCTGGACATATGTAGCTGTAATCGCAAGTGCACGCCATGTCTGTTCTCCGATCAGAAATCGTTCTTGCACGGGACGGTCGAATTGTCGTCGGGGTGGACGCGACGGTCGACCTTGATTTCAGTTCCGTGCTCGTCGACGACGCGACCGACGACCTCGACGTTCGAGATGAACGCAGCTCGCTTCGACCCGATCGCGATCCCGCCGGGCTCGACGTACCTGACCACCACGGTCCTGTTTGAAGCGTGCACCTCGTCGACGAGGTAACGCGCGTCTTTCACGAACGCTCCAGCGCTGATCTTGACGTGGCAACCGACGACGATGGATTTGCCGAATTTGTCGATGGCGAAGTCACCGTCGGTCTTGACGTCCTTCAACTTCACCTCACCCGTCAGTTGACCGCTCACGTCGCATTCGTGCACGGGCATCTTGACGACGCCTGGGCAGCTCGAGGTCGTCAGCTTCACGGCGAAGTCACGCCTAAAGGAATCCAAGGCCAACCACTCCGCGAGGTCCTTGACGGGCGCAGAGCCCTCTCCGAAGGCGACCTGGCCGTTGTCCATGACGTGCTTGAGCGTCACCTCATAGAACATGTCATCCTTTGTCCCAGACTTGGAGAGCGTTGACGCGATGTTGAAGCAAGCGCCCTTGCTTTTGTGCGGAGCGCCATTTGCGTTCACGACGGGCCCGATCGACCCGTGACGGTTCTTGACGATCGTCGTGGTCTTGCCACGATTCTCGACGACGAGGTCGGCGCTGTTCCAGAGGCTCTGACTTGGATCGAAATCGCTTGGAACGTTCGACAGTTGATACGTGTAAATCTTTGAATCGGGATCTCGCTTTGACATTTTTCGTTCTCCGTTTGCCGCGTGGTTTGTTGGTGCTGCAATGACATTGTACAACGAATATTCTGAACGGTTTTGCTCGAAGGTCGATTAATCCGAACGGTTTTGCTCGAAGGTCGATTAATCCGAACGGTTTGATCGCCGTCAATGTCATCCGTCGGCGTCGTACCAAC
>Ga0256868_10000184_pt1 | contig 37383 bp, 38 predicted proteins | sample RVTome_13_FD_187341 | JGI IMG/M metagenome (GOLD analysis project Ga0256868, IMG submission 187341) | Soil microbial communities from uranium-contaminated site in the Upper Colorado River Basin, Wyoming, United States - RVT92D227 HiSeq ...
TTAATTTCAATATATGACATACTAAGAAATGTTAGGGTGCACAAGTTTATAAATTTATCTGTTTTAATAAATATTTGTGCCACCCAATTAATTAAGTAGTTAATTTAATGAATTAATCTACTTAACAAACTGATTAAAATCTACAGACTTACGTATATAACAATCAATACCTAAGGAATGAGAGTCTACCCAATCCGTCTTCTTTTCAGAGGCTGTTAATATAACAATAGGTATATTTTTTGCTTCTGGGTGTTCCCTTATTTTTCTTAGGAATTCAAGACCATCCATCTGAGGCATATAAAAATCAAGAATAATCATATGTGGTCTATTAATCAGAGTGGGATCCTCATTTTCGAGACCAAATAAATATTACAAAGATTCAATCCCATCTTTTGCAAAATGAATTTTAGTATTTGTTAATAAATTTAAGGGATGAAAGGCATTTAACCCATGCTCATAGAGCCCCCTATGGGATTGCATTATTAAGTGGTCCAATAGAAAAAAAAGGTTAAAATATCATAATATACGATACTTATCAAAATTAATACCCCAACAAACCACAAATAAAATTGTAGCAACTGTATAAATTAACAGATATGCCGCAAGAGGGGGTACCGAGCCAGAGTAAAACACCCGCAAGAAAAAACACAAAAATAATAAAATATTGTTGTGTATGATATCTGAACGAACATCGGAATTCGCTAATTCCTAATACTATTTACTTTCTTTTTGTGATTTAAATGTATGTTGTTCCATCAGTACATTAGCAATATAATGCACTATTACCTCATCATTGCCCTTATCGCCTTCTTCAATCGCTTCGTAATATTTAATCTTATCTCTTAGTTCTACATAAAACATTGGGAATTTTTTTTTCATTAATATCCAGTTCATCACAACTCTTGACGTTCTTCCATTGCCATCAGAAAACGGATGAAGTCGTACTATTTTATTATGCAAAATTGCACCTAATTCAACAGGATGTAGGCTTTTCTTAGCAGAATAGTACCATTGGAACATTTTCCTCATTTCTTCTTTAAGTTTATCATGAGTGGGAGGAATCCAATCAGAACCCGAAATTCTCACATCATGATTTCTGTAACTGCCAACAATTTTGCAGGTTGTGTTCTTGGTAAGTAATCCATGAATTTTTAATAAAAACTTCTGATTAAATTCACCCTTGTAGACTCTCATGAATTCATAGCAGTCTTTTGAGTTTATTGCTTCATTGTAATCATTTGGAGTGACACCTGCAGGGATGATGTCCTCAGTTAAAATCATGCTTGTTTCTCGCAGACTCAAGCGATTACCTTCAATCGCATTTGAGTTATACGTAAATCTCACGATAAAGTCTTCTTCATATTTTTTTATCTCAATAGCACTTAGTTTTCCATACCATTTGTTAAAAACCTCTTTTAAATCCTGTAACTTCTCTGCTTCAGTGTCACTCAAATACTTTTGCTTAGAAACAGGCTTCATGAGCCCTTTTTTTACTGCATCTGTTTCAATCTCTGCGATTGCTTTTGTTATTTGTTTTTTGGAGGGGGGTTTATCACCAACATACTTTCTTATTTTCTTCCATTTTTTGCTACTCACTCTAAAAGTCTTTGTGATGTAATAGTATGTCTTGCCGTTCCTTTCAGTCCTCTCTAAATAAACCATATGTTATTGTATGGGCACAACAACATATAAAGTTATCTATTTTTGTCAAGTAAAGTGCCCTTACAATTTATGAGGTTGTTCCAATGCATGGGCACCTAGAAACACAATCACTATCATTTTTGTTTAATGTTGTGCCCGTATATATGTTATAGGAGGTTCCCACAAAGAGTCGCACACAAAAATTTATATTTTTTAGAAACGTCCAACAGGAGAAAAAAAGTTGGCCAAGCCGCTGGAGGGATTACGGAGCATAGGTCAAAAGCTCGCAGGAAAAAACAGATAAAATCGTACTTTAAAACTACTCTCATGAACGTTTTATCAAGTATTACACTTCATATAATAGTATAATAATATGAACTGAACTTCATATTTTAGAAATTTATATAAAGCTAAAACGACAATTACGAACTATGAATCGCGACACGATAAAAAGAAGACTCACCGAACAAGAAACATATACAAAAAAATTTCTCGATAAGCCATTAATACGGCGAGAACATTTTTCCAACTATCAAAAACAACTGACTACTAATCTCATTAAGACAATACTTGGACCAAGACGCGCAGGAAAAACCACTTTAGGGTTATTACTCTTAAAAAAGACAAACTTCTACTACGTCAACTTCGACGATGAAATTCTATCCACATTAAAACGCGAAGACCTAGGAGGACTTCTTGAACTACTCAATGAACTCTTCGGAAAACGACCGTACCTTTTTCTTGATGAAATCCAAAACATTGATTCATGGGAATTGTTTGTAAACCGTCTCCAGAGACTTGGATACAATATTCTCTTAAGTGGAAGCAATAGCAAGCTTCTCAGTAAAGAACTTAGCAGTCATCTTGGAGGCAGAACACTCACGCTTGAAATTCTCCCCTTCAGTTTTAAAGAGTTCCTCACTGCAAAACACTTCACCACTATTAAAGAAACAGATGAGGAAATCGGTAGGATAAAAAATCAATTACAGAAATATCTCCAATGGGGTGGGTACCCGGAGATTATCATAGATTTATCTGATCCAGATCTCAGAAAAAAATATCTGAACGAATTGTTCGACACCATTATCTTCCGAGATATCACACAACGATTCAACATAAAATATACAGCAGAACTCGTTGCATTAGCAACGGTGATCATAAACCAATTTTCTACCAGAACAAGTCTCACAAAAGTCTCACGGGATCTTGAAATAAGTTCACATACCATAAAAAAATATATCTCCTATCTTGAAGAAGCATATCTTGTTGTCAGCAGTAAAAAATTCTCCTATAAACCAAGAGAGATAGAATCGTCATTTAGAAAATATTACTGCATTGACACAGGATTACTAAACGCAAAAAAAACAACACTTACAAAGGATTTTGGAAAAACCCTGGAAAACACAGTCGCTATCGAGCTTAGAAGAAGAAACATTGATCTGTACTACTACATGGTTGACAATAAATATGAAGTCGATTTTGTCATCGGGGATTCAACAGCAATAAAAGAAGTAATCCAAGTAGTGGATGACGAAAAAGAAATACCACGACGCGAAACAAAAACAGGCATATTAGCTTGTAAAAAATTACATTGTCACACCTTAACGATAATAACCTGGAACACCGAAACAAAAAAACTTGAAGGCGACATTACTATTCAGAACATCCCTCTTTGGAAATGGCTTACGAAACAAAAATAAGGCTTTTCACTCTGGTGAATAGAACCGCATGTGTACTTTTTTTTTTAAAGGCCGTCCTACAAGAGAAAAGTGCCGCAGGAGGGGGTACCGAGCCAGAGTGAAATGCCCTCGGGATAAAAAACGAAGGAATGCTCCTATTGAGAAGTACATAGGTCAACAGAGAAATTTTCAGGAGAGTTTTATTGTTTTTTCATATTCTTTCAATGCTCTCATTGATGAGTACCAGGTTTGTTCGAGTTTGGCAGCATCAAGTTTTCCTTGTCTAGCTCTTAGGCTAAGATATTCCTGTGAGTAGGGGGATTGTTGCGCAAGTTCTTTGAGGGAAATGAGATGTTCTTCATCGATAAATACGGAAAGGTAAAGCTGTAATGATTCATTCATGGCTTTAGCGATAAACACGGCGAGGGGTGATAAATTCCCGTTGTCTGCTTGGTGTAAGACTCGATAGTATGTTTTTCGCTCCTGTTGTTTCAAAACAATAGGGGGGTATCCTTGTTGCATAAAAAAAAGGTTGGTTACTAATCGTGCGACTCGGCCGTTTCCATCGAAAAATGGGTGGATCAAGACCAATTGATGATGGATGAACGTTGCTTTTTTCAGTGGATGGAGGGGAGGGTTTTTAATGGTATGAATATAGTCATCCATGAGAGAAATGACTTTTGTATAACTAGGTGGAGTCATTGATTCCCCTGTAATCCTTACATTTCCTGTTCGGTATTTTCCAGAATCCTTCAAGAGGCCTTTGGTGACGATATTATGGATTTGTTGAATACATTCTTGGGAGAATGGTGTCTTTTTTTGAACCAGTTGTAGCATGAAATCAAATGCTTCGGCATCATTTCGCGCTTCGATATGATCTTTGAGTGGTTTACCTCCAATGGTTATTCCTTGTTCAAGTACGAATTTGGTTTCTTGTAATGTTAAGGTGTTTCCTTCGAGGGCATCGGAATGATATGTATGCCGAAGTCTGAAATCTTCAAGGAGTTTTTTTATAGCATCTTTTGGGAGTGGTCTGAGACTGTCTAATCGATGCTTTTTTTCTTCTATTTTTCTTAATAGTGACGTATCAATGAGAATATCGGTATCGTCGTATTTCATAATATGCCGATATAGTATTACTGATATATATCGGTATCGGTTAAATTTTTAAAAATCCGATAACATCCTCATTATGGAATATAATAAATTCATTAGACCTTTTACGAAATAAGAGAATGTAACACATTCCAGATAAGAATTTTAGGTGTTGTATCAATTAACAGGTATGCCGCAGAGGGGGTATAGATCTGGAGTTGAATCCCCATACAAAAAAAAATTAGTATTGATGGCCATAAAAGATTTTTTCCTCAATAGCACTTGATAAAGCCCAACCTGTTGCCTTAACAAACTGATTAAAGTCTACAGACTTACGTATATAACAATCAATACCTAAGGAATGAGAGTCTATCCAATCCGTCTTCTTTTCAGAGGCTGTTAATACAACAATAGGTATATTTTTTGCTTCTGGGTGTTCCCTTATTTTTCTTAGGAATTCAAGACCATCCATCTGAGGCATATAAAGATCAAGAATAATCATATGTGGTCTATTTATTAAAGTGGAATCTTCATCTTTGAAACCAAATAAATATTGCAAAGCCTCAATGCCATCTTTTGCAAAATGAATTTTACAATCTGCAATATTTTTATTCTGTTCAAGCGCCATCATTACCAATTCTGCGTCATTAGGATTATCCTCTACCAACAATATTTCTACTTTATTATCTTTCATTTTTTATCATCTCCTTTCATTGAGGAGTCCACAAGAAAAAATGGAGCACATAACATTTTTCTACCATTGCTGGCTCCTTGCATAGAACCTCCTAAATTTTTCAAATTTATTTCATCAACAATTTGATCGGATTTCAGAGGTTTATCCATATAATACGCGGCACCAAAAGAAAGAGCATTTGACCAATCCATCCAATCTTTCGAACCTGTTAAGACAACAACAGGAATATTTTTTGCCTCTGGATGAGATTTGATTCTTTTCAGTACCTCTAATCCATTTATCTTTGGTAAGTTAAGGTCAAGAAGTATTAACTTTGGACGACGTTTCAGAGGAGTGCCTTCATGTATACCCTCATCTACAAAACCAAATATGTATTCCAAGGCTTCAACCCCATCCCTTGAAACATGTATCTTATTTGTTACAATATTTTTGTTCTTTTCAAATGCTATCATTATCAATTCAGCATCATCAGGATTATCCTCAACCAACAATATTTCTACTTTATTTTTTTGTATTTTTCCTTCCATTTAACTCACCTGAAGATTTTTTTATTTCAAAGGCACCCAATACAGCCAAACCTGCCGCCTCAACTAGCTGACTGAAATCAGCAGATTTATGTAAATAACAGTCTGCTCCTAAATCATAAGATTCTGTCCAATCATTCATATCTTTCGAACCTGTCAGGATTACAATGGGTATCTTTTTTGCTTCTGGATGTGATTTTATCTTTTTTAGCAAATCTAACCCATCTATCTTAGGTAAATTCAGATCAAGAAGTATCAACAGCGGACAGTGGTTTAAACGAATATTATCTTCATCTTCGGTATCAAAAAGATATTTTAAAGCCTCAGCACCATCCCTAACGACATGAATCTGACTATCTTCTATAATGTCGGCTTTCTTAAACGCCAATAGCACCAACTCTACATCATCAGCGTTATCCTCTACCAACAATATTTCTATTTTTTTCCTTTTCATTTTACCTTCCACCTATTTGACATTTGTTACCATGTCAAGATTTGGCAATAATGGTATATAAACCTTCTGCGTAAAAACACCATAACGAAAAAATTACATTAAAAACACAAATGTAATGCTTGTTAGGCTAAAAAATAGTATCTGTTTCATTATACGAACAATTGATACTAAAAAATTGTTTCTCTAAAACTTTTCAATTATAATTAAGTGCTACTGTACATGTTTTTTTATAATATTGACAAGATCATCAAGTTCAAATGGTTTAGTTATATAATCAATCACATTTCCCATTTCAAATATCTGTTGTTTTTCTTCTTCTGAAAATCTTACAACGGTTAAAAGAATAATTTTTGGCTTACAATCTTTTTCTTTTAAACGTTCAAGGATTTCTCTTGTTGTTAATCCCGGCATCATGACATCAAGAGTTACTAGGCGGGGTTGGACTTCATCGATTTTACAGAGGAAATCTTCACCGTCTTTGGCCATTTGAGTTTCATAACCCTCTTTTTTAAGCAGAAGATTAACCATTTCCCTCAAATCAGTCTCGTCATCCACCACCATAATTTTAGTCATATAAATTCTCCAGATGATAGATAAAGTATAAATTATATCCCTAAACTGTTTTCCTATTGATCAGTTATTAGTTGTAAAAAGGATCTAGTTCTTTAAACCTGTTTTCTACGTTTTCAACAGGATGAATTGGTAATGTGAATATAAACTTGCTACCTTTTCCAGGTTCTCCTGTGCTTTCAACCCAGATTTTTCCACCATGAGCAATAAGTATCCCCTGTGAAATGGCAAGGCCCAAGCCTACGCCACCTAGTTTTTTATCCTCAGGATTAACTTGATAAAAAGAATCAAAAATATTAGCGATATGGTCTTTTGGTATTCCTCGTCCATAGTCTTTAATTTCAAAAAAGATATCCTCATTGTTTTTTCTAATTGTTAAATCAATTTTTGAGTTGCATTCAGAAAATTTAATTGCATTTGTCAATAAATTTACAAGGACTTGTTTTATCCGTTCTTTATCAACAATTAGATGCGGTAGGCTGTCTTCTACAGAGGTGTTGATTTGTATTTGTTTTTCTAATGTTATCACATGTATGGTTTCAACTGTTTCTTTTACTATTGTTGTTATATCAGTTTGCTCAGGAATAAATTTCATTCGTCCTGAGTCTAACCTTGAAATATCAAGAATGTCTTGGACAAGGGCATCTAATCGGTTTGTATTTCTTAATACAACTTCAAGGCTTTTTTTCTGCTCATCGTTAATTTCACCAAGTTTTTGTTTTAAAATAATTTGAATGTATCCTTTAATAGCTGTAATTGGTGTGCGTAGCTCATGAGATGTGACATTTAGAATGTTTGATTTTTCTTTGTTTAGTTTTTTAAGTTGTTTATTTTGTTCCTCTATTTTTTGGTTACTTTCATCTAAAAAAATGCTTTTTTTATTGCAAGGATTTGAATCTTTGTAAAGTTTCCCTCTTTTTTCTTCCTCTCGTAAGATTTTTACTATTTCTACTGCATCCCCATCCAATTATATTACCTCTGCATTCCTTCTATTGTTATTATGAATAAATATTGTTTTATTTATTTCTTTCTAATTTAAAAATATTAGAAATATCAGTTTCTTTGATTTTTTTAAGAAAGTCCTCTGAGTTCACCGGGAGTACGAATTTAAAAATGCTACCTTTTCCAGGTTTTCCAGTACTTTCAACCCAGAATTTCCCCCCATGAATATCGATTATACTTTTGGAGATTGCTAGACCCAAGCCTGCTCCACCATATTTCCTGTCTTCTCCAGAATCAACTTGATAGAATGAACTAAAGATTTTTTCTTGATGATCTTTTGGTATACCTCGTCCTTGGTCTTGTATTTCAAAGAGGAGCTCTTTTTGTTGTTTTTTACCTCTGATATTTATTATAGTTCCATTAGGTGAGAATTTAATACTATTATCAATTATGTTGATAATTACTTGCCTTATACGATCTTTATCAAGAATAACATCTGGAAGATTTTCGTCAATTTCTGTAATAATTTTAATGTTTTTTTCTAATGCCCTGCAATTCATTGATTCAATAATTTCACTTATAACATCTTTAATATTTGTTTTTTCAGGGATAAACTTCATAGACTTTGATTCTAATAGAGATATGTCAAGAATATCTTGAATAAGATGATCTAGCCGGTTTATGTTTCTTAGTACAACTTCTAATGCATTTCTTTCTTCCTCTGTTACATCTCCTAATATTCCCTTTAAAATCATCTGAACATATCCTTTTATAGATGCCATTGGTGTTCGTAGTTCATGCGATGTGACGTTGAGGAAATCAGTTTTAATACGGTCTAGTTTTTTCAGTTGTACATTCTGCTTTTTGATTTTTTCCTCCGCCACCTTTCGCTCAGTGATATCTCGCATTGTGGTAAGTAATAATTTCTGTCCGTTTCTATCTACGACATCAATGTTAAGAATAGCAAAGAAAACAGTACCGTCTTTCCGTCTAAAAGGACACTCCCAATCGACCACTCGACCTTCTTTATTCAGAAGGTTTAGCAATCGTTCTCTATCTTTAGGGTTCACATAAAGGGATTTTATATTAGTTGCTTTTAACTCCTCGACAGTCATTCCAAAAATTTCAGCCATATGCTGGTTACAATCCACTATATGTCCGCTCTTATCAGTAATGCCAATACCAACGGGAACATCATTAAATAAAATTCGGTACTTCTTCTCACTTTGTTTTAAAGCCTCCTCCACCTTCTTGCTCTCCGTGATGTCTCGTAGAATACCCATCGTCCCTATTGAGTTACCTTTATCATCCTTGATAATAAAAGCAGATAAAATGGCAGGAAATTTTTCCTTATTTTTTCTGATGTTTATTACTTCACCACTCCATCTTTCTTTCACAGTCGTATCTTGCATAACTTTTTTAGCAACCGTTAGGTCGGTATCGAGTTCAGTTATGTTTAGCTTCAAGAATTCCTCAGGGGTATATCCAAATGCGTTGATAGCGGATTCATTTGCGTAAGTGATATTTCCTTTCAGGTCAGTAAGCATAACGCAATCAAAGGCGCTATCGATAGCATCGGAAAATATCTTAATTTTCTCCTCTGCTTTCTTACGCTCGGTGATATTTACTGCAAATCCTCTGAAACCTGCAATTTTATTTTCCTTGATTATCGGTATTGAATGAAATATCGCTGGGAAGGTAGTGCCGTCTTTCCTTTGGATCAGATACTCGTTACTCGGTATCATTTCTCCCTGCAGTACTTTGAGGATATTATTTTTTACTCTCTCTCGGTCAATGGGAGCAACCATCTGAGAAGCATTCAAACTCTTGAAATCTTCCTGTGTGTAACCGGTCAGAGAAAGAGATGTTTGATTGACAAAAGTAAAATTAGCATGTTCATCGGTCTCGTACACGATTTCGGGTAATGAATTTGCTAATTCACGAAATTTTTTTTCGCTTTGTACTATTATTTCTTCTGCCCGCTTATGCTCAGTGATGTCTGTAGAGATCAATATAACATCTGTAATCGCTCCATCACGTTTGATGGGAACTACTTTCGTACTAAACCATATGATACCAATTTTTGGAATGTTTGAAGAAACCTCATAATTATCTTGTTCTCCAGTTTTGAAAACTTTCGTCAAAGACTTACTCATTATATCGCGGTGATCTTTTGGTACATATTCATATATCGTCTTTCCAATCGTCTCTTTTGGAGTGTACGGTGTTAGGGTTTTATTGATGTATTGAAGTATACCTTGGTTGTCTACTATCATAATAATGTCATTAGTATTTCTTGTTAGAGAAGCCCACTTTTCTTCTCCTTCTCGTAATGCTTCCTCTGCCTTTTTCCGATCAGTAATCTCCCTCGCAATAGCCATAAATGATTTCTGATTTCCCATGGAATCTCTGATTATTACAGTGCTTTCTTCCAGGATAATTCGTGTTCCGTCTTTTCGTACAGCCGTGCATTCAAAATTGCGTATTCCAGAATCGTTAAACGTTTGCTGAAGAGCAATTTTTGCTTTTTCGTGATCTTCTGGTGCAATAAATTCAAAAGCGTTATGCCCAAGTAATTCCTCCTCGCTATCATACCCCAGGAGTTTCAGTGTTTGGGGGGAGAGATAGGTAATACGTCCTTCCAGATCTGTGACGGTAATCGCCTCCGGCGAGGTATTCACCAATGTCTCATAGAGAATTGTTTTTTCATTCAATGTCTCCTTTATTTTTTTCCGTTTAGAGCTTTCAATAATATTCCATTTGCTCTTTCGTTTAATAATGGCGAACTGATGGTTGCTTACGACATCTATAACCTCAGATGCATTACATTTTTCAAGGGAATATGAACAAATAGCAATTATTCTATGTTTATCAATAACATCGTTTACAGTTTCTTCATAGCTTTTAAAATCATCCCAATCCTTCTTTTCAAGCCAAAACGTATTTCCGGTGAGACGAAGACCATCAAAACCTTTTTTTAAAGCTTTTTTCTCTTTCTCAACCCAACCCTTCAAGACCCTATCAGAATCGAACTTTCCTGATTTGACATGCCACGAGCGATAGTCAAAGATTTCCATCTGTCCTTTCTTAATATAATCATCTAAATCCTTCACAACCTTTCCTAAAGCTGTTTTCGCTTCTTCAACACTTAAAGGCTTTGAGGTAACCCACATGCAGAACTCATTGTTTTCCAACCCAGCTTTAAAATATGGCACCAAAATATCAAGCAAGTCTTCCTTTGTTTTATAAAATTGACATAGATGCGTACCCCAAGAAACGTTACCAATAAAACTAATCCCAGATACTCTATTATTGTCCCTAGACTCTTCATAGGAAACAACATCTACTTTTCTATCAACATCTTCTTCAAATACACTAACGTTTTCATCTGGCATATTTTATAACACCTCCTCAGAGGCAACTAATTCTTCATAAGTATCTTGGGATTGACCTGTAAGCAATCCCAATCTTTCCTCTTCTCCCAATAATTTTATAATCTCAGAGTCTTCTCTCATCATACCATCTCAATTTGTTTAAACCTAACTACTACTTTGAGCCTCATCTTCCTTTTTACTACATTCTTTTTTTAGCCTGAAGATATCCGCACCTTTGAACCTCTTTTCAATATCTTTAACAGATTTAATTGGCAGGGTAAATCTAAATCTACTTCCTTTCCCAGGTTTTCCTTCACTCTCAACCCAAATCTTTCCACCATGGGCAATAACAATGCCACGAGCTATTGCTAGGCCAAGACCTGCACCACCAAACTTCATATCCGTTCCAGAATCAACCTGATAAAACGCCTCAAAAACCTTTTCCTGCTTATCCTTAGGTATGCCTCGTCCAAAATCCTGTATCTCAAACAAGACATCCTCTTGTTTTTTCTTCACTTTTAGATTAATAACAGATTTATTAGGGGAGAACTTTATTGCATTATTTGTAAGATTAATTACCACCTGTATAATCCGCCCTTGATCGATAAAAAGATCAGGTATACTTTTTTCAATCTCAGTATTCAGTTTTATATCTTTTAGAGCTGCAGAAAACTGCATCGTCTCAACGATCTCCTCCATCATTCTCCCTACGGTTGTATTTTCTTGGATGAACTTCATCGTACCTGATTCAAGGCGTGAAACATCCAAGATATCCTGGATAAGATGATCCAAACGATCAACATTCCTAAGAACTACCTCGATAGCGCTCTTCTGTTCCTCATTGATCCCTCCAAGTTTCTGTTTCAGCAACATCTGAGTATATCCCTTGATCGAAGACATAGGCGTACGCAATTCATGAGAAGTAATGTTAAGAAAACCTGTTTTAATATTATTCAGTTTTTCCAACTCAATATTCTTCTTTTCAATGATTAATTGTGATTTTTCTAGCTCCTGAGTGGTTTCATGCAAATCTTCCATAATATTAAGTGCTGCTAGCTCGTTTTTTTCTAACTCCTTAATTTTTTCATTTAACGTATCCTTATTTTTTTCAACTATTTTAATATAATCTTGGATATCTTCAATCATCATGTTTATGCCTATAGCAAGTGAATCAAGATCATCGTTTTCATCTGAAAGTTTGAGAGGGGCAGAGAAATCTTGCCTTGCCGCTCGCATAATCACGTCGATCATTTCGTTTATGCGGTCTTTCTCGGATGTTTTATTCATCATTCGTTCCCTTTTTGCCATTAAGATATTTCACACCATCTGATTTTACTCATTTAGCCATGCAAGAGCTTCTTCCTTCGTCTTGAATATTTTCATATTTTTATTTTTAGAAACCCCAAAAACAAAAGATGCAATCACTCTGGCAACAGGATTTAAACATAATACTGCAACTTTTCCACATTGTTCATGGTTAGTTAATTCTGAGAAAATCTTTCTTGCTTCATTTGTTGGTTGTTTACCCTCACTACTATTAACGAAAATTTTTACTTTCCCATCGACCTTGTTTAATAGTTTAAGATAGGCATCCCTCATTGCTAATGCTTCTGTGACATCTTGTTTTCCAGCAATTTCTACATACATTATACCATCTTCACCAAAATAGAATCTACTTTTTCCAACCCATATCTCTCTATCTTCTTCTTTCATTTTTTCTCCCATCTTCCAATTCTTTAATCTTCTTCTTCAATTCAACCATCTTGAGCTCTCTACCAACAACGATTTTTTTGAATCGTTGAAGCTCACCAACCCTTGTTTCCAGTTCTTTTGTCCTCTCGACAACCTTATCTTCAAGGTTTTCTTTTTGGATTTTTAAGTTCTGGGCCATTTTGTTAAACGTTGATGCAAGTTCTCCTATTTCATCGTTTAATTTGATTTCTATTTTTGTATCTAAGTTACCTTTACCAATTTTGTAGGCAGTTTCTGTCAGTTTGATAATTGGTCTTGAGATTGAACGGCTGATTAGGACAGAAAATAATAATAAAAATGTCATTATAACTATAATAATATTAGTAATAATATTAGTTAGGGTATAAATGGGAGTAAATAGTTCTTCTGTTTTATGTCCTATTACTAGAATCCAGCCATTGCCTTTATAATTGTTATATCCATTTGAATGGGCATAAGCATATAATTTTTCTTTTTCAAGATTTCTTAAATCCGCTCCTATAAAATAGGAATTATCTTTTTCTTTAAAATGCGACATCATCTCATCAGTTATATTTTCTAAAAATTCAAATTTTTCTGTTGCAAAAATTATTTTTCCATCTTTGGTAAGTAATTTAAGTACCATGTCGTCTCTGCTATGTCCCATTAAACTTGAATCTTGTAAATCTATTTCGTTTATCATGCCAGTTATTTCATTGATATTAAAAACAATCTTCATGACACCCAAGAAATTTCCATTTTCATCATAAACTGTTATACAAATATTTATACTATAAAAACCTGAACTATCGTCATAACTAACGTCTTCTATATATAAACCATCTTTTTTTGTGTTCTGCCACCAATCTTCATCGGCCTGATAATAATCACTTGTCTTCCCAGTTTGAGCAACGTTAGCACCATACTTATTTGTTATAAAAACCTCTGGAAAGATAGCAGCGCCATATTTTTTTTCGTAAAAATCTGTCCTAGTTCTAAGTCTGTCAGATAGTTTGTTGTCAATTAACTCTTGCATAAAAGGCGTTATTGTCTCATGTGATACAGATATCCATTCCTGGTTTTTTTCATCAATATATCCCTGAATATCAGTCAAATTCTCAAATTCTTCATTAGATTTTCTAAGAGTTTCAAACAATTCTGGATCGCTGTATGCATACGATTCCCATCTTTCAAATCTATAATAAATGGTTTTATCGATAGAATCCATAGCTTCATTTACAAATGTTGCAGAATTTTCTCCAATGGATTTTTGCAAAGCATCTCGGCTTTGATTGGTAATAAAAAATACAAAAATAGCTGAAATTAAGATAACTACTAAAAATCCTGCAATTAATTTCCTTTGAATACTTAACCACATCGGGGCCATCAAATTATATTTATAGATAGAATATGCAACGATTATGGCTGTGATTGTTGTTGATGTGGTTGATAGTGGAAATAGTATAAATCCAAAAATTTCTGGAACAATCTCAGTTATTAATCCGCAAATAATCGGGATGAATATAGCAATTATTAAAAACTTTACCTGCTTTTTTTCATTTTTTGATGGGGCACTTAAATAAAATTTATAACAAAAGAATAGGCTAATTACAATGTATGCCATCAAATAAAATGCAAATGGAAAATACAGAATTCCTTCATCAACTGTGTATCCCCAGTAAACTGTTTTACCTGATTTTGAAATCAAGTCGGTGGCAAAACCTACAAATGCAAAAAAAAACGCGGGGAAGTAAAACAGTGCATAGATTCTTTTCTTTGATATTAATTTATATTTTGAAAAAAGCAAAAGGAAATGTGACAGAAATGCAGGAGTAAAAGAAGAACCTATTACGCCTAACCTGTTTGTATATAAAGCTGATTCAGGTGATGAAGCAGTAAAAGTAAAAAAATCTGTTAACGCCCAGAATGCCAATGAAAATGCAAAGAGGCTAAAGAGCATGTTTAACTTATTTTTAGAGTCTCTGTAAAGAATATAAACTCCCAGAATAACATTTGCAAAAAATGCAACCAATGGTAGAAAAGGATACACATTCATTTTCTCACCAGTATTTATCTTCCCTCCAATTCTTTTATTCTGTTTTTCAATTCAACCATTTTTAGTTCTCTATCTACGGTTATTTTTTTGTATTTTTCAAGTTCATTAATTTTTCCTTTTAGATCTTCTTCTGCTTCCTTCCGGTCGGTAATGTCTCTTGCAATTAGTTGGATGGTCCTTTTCCCGTCAGGATGGATAACAGGGACATAAATATTGTGAAAATACCTTCCTGCCCATTCATCATCACATTCTAGATTTTTCATTTTCTCAAGTGCATTTCTGGCAATTTTTGCACGTTCTTCAGAGTTGTCTCTTGGCAAAATATTAAAAATATTTCTACCTATTAACGTATCAGATGAAGCCCCTAGGTTTTTTGCCATTATTGGATTAACAGCCAGAATATACCCTTTTTCATCAGTTTCAATGATCAAATCAGGAGAGGATTCGAATAATCTTCTATATTTCTCTTCAGATTGTTTTAACATTTCTTCTGTTTTCTTCTGCTCAGTGATATCCTGGAATATACCACGAGTGAAGACAGGTTTACCATTATCAAAACGACAATTAATGCTTCCTTCAACAACAATTTCTTTACCATTTTTTGATACAAATATAGCTTCAACTTTGTCAACTTTTTCACCTGACATTATACATTTAAATTTAGCCATACAATGTTCTTTACGGCTAGGATGAATTATTTCAAAGACTTTGAGTTTCTTGATTTCTTTATCAGTATAACCAAGTGTTTTTTTCCAAGCGGAATTTACATATAAAAAAGTCCCATCAGGCCTAACAACCTGTATTAAATCATTAACGTTTTCAAAAAAACCCTGAAAATCAAACTCTACACTATCTAATCTATTTGCACTATAAGTTTGATCAGATCCATTGTTTACTGCTTCACTTTCACCACTATCCTTAAAAAAACCAACTGTTTCCTTTGTCTTTTCTAGGGGTTCCTCAATAGTTTTCAACTCCTTAATTACGTTCTTCACTTTACTTTGAAACAAACCAAATTTTTCTGCTCCTCCATATTCTTTAACAATACCTGGCTCATCTTTCATGAGATACAACCATCCATTCCATCCTCTAATCCTACATATAAGGGTAAATTAGTTAGTAATGTTCAAACATTACTTATGTATTGTATATATAACTCGTAAATATAAATGTTTTTTACATCATATTGCTTAAAAAAGGGTTTATTCACCTACAATATTTCGGACTCGTCTAAGTAAATCATCTATATCAAAAGGCTTTGTAATATATTCAGATACTTTCAGTTCTTTAAGCATCTGTTTTCCTTTATCTCTAAAAGCAGCAGCAGTAAAAAATGCAACCTTAAGATCTTTTAAACTACTTTCCTGTCTAATTTTTTCACAAACCTTACGCCCACTCATCTCAGGCATAAACATATCTAAAAGCAACAAATCCGGCTTTTCCTCAACGTTTTTAAGAAAGTCTAAAGCCTCTTTTCCGTTATATGCTACAATTGTGTCATAGCCTTCAGATTCAAGAATTCCTTTTACCAGTCCGACAGTATCTTTTTCATCATCAACAATCATAATTTTTTTGCTCATTTTTCATCACCAATAGTCTTATCCACAATCATGGAAATATCACTAATTGTTTCTTTACCCAAATGTTCCATTTTACCAATAAAAAAACCTTGAGATCCATTAGTCTTAATCAAAGAAGAAGTATTCTGGATAAACAAAGGCAACTCAAATTTTTCAATATTTTTAAGCTCAGTAATATCATCTATTACAACACAACGAGAACCTTTCTCCTTAAGAATCCTGCCAAGAGTATTTTTAAGATCTTCAGGACTATTATTTATGTTGATACAATTATCAGCATCACAACTTACACCAGATGCATCAATAAACTGCATACCTGATGTAGCAATATCATACATATTTAAAGACTCAACAACCTTTTTATAAGGCTCCTTTAAAGTTACAAAACAGACATCCTTGACATCTTTAACAATAGAAACAAGTTTGCCCTCATGTTTCTTCTCAGAGGTTATAACAAAAGCCTGGCCAAAATCTGAAAGTCCCTGGATTAATACTTTTAACTTCCATAAACCAGCAATCATAAATAAAATAAAAAGTAGTATAAATAACTCAGAAGGAACTACCATAGGAACTATCTTATAAATCTCTAAAATCTTAAGTCCTTCCAGTATTACAAAAGTTGTAATAGCAAATAAAAAAAGAAAAAAACCATATCTTATTCCATCTTTTGTTCTCTTGATTATTTCAAATAAAAGAATCAGAGCAAATAACCCAAAAATAAAACCGAACAAGCTAAATAAGTAATTTATCTCAAATGTTGCCATATTTAATATTTATCCTTTACCAGCGGCTTTAATAAACCTCTGCAAATCCTTTACAGATACATTCAAAACCTCACTAGGCTGATTGCGATTAAGCATTTTTCTAACGCTATCTCTAACAGCTTCTGATCTATTTGGATATTCACCTAGTTTTATTAATTCATCTATTCCATTTAACATATTTCTAGTTAATCTTATCTGAACAGTTTCCATTTTTAATTCACTTCCTATATTTTATGTATTATGCGTGTGCATCTATCTACACATTACAAAACAATTACATATAATCGAGTAGCGACATATAAAATTAACGCTTTTTAAAATAAAAAACTAGCAAATATACAAAAATTATTTTTTTTTCTCGATTACAAACCGTTTTAAATCAGACCCAGAAACCTTTAACTTTGAAATTCGTCTATGCTCAAAAACCAAAACAACAATAGTTACAATAAGAGCACCACCCATAATAAACTCAATAATTCTTTGTTCACTTTCAGTAACAACACGAACCACGTTAAATGAAACACTAGTCTCAGCACAATTTATACCATCAAGTGAAACGACACTTGCTCTTAAGACATAAATACCCTCTGTAAGAGTTTCAGGAATTTTTATTTCTTCAGAAAACGAACTTAACGTTTCTATAGCAACAGTTACACTTTCAACCAAAATACTGTTATCATTTACATCAGTTACTTCATATGTAACCTTCACATCAACTCTGCCTGATGATTTGGAGTTTCTTATCTCAGTAATAATATGAAAAGATTGCCCTGGTCGAAATGTATCACCCTCTACAATTGATACAGAAATCGCCAGTGATGCATTCGATTCGGAAATGACAGTGACCACACAAAGAATTGAGAAAAGAACACATGCTACAAATAAGAATGTGAAAATCTTTCCCAATCTACTTGTGAAGCTTTGGTGCAATCCCATATTCCCGCTCCAAATTACAATATAGAAATGGTAAAGTATTGTTTAAATTTTTTGATGATAGTTCATTTTGTGCTTGAGTACAAAAATAAAGCAATAAACTTTTCTAATAGAAAGAAAGTTTTCCCGTCCAACTACTCTATTCCTTTATATTCCTAAACAAAATCTAAACTATTTGTAGTTTAAATTATAATATATATGTAGATTATTTATTATCTAAAATAGTAATATTTATTTTTATATATACATCGAGATGAATCAAAGTGAAATAGCTATAAGGTCACTGACTGAACTATATATTGATAAAGTTATTTTTAGATATTAATTCTCTCATGTTGTTATTGAGGAATTATTTTACATTATCCTACAAATCATATCCATAAATCGAATGCATTGACAATGATGCAATAGTAAATCTCATCACAGTTGTAAAAGAAGATACACCTCCTAATGATAAGTGTAATTACTTCAAAAAGTTCAATAGGTTGAGAATTCTCTCCTCATAATATCTTTCTTACTTGTCATTTATGATACTATGACGAAGATATGTGTTTCACGGTATGCATTCGTGATTTTTTCTACGATAATGTCTTTGTAGTCTATATCATGATTGTAGGTGTCTGTTGGGGTGGTAAATAAGAGGAACATAAGTTTGAGATGTTCTCCTTTCTGGTTGATGTTGAAGGTATAGTTGTATTCCCATTGTGGTTTCCATACTGCTTCACTTTCAACAGGGGCATATTCGAGTTTGACGGTAACAGCATTCATAAACCAAGCATGAGTGTACAAGGTTTCGTTTTTTTGTGTTGTGTTGTTGTAAACTATGGTTTGATTGATTAGCCACACCTCGATTGTATAGGTGATTGGTTGATATTCGTGATTCTCTATGCCGATAATAACCGATGCTTCTTCACCCAAGGTAAGATTCGTTGGGTAATTCTCTGCTCGTCGTTGGGTATTTAGTAGGTAGAATTCTGTAAATTTCTCTCCTGCCTTTGGAGCTATTATTACATAAACAAGAGATACTACAGCAATAATTATGGATGCAACAAGAATGATGGTAAGGGCTTTATCTAACTTATTTTTAGATTTTGGTAATGATAAATCTAGGGATATTGTAAATCTTTCGCTGGTGTTGGTTTTCGTCCATCGGTAGACTGCAATGGATCCGACACCTATGATAAAAATGAATAATGAGAGAAGGAGGGGTTGTAGTCTTATACCCCATGGCGTATAGTTCAATCCTAATGCTATTAAAGGGACGATTGCTATTGACAGGCCAAAGCTGAGAGCAATTCTCTCTATTATATCAATTCCTTTGTCTGTTTTTATAGTGGGGTATAGTGTAAAGATTAGTACATATCCAGGTATGAAGAGGATTAATGGTAAACCTAGTACAATTCGAACGATTCCTTCTATGTTTAGTGTCGCTATTGGTAAAATGATGATGCTCCATGCGATACAGAATAATATGTCGATTGGATATTTTTCGAATCTTATCCTCATTTTTCACTTTCACTTGGATGATGATACAGTTTTATTACCTTTTTCTTTTAAAAAAAGAAGAGTATAAATAGAACCTCACATATACATTACATTAGTAATGTTTAAAACTAGATGGTGATGAGATGATAACAACCGTAACAACCACTACAACCACTGTTGTTGCTACAACAACGACGACGACATCAGCGATCTCGATAACAACATCCATAGCAATAATAGGTACAATTTTTTTGATATCCCTCCTAATAGCAAAGCATCTATTATCAGCTCATAAGTTAGAACGTACATTATTTTTGTCAGATAGACTTAGCATCGCCATCGTACCACTAATGATGATGTTTGCTTTGATTGTCATAACAAAAATAGTGGATGTTATTCATTTTTAAATCAGAAAAAACGGGCAGATAATAAAAAGAAATACGTTTACCACTGTATGTGATATACTTACCCCTATAATTGTTTTAGTTGTTTTTACTACTACAGCATACAATCCACCTATACAAAAAACAAGTAACATATCCAAGAAAGAGAGATTTCCAATGTGAAGCGCAGCGAAAATTAGAGTCACAAAAAGTATGCCGGGCCATATACCAAGGATGTCTATAGATTTTTTTTGAAGAAGTCCTCTGAAAATTATTTCTTCCATTAGCCCCGTTGCAACAAACAAGATCAGAATGGCAACAATGAGATTTCCAATAGAAAATGAGTCTATAAAAGGAGCCGGCCGTAATATAAAATACTCTATGAATCCTAAAGGCATTCCAAACAATATAACACCAACCTCTATTGGTAAATGTTTTTTCATTGGAAGCTGTAGACCGCATTCCCTGATATTGATTTTTTGCTGAAATAATAAGACTAAAAATGCAAGATAGACTGCGACGCCGATGATGATAAACCATTGTATGCGGGGAAAATGTGACAATGGCATGACAAGGCTTAATATGCGTATGAGAGGGACAAGTGTGAGAGCAAGGAGTGTTGATATAAGTTTTTCCTTTTTGTCGATATGTCCTTGTAGAAGGCCTGAGGGTTCCTTCTTATCTTTAAACAGAGACCATTGTATATTGGTAATTGATATTTTTTCTTTATTTCTGAATCCTGAATGAATTAAGAGCAGACAGAGAATGATGATATGAAAGAATATCCCTACTTGTAGACTGACATAAGTTAAAGTAATTTCTGCTAGAGCTATGAGAATGAGATACATTAAAAGGTACTGCCTATCTGATATTTTATACATTTGTACTTGGAATCAATATGATGCATATAAAAATTACGTATAAATTACATAAGTATCGCATTATATCTCAGTAATTTTTATTGTTTTTCATCTATAAAATCAGATGTCTTTGATATTAAAAAAATCATTATGTTTATAAACAATATAATTATTACATTTGTAATTGAATAGTAATGTTTTTGTGTTGTTGTATAGCAGCACAAATGGGGATGATATGTCTGATCATATAATACCCCGAAATACACAAAGATGGATAGTTAAACTGAGATGAGATGAGATGAGTGGTGAGGAAGAAGGAAACAGTGGAAAATGTTCTCATAAAGATTGCAGCAGAGAACATAGAATATGGCTCCCCGAAACCGTCACCTTTTCAGAGGATCCGAGAACCCCTAGTGGTGCCAATAGATCAGATGTATCATTACATTATTGGTGTAGTCTTTGCGGATGTATACAGAATATATCTGATGATCGCCCTAAAAAAATAGGTTATTGGATAAATATTCTATCCGAGATAGAGCGAGAGTGTTCTTTTACACAGTGTCAGAAACGACTTGTTATTAAATCATTGGAATCCAATGAATTCTTTGAAGACATGTACGGAACTACAGGTTCTGCACAACGGAGGTTATTTTTAAAAATAGTACAAAATTATTGTAAATTAGATGAAAACACGATTGATACATTCATCTTTTAGACTGAATTGACAACCTTTAGGGTTGAGTGATACGAGGTTAAAGGATGGGTAGTGTAAAGAAGAATAAAATTGAGGAGAATATTAATGAATGGGAGAAGGAAATAAACGTACACTTGCTGTTATTCCTTGTTTTAATGAAGAGGCAACGATTGGTAGTGTTGTCTTGAAAGCTAAAAGATATGTAGACACGGTTGTTGTCATCGATGATGGGAGTATAGACAAAACAGCAAAGATAGCAGAATATGCGGGTGCAACGGTTCTCAAGCATGACAAAAACAAAGGATATGGAGCTGCATTGAAAAGCGGTTTTGAATACGCACGTGAGAACAACTTTGATGTCATGACTATCCTAGATGGAGATGGGCAGCATGACGCAGATCAAATTCAAACGGTTATGAGACCTGTTTCGGAAGGTAAAGCAGATATCTGTGTTGGTTCTCGTTTCCTTGACAGTTCTGATAATATGGTTCCGATGTATCGTCATTTTGGTATTGCGGTGTTAACCAAGTTTAGCAATGCGGGTTCTGATAAAGAAAATAAAGTGACCGATGCCCAGAGTGGTTTTCGTGCCTATTCACGAAAAGCTATCGACAATATTGATCTGAAAGATACTCAGATGGGGGCGTCTGCCGAAATCCTCATGCAAGGTCGAAGGAACCATCTCAACTGCGAGGAGGTCCCTATCACGTGTAGCTATGACAGAGAATGTCCAACGGAAAAACCTGTTGGCCACGGCCTCGGAGTTCTTATTTCCATCTTCAAATATTTAGAAGTAGAACATTCCTTATTGTTCTTTGGCATCCCTGGTCTTATCATGTTTGTTGCAGGACTTACCTTGGGCACCTTAGTATATTTTGATTTCATGGCAAACAAAGCACTTGCAATTGGAAACGCGTTAATTACCATGATACTACTTGTTCTTGGGACCCTTACAGGTATCACCGGATTAATCTTACATGCGGTAATCAATGCAAATCAACGTCAATAATATCAAAGGTTTTTCCATTTTCCTCTAGTTTTGTTGACTAATTTTTTTCTTATTGTTGAGTACTTATCCAGTGTCTATTGATCTTTTTCTTGTTACACTTCTTTACATTATATATAACAGATGATACGAAAAACCCAGATGGGGCAAAAAGATGGAAAACTCTATTTGCAGACCTTGAAAAATCGCATACGATAAATGAAACCGTTTTTTTTAAAAAGTAAAAAAGAAAGAAGGATAAAGGGTAATAATGCCGGTCGAATTTGTTGAACTAGGAAAATTAATAGGTGGCATTATTCTCCTCATTGTTCCAGGTTATCTCTGGAGTTTTATTTTTTTTCCAAAAATCACGCATCTCGAAAGAATCGTGTTTGGGTTTGTATTGAGCCTAAGCGTACTTTCCTGTGGAATGTTTATTTTGAATGTTGTATTTGGGGTAACTATAACATATACGATGATATGGTTGTTTCTTGGTTTGTACACCACACCTATTTTAATAATAATTATATATTATTTATTAACATTTAAATTTGATTTCAAAAAACCAAGTTCTAAAGATTTTAAAAATCCCAAATTATTGTTACTTGTATTAGTCCTAGTGTTTACAGTGTTTATGATCTTTTTACCTCATCTTAAAGAAGGTTATTTTCTCCCATTTCATGTTGATGAATGGGAACATTGGAGTTATTCAAGAGCTGTAGCAGAATCAGGTTCTACATCATTTGTTAATCCTTACTTAGGACAAGGAATTCTTCAGCCTCTTGAAATAGGATTTAACCTTGTCGTTTCAGGTATTTCATGGATTTCTGGAAGTAATTTTGTCACTATCTTTGTGTTTATGCCATCTCTTATTGCTGTATTTACCAGCCTTGCAGCCTTCAACATAGGTGAAAAGACAGAACGGAAATTTGGTCTTGAGGCAGCATTTTTTGTGGCACTGATTCCAACCACCTGCCGGATGATGGGCCCGTCTTTCTTTGTACCTCTGGCGTTAGGATTATTATTCATTGTACTTATCATCTGGATTTTACAGCAGAAAACATATCAAGCAATGCTGCTTATTCCTTTCATTATTTGGTGTATGTTTCTTATTCATCCACCTACAGCACTCGCTGGATTCATGGTAAGTATAATTTTTACCGTACTGTTTCTGTTTGAAAAGAAATACAAATTATCATTGCTTACTGTGGGATTGTCTCTAATCCCTATAGGATTTATGTTACTTCTTTTAACAAGATGGAATATGTCCATTCAAGATGTAATCAGGGCGTTTCTTGGAGAAGGAAAATTTATGGATCTAGATCTTCCAAAAATCTGGATCTCCTTTGAACATATAGGTATAGTCATTTGGGTATTTTTTATCATCGGGGCTTACTTTGCATTCAGTAAAGGAAAAACAACGGTGCATGCGATAGGTCTCTCGGCTATAGTCTTTATTACACTCATTGGACTTTACGACAAATTCAATTACGGTATGCCAATCATGTATGAACGATCGTTTATGTATCTTTTTTTGATGGTAGCATTGATGGCGGGCTGGGGATTAAGTGAACTGAAAAGAACCTTAGCTGAGAACACAGAAAAATTTGTGCCAAAACAATATGGGAAACTTTTGAAACACAACGGTATCATTATCTCTCTTACCGTATGTATCATTTTAGTAGCAACAACAGTTCCAGCCCATCTTAATATTAACTATTACCATATGATAAATGAAGATGAGTATGAAACTTTTTCCTGGATTCATGATAATATCAAATCCTTTAGAGACGAGAATCATTCATATGATAGATGCGCTGTTGATCCATTCCAAGCATCGCCATTTGCTGCAATATCGGGATTATATATTGTCTCCTCTACAATGAGTCCAATTTATGGATATAGTTTGCACGCTGAGTTAGAACAGTTTTTGAATGATAAATGCACTGATACAAGTTTTTTACAAAAATACCAAATTTCTGTGATTTATTCTCCAAATTGTATCAATGAAAATTTTACTGTCATATATCCAAATGTTTACCGGTATCCTGAATTGATGAAATAATAATGAGTAAGGTTTTTTTATGAGAGATCATAAAATAAAAATAGCAATTGTTGTCGGTACTCGTCCTGAAATAATCAAGATGTCTCCGATAATCCGTGAATGCGAAAGAAGAAAACAAGATTATTTTATCCTGCATACGGGACAACATTATTCCTATAATATGGATCAAGTTTTTTTTGAACAACTTGAGTTGCCGAAGCCAAAATACAATCTTGATGTCGGCTCTGGTACACAAGCCGAACAGACAGGAAAATCCCTTATCGGGATTGAGCAAGTGTTACTAAAGGAAAAAACAGATGTTGTATTGGTTGAAGGTGACACAAATACTGTTCTTGCGGGTGCTCTCGCGGCTACGAAGTTACACATAAAAGTAGGACATGTGGAGGCAGGTCTGAGATCCTATGATCGAACCATGCCTGAGGAGATCAATAGAGTTTTGACCGACCATATCTCAGATTTTTGTTTTGCACCAACAGAACAATCCCGGCAAACGCTTCTCAGAGAAGGTATTGAAGAAAAAAAGATTTTTGTCACAGGAAATACCATTGTCGATGCAGTGTACCAAAATCTTGAACTTGCACGTAAAAAGGCAAATATATTAGAACGACTCGGCCTCAAAGAAAAGGAATATTTTCTTGTTACAGTACATAGGCAAGAAAATGTCGATAACAAAGATCGTTTTCAAGAAATTCTTTCTGGTTTACAGCGATTAGAAAAGGAATATAATGTACCGGTCGTCTATCCAATTCATCCTCGTTCTCGCAAGAAGATAGAAGAGTTTGGGCTGTCTGTAGGCAACATTAATCTTGTTGCTCCTCAAGATTTATTTGGTTTTTTGCAACTTGAGCAAAATGCAAAAGTGGTTCTCACAGATTCTGGGGGCGTCCAGGAGGAGACATGTATTCTAGGTAATCCCTGTGTAACTCTAAGAGATAATACTGAGAGACCAGAAACTATAGACGTAGGATCCAACGTTTTGGCAGGTACACAGCAAGAAAATATCATCAACGCTGTTTCCCTGATGCTTCATAAAGAAAGAGAGGGAAGCAATCCGTTTGGTGATGGTCAATCTGGTAAAAAAATTGTTGATATATTGGAGGAAAGGTTATGAGTGGTGATAAGAAAATATTGGTTACGGGTGGAGCTGGTTTCATTGGTACAAACCTGGTTAAAGAGTTACGGTCACGAGGCTATACTGTTGCAGTATGTGATCTTTTAAACCATGAGCTACCAAACTACATTCGCTGTGACGTCCGTAATTTCCGTCAGCTTGAACGCGTGTTTGACACCCATGGGCCATTTGATTACGTGTATCATTTGGCTGCTGAGTATGGTCGTTGGAATGGCGAGGATCATTATGAGAATCTCTGGGAAACAAATATCATTGGCACAAAACATATGATACGACTTCAGGAGAAACTGAAATTTAGTATGATCTTTTTCTCATCAGCCGAAGTCTATGGAGATTACGAGTGTGAAATGACTGAAGACGTCATGAAAAACAACCCCATCTGTGAAACATATCAGATGAACGACTACGCCATCAGTAAATGGGCAGGAGAACTCATATGTATGAACTCAGCAAAAATGTTTGGAACAGAAACCGTACGAGTCCGTCCTGTTAACTGTTATGGTCCTCATGAGGTTTATAATCCCTATCGGGGTTTTATTCCGAAGTTTATTTACCATGCGTTGTTCGATAAACCGTATACGGTGTATCGTGGTCATACGCGCATTATTGATTATGTGGAGGACACGTGTCGTACGTTTGCGAACATTGTTGACAACTTTATTCCTGGTGAGGTGTACAATGTTGGTGGTCGCGAGGTATGGGAGCGGGACATCAAGGAATATTCTGATTTAGTACTCAAGGCGTGTGGTAAGGATGATTCGTTCGTATCGTACAAAGATGTGGAGCCGCATACGACGAAAGTGAAGAAGATGGATTTTTCTAAGGCAATTCGTGATCTACACCATAATCCAAAGGTTCCTCCGAATGAAGGTATTAAAAAGACAGTTGAATGGATGAAATGGTATTATCGAATACAGGATCAAAAGAAAGGAATGATGACGTATGCCGAAATTCAATGAGTATGAAGGACAAACAATCCTGGTCACTGGTGGCGCTGGATGTATCGGGAGTAATCTTTGTAAGAAATTTTTTGAGTTAGGTGCGAAGAAAGTCATTATCTTTGATAATCTTTCGTCTTCCTATGAGTGGAATATCCCAATTGCTCCAAATATTCACTTCGTTCAGGGGGATATTTTAAATGATGAGATGTTGAAGCGGGTGTTTAAAGAAAAACCTGAGTATGTGTTTCATCTTGCTGCGCATTTTGCGAATCAGAATTCGGTGGATAACCCGGAGACCGATCTCATGGTGAATGGGATGGGAATCCTCAAGGTGCTTCAATATGCACATCTTGCGCAGGTGAAACGGTTTGTGTATTCCTCCTCTGGTTGTGGTGTATACGGTTTGGATTCGAAGATGCCATTTAAAGAGCATGATATTTCTATCAGTCTGCATACACCGTATCAAGTAACGAAATTACTTGGTGAATTGTATACGAATTATTTCCACAATCTTTATGATTTGCCGATAGTGAACGCCCGTTTTTTCAACGTGTTTGGTCCTGGGGAAGTACCTGGGAAATATCGGAATGTTATCCCGAATTTCTTCTACTGGGCGATGACAAAACAACCGCTTCCTATTACTGGTGATGGAAGCGAGACACGGGATTGGACATATGTTGGCGATATTGTGAATGGATTGCTTGCAATGGGTATAAAAGAGAAGGTGATCGGTGAGGCTATTAACCTTGGTTCTGCCTATGAAACAAAGGTTATTGATATGGCACATATGGTTAACAATCTTGCTGGGAATGATGCAGGTATCTATTATATTGAACGGCGAGATTGGGACGCCAAACACCGACTTCTTTCTTCAATTGACAAAGCAAAAAAACTTCTAGATTATAAACCACAAACAGATTTTAAAAAAGGGTTGATAACTGTTCATAAATGGTTTAAAGAAAATTGGAGCAATATACAGGCAAGCGTTGAGTTTTGATATAATGCAGAATTCCCAACTATTTTCAAATGATAGAAAAAGGATTGAAGCAGAGGCATGGTCAGGAGTCACGGATTTTGATTCTCCTTTATCAAGATTTAGTGATATTTATATAAAAGAATGCGATGATTTTTTACTAAAAACGAGTATTCATGAATATAATTTGCATAACAAGAGAATCGTCAATGTTGGAGGCGGACATGGTATGGAAGCGGAATTTTTAATTAGAAATGGTGCTAAGGATGTTACAATAGTTGATATTGCAATTGAGCAGTTGAGAAGTGCAAGGGTTAGAAAAGAAAAACATCAATTAGATGGATTAGACGTTATTTTAGGAGATGCTGAAGAACTTCCATTTAAAAATAAAGTATTTGATTTAGGGTATATCTATGAAGCATTGCATCATTTTACAGATCACAAGAGCGGGATCTCTGAAATATGTAGAGTCTCTAAAGAGGTAATATTCGTTGATATTATGAATGCGTTAATTACGAGGAGTTTGAACTACCTTGGATTATTTAGAAAAGAGTGGTGTGGAATTGAGCCAAATAGATTGAATGAAAAAGAGGTTAGAAATATCTTAGATGATCAAAAAATGAAGGTAAAAATCACATACTACTTTATTCCTTCATATTATGGCAACAACATCCTAATTCTTCATTGTGTTAAATTGTTTACAAAAGTTATTAATTTTGCTATAGGTAGAAGCAAAAGAATAGCACCATTGTTAGGTAATATAGCCATCATAGAAGGAAAACCAAATTACGATAATAATGATTCAGGAATATGATTAGTGTGATGGAGAATTCATAAAAGTTGTTGTGAGAAAAGCAGTATCTATAATTTTTTTTGAATGAATTTCAATCTCTTTAGAAAACCAGAGAGGGATATCGGTAAATTGGGAGTGAGAAAACATGAGGTTGAGAAACGACAATATTGAGGAATATTTTGTCAATATGAAGAGATGCACGAAATGCATTCTACCTGAGACGTTTCCTGGTTTAAAATTTGATGATCAGGGTGTGTGTAATTATTGTCGTGATTATGAACCAGTTCAAGTACTCGGGGAAAAAGAGTTGATAAAAACATTATCGCGCTATCAAAATAAAGGGGGAGAATACGATATGGTCGTTCCGATCAGTGGCGGGCGAGATAGCGCATTTGTCTTACATCAGATGGTTACGAAATATAAGATGCGCGTGCTTGCACTTACGGTTGATAGCGGCGCTATTCTGCAAGAGGGCTATCGGAATGTCAAGAAGATGACTGAAGTACTAGATGTGCCTCATGTGTGGTTGAAAGATGAGCACCAGATTAAAATCGCTCAAGAAAACACAAAAATCAAGTTTCAGGGGTGGCTGAACAACCCGTCGATTCATACGATTGTTCCGGTGTTGAACAGCAGCGATAAAACCATGAATCTTCGCATGTACCAGTATGCACATAATCATCATATTCCTGTGGTGATGGGTGGGAACAACGTTGGAAATAGTACATTTGAACAGGAGCATTGGAAAACCGGTTTTCTTGGGGTATTCCCGAATGAACGAGGGATATATACCATATCAGATCGGATGAAACTATCGTTTTTCTTCGGGCTCGAATATCTAAAAAACCCTTCAAATTTTAAATTTCCAATCTTAAAAGAATATGCAAAAGGCGCTAGTGTCTATTTTTTTGAATCAACCTTAAAACCAAGTGATGTTGATGCGCTTGGATTCTATGATTACATTTATTGGGATGAGAAGAAAATTGTCTCAACAATTACGAAGGAATTGGATTGGAAAGGAAGCAAGGATACGACAACGACATGGCGGATTGATGATGCTGCATACCCATTGATCAATTATATGTACTACAAGTTAGTCGGGTTTACTGAGCATGATGAGATGTATAGTAAAATGGTTCGTGAGGGACAATTATCACGGAAGAATGCATTGGAACGATGTATGAATGATCATACGCCAAGAATGCACTATATAGAAAAAACTTGTGCGGAGTTAGGAGTTACTCTGGAACGGTTGGATGTGGTGTTAGAAAACTATCGAATAAAACTCCTTAAAAACCTTCCCATCAGTTTGAAATTGACGTAGAGAAACAATGAGATCATGGAGATTCTAATTATTCAGAATACGGATTGGATTCCAGGGAAAAACTGAAAAAACAAGCATAAATGATTTTACAAAACTGAAAGGAATTACAGAGAAAAACGCAGAATCTTAGATCAAATCAAGATGAAATAGAAGAAGTAATGTTAGAGATTAAAGAGGAATACCGATGAAAATCATTCTGCCAGGTGGTGCCGGGTTTGTCGGACGAAATCTTGTCAGAATGCTCTATTCGACGAATCAAACCATGTCCGAAGTTATTGTCCTCGATATCAACCAAAGTAATTTAGAGTATGTCAAAAAGTATGGTGTTCGTGCAGTCAATGCAGATCTCTCAAAACAAGGAGATTGGAATCACGAATTTGAGAACGCAGACATAGTCATCAATCTTGCAGCACAATTATCTTCACCAAACCATGAACCATTCCATAAGAACAACGTGTTAGCTACGAAAAATATCATAGAAACAATGAAAAAAGCAGATGTTCAAAGAATCGTTCATTTTAGTTCAGCTGCCGTTCTCTCTCTCTGGCAAGATGATTATGCTCGTACGAAAGCCGAAGGAGAAAAACTCGTAAAAGCAAGTGGTCTTGACTACTGTATTCTCCAACCCTCGATTATGTACGGACCAACCGACGAAACAAATATCGGCTATCTAATCAATTTTGCGCAAAAGATACCGGTTTTTCCCATACCCGGACACGGAAAGTGGCCCAGACAACCTCTCTACATTGATGATGTATGTCGTTTGATTTTGAGAATTATTGAGGATTTCCCTCATAACCAGACTCTGAGTATCAATGGACAAGAGGTCATTTATTTCAAGGATATGGTCAAAATCGTCCTTCAAGAACTTGGAGGATTAAAATTTCGGGTTTTTTTGCCGATACGTCTTTTTTCTACGCTCATGATGATCTACCAGGGGATAAAAGGGGTCAACGAATTTACCCAGGATCAAGTGCGAGCTCTTACGACCGTCGAGACCTTTCCAGAATACCCATGGTGGGATACATTTGATCTCCCGGTCACATCGTTTCAGCACGGTGTTAGAACAATGCTAACCTATAAGGAGATGGTATAGGGGGTATTTGGGTAATTATTTCTTCAACAATTCATACCGATTTGAAGAATCTGCAGACGGCTGAAAATTCGTTGGGTAATCGAAAAGAATTCTTAGGATGAAATCTTTTAGGAAACGAGTCGAATGAAAATTCTATTCTTACAAGATACTGACTGGATTAAGCGCAATCCTCATCAACAAGTTCATTTAGCAGAACGTATGGTTCAGAGGGGCCACGAGGTTCGTGTCATCGACTACGAAATCCTCTGGCATGATGAGAAGAAACGGGAGTTATTATCGAAGAAAAAGGTTCATTCTGCTAGTAAAGTCTTTTCTGACGTAAAAATCACCGTCATCCGCCCCCCGATTCTCAAGATACTTCTTCTCGATTATATCTCGATGCTTTTTACGTATTCACGGGAAATCAAACACCAGATTGAAGAGTTCAAACCAGATGTAATCTTCTCCATGGATATCCTTATCGCATTTCTCGCATATCCTCTTGCAAAGCGGTATGGTATCCCAGTCGTTTACTATACGATCGACATCGATTATCAACTTATTCCCTACCGGTTCCTTCAACCCCTTGGGAAATGGATGGAGAGTTGGAATATCCGGCACGCAGACCTAGTGCTTTCTATCAATGAAGGATTACGAGAATATACTATTCAAATGGGAGCCCAACGAGAGAAGACCGAGGTTATCCGGGCGGGGATTGATCTTGAACGGTTTGATTCTTCATCGGTTGATGAGATACGTATCCGTGAAAAATATGGTATACGGAAAGATGATATCGTGCTCTTCTTCATGGGATGGCTCTATCACTTTTCCGGGCTGAAGGAAGTTACCCTTGAAATGACAAAAATCAAAGACACCTGTCCCAATCTCAAACTCTTCATCGTGGGCGATGGGGATGCCTATAAGGATCTCAAAAAACTCCGAGAAGAATATCATCTTGAGCAGCAGATGATTCTTGCCGGCAAACAACCTTATGATCTTATCCCGAATCTGATCGCTGCTGCTGATATCTGTTTACTCCCCGCATATGATAATGAGATCATGCATGATATCGTTCCAATAAAAATGTATGAATATATGGCTATGGCGAAACCCATCATTTCGACCAGACTTCCTGGTGTGATGAAAGAGTTTGGTAATGATAATGGCGTAATATATGTTGATACGTCTAAAGATGTCTTAAAAAAAGCAATAGAGCTTATCGAAAGTGGAAATGTGAATCGAGCAGGAAAAAAAGCGAGGAAGTTTATTGAGAAGAACGATTGGAACAAAATTACAGATGATTTTGAAAAGGTTTTAAAGGAACTAATATGAAAATATTGCAGGTTATACCATATTTCACTCCTAAAAAGGGTGGAGATGTTAACGTCTGTTGTAATCTTTCAAAAAAATTAGTTGGACATGGACATAACGTTACGATAATTACGTCAAATTCTGAATTTGATGAAAGTTACGCGAAAGATGTTATGGAGTTTGGAGTGAAAATTTTAAAATTTCGTTGTGTTTTCAGTATGAAAAATTTTTTTGTTTCTCCTGGCATGATTACTTGGTTAAAGAACAATATAAGCAATTTTGATATTGTCCATGTACATGACTTCCGTACATATCAAAATGTATTAGTTTTTCGTTATTCAAAAAAATTTTCTATCCCTTATTTAGTACATGCCCATGGAGATATCCCTATATTAATTGAAAAGCAATATCTTAAGAAATTATATGATTTTTTTTGGGGAAATAACATACTAAAAAACGCCTCAAGATTTATTGCAATATCTGAAGAAGAGGCAGAAGACTACAAAAAAAGAGGAGAAGATGTTAAAAAAATATCTGTCATTTATAACGGATTAGATTTCAAATCCTTCAGTTCTCTGCCAAAAAATGGGCAGTTCAAGAAGAAATATGGCATCAATGGAAAGATGATATTGTATTTAGGTAGAATTCATAAAACAAAGGGTATTGATCTCGTAATCAAATCGTTTTCAAAGCTGAAACGGGAAATAAACAATGTTAATTTAGTCATTGTCGGCTCTGATAATGGATACAAAAGAGAACTTGAACGATTAACCTCCAGTTTAAAAATTGCTGATAAAGTAAGATTTATTGGTTATGTGGATGAAAAGGATAAACTATCAGCATTTACTGATGCGGATTTATTTGTGCATCCTGTACTTTATATGGGTGGGGTGGGAATAGCGCCTCTCGAAGCTATTTTATGTAATACTCCCGTTATCGTAACTGAAGAATGTGGTGAAATCATAAAGCAGGCTAACTGCGGGTATTTCGTTAAATATGGAGATGTAAATGGTTTAAAGGAAAGGATTGAGCACGTTTTTGATTATCCTGATGACGCGAGTCAATTAATTGAAAATGGTAAAAATTATTTTTATAAAAATTTAGCCTGGGATGACGTAGTCAGAAAATTTGAGAAGGTTTATTCTGAAATTATAAGAGAAAATTGATGTTATAGATATTCGTTTTCGTATTATCAACTATTTTCCATAACATATCATGATATTAGAATGGGATAGGTGTTGTTATGAAAATTGCGTTTATTTCATATTATTATCATCCTTTTATCGAAGGTGGGTCTGGTGTTTATGCTAATTGTATCGTGGAAAATTTGGCTAAAAATGGGATGGAGATGCATGTATTTACACTAAAGGCACCTAGGAAAAAACAATCGAATATAATTGTCCATGATATTCCATTCATAAATAAAAAATTCTTCAGTATATTAACATATTACAACAATCTCAAAAAAGAATATTCTAAAATAGAAAAAAAATTAGATGGTTTTGATGTTCTCCATGAGAACGATTTGTTTGGATATCCACTCGCGAAAATTAAGAAAAAAACTCCACGAGTTGTAACTATACATCACATCAATAAAATTGAGGCAGAGAAGGCAGGATATTTGTACAGGATAAAAAACTTGCGCAATGAGATTGGATATGGTTTAAAATGGGAAAAGGATGTTATTCAAAGAGCAGATAAAATTATTGCTGTAAGTGAGTTCACCAAAAACGAAATTATTACCGCATATAAAATTAATGAAAAAAAAATTAAAGTTATATATAACGGTACCTTTAACAAGAACATAAAATTTAGTCAGGAAGAATTAGAACAATTTAAAAATAAGTTGCGAATTCCCAAGGATTTTGGAATTATTCTTTTTGTGGGAAATATCATAGCGCGAAAGAATATAGATATGTTACTGAGGGCTTTTAAAGAAATAAAATATAGAAAATCAATTTTAATTATAGCAGGTTTTGGAGATTTTAGTCAATACTCTCGATTATCTGAAAAATTAGAGGTCCAAAATAGAATGATTTTTACAGGCAAGGTAAATAATATTGATTTACAAAAATTATACAATATTTGTGACTTGTTTGTTTTACCATCGAAACTGGAAGGATTTGGGATCGTTTTAGTAGAAGCTATGGTTGCAGGGAAACCTATTGTTGCAACAAATGTTGGTGGCATACCTGAGGTTGTTAAAGATAAAAGAAATGGATTACTAGTTGAAGTAAATGATAAGGAAAAATTGGCAGAAGCAATGGATTATTTTTTAGAAAATCCAGATATTGCTTCTAAAGTGGGAAATTATAACAGGAAATACGTAAACGAAAGATTTAGTTGGGAGAAAAACGCTAAAGAAACAGTTGAGGTTTATAGGAGTTTAATTCGATGAAAATTTGTCATATTTGTACAGGATTTCCTCCCCTTGTGGGTGGAACTGAAACACATGATTACTCTATCGTTAAATATCTTTCTGAAAAAGGATATGATGTTGATGTAATTGTAATAAGATCCAAAATTTCATTATATAAAAAAATAGGTTATTCTCAAGATATCATCAATGAAATTCAAAAGAAGAAGTATTCATTACCTGAACTTAAGAATGTTAGATTATATAATATCCCATACCCAAAGCCAATCATTGGTTATTATCAAATTTGGAAAAAAGTAAAAGATATTGAGAAGAATCATGGCAAATTTGATGTTTTGGATGTTCATACATATCCCTTTGCTATACCATTTAGTAAGAAAAGAAAAATAATTTTGTCGTTGCATTTTTTTGAGTTAACTTGTCCGGATACAATATGGCCTAAGCCCTGTAATTCATCAGTAAAAAATTGTTTAAAATGCGTTGGATATTTCAGATATTTTTATTGGAAAATAACTAAAAATTTTGCTCTGAAAAAAATTTCAAAAATTATGGTTAAATATGATTATGCAAAAAATATTTTGATAAAAAGTGGTGTGGATAAAAATAAGATAGAAGTAATCCCACACTGGATAGATGTTGAGAAGATTAGAACAAACAAGATTGAAAAAAAATCAGATGATGATTTTATTTTTACGTTTATCGGCAGATTATCTGAGGAAAAAGGTCCAGATTTATTATTGAAAGCTTTTTCAAAAATTCCCAATAAAACGAAAAAGCTCGTGTTCATTGGGAGCGGAATATTGAAAGGTGAGTTAATCAATTTTTGTAAAAATAATAAAATTGAAAATGTTGAATTCAGAGGATATATACCTCATAATCAAATTGGCAGATATTTAAATGAAAGTGATTGTATAGTTTTTCCTCACCGGTATTTTAATTACGAATGGGCTTTGTTAGAAGCGATGTGTGTTGAAAAACCAATAATTGCCACAGATGTAGAAGCCACATCTGAAATTTTAACGGATGGTTTTAATGCCATCTTGTGTGAACCTAATGAGAAATCAATTGAAGGGGCATTAAAAAGAGTTTTTGAATGTAAAGATTTAAAAGAAATCGCAAAAAATTCATACAGCATCGTCAAAGAGAAACATTCTATGAAAAATTTGGAGAAATATGAAAAACTATTAAGGAATGTGTAATGAAAATATTATGGATTCCTCATGCTTCATGGGTTGGTGGTGGTCGCGTACGTTCTTGGTCATTCATCGAGAAAATGAGGAAAAAACATGAAATACATGTGCTTACCTGGACTTCGCCGAGTCAAAATAATATACTTCATTTTCTGAATCCAAAACTTCATCTAGACGGACTGCGAAACTGGGATGATGAGAGCAATAGCATATACTTACATCACTATAGTAAATTTCATAATGTTCGTTTTACACCCTTTCTGCTTAGTTTGAATCAAAAAAAATTTCAGTCAAAAATTAGAAATATTGTCTTGAATTATAAGATAGATGTAATCATCTGTGGAGTAAATCATTACCTTAATGGCTTTCCCCCGTTTGACCTGAAAATTCCTGTAGTTTTAGATATAATTGATTTCTATCCTTATAAGAAAGTATTAGAAACATATTTAAATAAATCAGCTGCTGTACTGTGTATTTCTCATAAGTTATTAGAGGAAGCGCTAATTCATAACAAGAACTCCTATTATTTGCCACCTGCCATAAATTTGGATAAAGTGCGTAGTGGATGTCCAGATAGGGTTAGGCAGAAGTACAACCTTGATGGGTATAAAATAGTCAGTTTAATAGGTCTAACTATTAGCCCCTCTCTCTATTTGTTAGATACTATTCCCCTGGTTAAGGAAATAATACCTGATGTTAAATATCTTATAGTTGGAGATAATCATTTACTCCCAAAAATGAAAAGGAAAGTTGGAAATTCTAAAGATGTTATTTTTACGGGCTGGGTAAATATAGACAATATACAGGATTATTTCTTTGCTAGTGATGTGGGTACTTATCCTGGAGATGAGGAGCCTTTCTTCACTAACGCTGTTGCTACCAAAGTGCTAGAGTATGCTGCAGCTAGAAAGCCCGTGGTATCTTCAGAACAATTGGAACTTAAACTATGGAACCTCCCAAACATTCTGATTTCACCATCTAATACAAAGGATTTCGCTCAAAACATTGTGAAAGCACTAACTACTGATTTCGAGTATCCTTCGCTAAGAGAATTTAACGTTGAAAATCTTGTTGATAAACTGGAAGAAATCTTAGAGGGTGTCTTACAATAATGGAAAAAATATGTGTATGGATCAATAATTTGATGCATAAACCTGACTTAAGTAGAGCAAAAAGTGATGATGCTTATGCTGAATGGGAATTTGGAAAAGCAAAAGAGAACGAGAAGAAGTTTTTAACTCATTTTTTATTGTTAAATAAAAAAATACTTGATCTTGGATGTGGGTTTGGTGGGGAGAGTACTTACTGGGGTAAGATTGGGGCAAAAGAGGTTGTTGGAATAGACATTACGAAAAAACATATTAAATTTGCTACTTCTTTTTGCAAGAAAAAAGGCCTTGCAAATAAAGTGAAATTTGTTGTAGCAGATGCATCTAACCTACCGTTTGTTTCAAATACATTTGACGTTGTTTTTATAAACGCTACATTTGAGCATTTGTATGAGCCGTTGAAATCGTTGGAAGAATGTAGGGGATTAAAGATTTCCCGTTTTGAAAACTTTATTTTTTCACCATACATCACCCTATCCCTTTTAAATTACAAAACAAAAGGCGTTCAGCACCTGGAAGCCACTGCATCATCAGGTGGCTTCTAGCATGTCTGCTAGGTTATATACGTGACATTTGTAAGATGACATGTTATACCATTCTGCACTCTTATAAGAGCTGCAAAAACCAGTGCGAGCATTGCTGTTCCCACGCGGAATAGGAATCCTTTCCA
>Ga0256868_10000185_pt1 | contig 37374 bp, 29 predicted proteins | sample RVTome_13_FD_187341 | JGI IMG/M metagenome (GOLD analysis project Ga0256868, IMG submission 187341) | Soil microbial communities from uranium-contaminated site in the Upper Colorado River Basin, Wyoming, United States - RVT92D227 HiSeq ...
CACGTCGAGAGGCCCGAGGCCGCGCCCGCAACGGTTCTCCAGCCGAACGTCGATGAGGATCTGGCCGAGCGTGCCGGGAACGACGCCGACGGCGTAGCTCACGGCCACGCACTCGGACACCTCGGGGGTTGGGGAGGCCCGAGGCCTTGGGGTCGGTTCCTGTCCGATTGGGCTCGGCGACGGTGTCGGCTCGCTCTCCCACGGCAGGACGACGGTGCTGTGGCGCTCCACCGGCGGCTCTGGGCTCGGAGTCGGGGCCGCGGTGGGGGCGAGCCGCGCCGCCGCATCCGTACGGGTCGCCGTCGGCGGCGGGGGCCGCCGGGGGGCCGGGCGCCGTCGCTGCCACGCCACCCACAGCGACCCGATCACCAGCGCGAGGACGGCGATCAGCACCCACGTCCGGGATGGCATATTGGACGCCTGCCCTTCGTGTTCTCTGTCGTGCCTCTCGCTTCCTGCCTGCCCTCACTCCACCCAGTCAGCGAGGAACACGTTGGTCTGGTGTGGCCCGGAGTTGTCGCGGTTGGAGCAGAAGACGAAGGTCTTGCCGTCCGGGGTCCACATCGGGAAGCCGTCGAACTGTTCGTAGTAGGTGACGCGCTCGAGGCCGCGGCCGTCCAGGTTGATGAGGTAGAGGTCGAAGTTGCGGCGAGCGGGGTCGTCCATGTTGGAGCAGAAAATGATCTTCCTGCCCGAGGGGTGAAAGTAAGGAGCGAAGTTGGCCGCACCGTTGTCGGTCAGGCGGCGGGCGTCGGTTCCGTCGGCGTTGGCCACGTAGATGTCCAGGGCGTGCGGCTTGATCAGGCCCTGCGCGAGGAGTTGCTTGTATTCCTCCATCTCGGGGCCCGCCTTGGGGCGGGAGGCGCGCCACACGAGCTTGCTGCCGTCAGGTGAGAAGAAAGCTCCCCCATCGTAGCCTGCCTCGTGTGTGATGCGTCTCACGTCCCCGCCGTTCAGCTTCATCGTGTAGAGCTCGAGGTCGCCGTCGCGGACCGAGGTGAAGACGATCCGGTCGCCGCGAGGCGAGATCGTCGCCTCGGCGTCGTAGCCCGGCGTGTCGGTGATCCGGTGAGGGGTGGGATCGTCGAGTGAGGCCACGAAAATGTCGTAGCTCTGGTAGACCGCCCACACGTACCCGTGCGACATGTCGGGGGGTGGGGGGCAGGCTGGGCCACCCTGGTACGTCGACGAGTACAGGTAGCGCCGGCCATCCGGGAAGAAATAGCTGCACGTGCAGCGCCCGAAACCCGTCGAGAGCAGACGGACGTCGTGCCCCTGCAGGTCCATCGTGAAGATCTGGTCGCATGCGTACGGGGAACGGGTGGACTGGAAGATCACCTTTTTCCCGTCGAAGGAGAAATAGGCCTCGGCGTTCTCCAAACCGTCGGAGAGCTGGCGAAGGTTGGTCAGATGGCGCTCACGGGGGTCGGAGGGGCGGCTGATCGGGAAGCGCGTCACAGCGTCGTTCGACGGAAGGGGCGGGAGGACAGGTTGATGCCGACAGGAGATTGCGGCTGCGGCGCAAAACAGTAAACCCCAAGTTCTCACGACTTCCTCCCCACGTGGAAACGCAATCCCGTTCTCAATAATCCGCCGGCGACAGGATCGCAAGGTTAACATAGGTAGGTGAGCGTTCCCGGCATGATCGAGCGCCTCGTCAAAGCGGCCCGGCAGAAGGGGGGCGAGCGCCTGGAGCTTCGCAGCGGGAAGCCGGCCGTGCTGATCAGCGGCGACACTCACCTGCAGGCCGGCAACGCGTTGATTGAGGACCAGGGCCTCGCGCAGTGGCTGGAGGGCGCACTTGGTCCGCAGCGCTGGGTCTCCTTCGAATTGGGTGAGGAGGTCACGGCGGTGGCAGAACTGGCAGGCGAGCAGCACGCCCTGCGCGCCAGCCGCAGCGATGGATTCCTGCAAGTGGTACTCGACCTTGCGCTCGCCGACGTTGCGCCGCAGCCGAGCGAACCGGCGCCGGAGCCTGTCCCCCTGCCCGAGGCTCCCCAACAGCCCGGCCCACCGGTGAGCCTCGAGCGTCCTCTTGACCGCATGCTGCGGCGGCTCGTGCAGCTTGGCGGCAGTGACCTGCACCTCAGTGCGACCCTGCCCCCGATGATCCGGTTGCACGGGGATATGATCGCGTTGAAGGATTTCCCGTCACCGTTGTCGTCGGAACACATCCTCCTGATGTGCGACGAGATCGCGCCGGGACCCAACCGAAACGAGTTCCGCCAGGACAACGACACCGACCTGGCCTACGAAATCCCCGGCACCGCGCGCTTTCGGGTGAATCTTTTCCGGGATCGGCGCGGTGTGGGGGCCGTGTTCCGGCAGATCCCGCACAAGATCTTGACCTTCGAGGACCTCGGCCTGCCAGAGTGCGCGAAGAACCTTTGCATGTTGCACAAGGGCCTGGTGCTGGTCACGGGTCCCACCGGCTCGGGAAAATCCACGACGCTCGCCACGATGGTCGACTACGTGAACGAGAAGCGCAGCGACCACATCATCACGATCGAGGACCCGATCGAGTTCGTGCACGAGAACAAGCGCTGCCTCGTGCACCAGCGCGAGGTTTACCACCACACGGAGTCGTTCAAGCGCGCGCTACGGGCTGCTCTGCGCGAGGACCCGGATGTCGTGCTGGTCGGCGAGCTTCGCGATCTCGAGACTATGGCTATAGCGATCGAGACCGCGGAGACGGGGCACCTCGTCTTCGGCACTCTGCACACCACCAGCGCCGTCTCTACGGTGGATCGCCTGATCGATCAGTTTCCGGCAGACCGCCAGGCCCAGATCCGGGTGATGCTGTCGGAGTCTCTCAAGGGCGTGATCGCACAGATCCTGCTTAAGAAGGTCGGCGGCGGGCGTATCGCCGCCTACGAGGTCCTGCTCGGGGTGCCTGCAATCTCGAACCTCATCCGCGAGGGGAAGACCTTCCAGATTCCCACTATCATGCAAACCGGCAAGCGTCTGGGAATGAGAACCATGAACGACTCGCTGGCGGAGCTCGTGCGCTCCGGGCAGGTCGAGGCCCAGGAAGCGTTGTCCAAGGCCGTCGACAAGGACGCGCTGCGGGGGCTCCTCAAAATAGAGCAGTAGTCACGCCGATGGGGCGGGCCCCTTCTTTGACAGCCGGGGCGCTTCGGCCTAAAGTTGAGTGAAGGCAGGGAGTTTCAGGCGAGCGACAGGGGGAACGTGGCATGCACATCAACGACATCTTGAAGGCAGCAACCGAGCGGAAGGCGTCTGACGTGCACCTCAAGGTAGGTGCACACCCGCTCATCCGTGTTGACGGCACCCTGGTACCGCTCGTCGAGTTCAAGCGAATGATGCAGGAGGACACCATCGCAATGGCGTTCTCGATGATGTCCACCCAGCAGAAGGAGAAGTTCAAGCAGTTTCTCGAGATCGACATCGCGTACTCAGTCCCCGGCCTGGGCCGCTTCCGCTGTAACATCTTCCAGCAACGGGGCTCGGTGGGGCTGGTGCTGCGACTGATCCCGGCTCGAATCCTCTCGGTCCGCGAGCTGCTCCTGCCTCCTGTGCTCGAGCGTATTGCCGAGGAGGACCGCGGTCTGGTTCTGGTAACGGGCACCACCGGGTCCGGCAAGTCCACGACGCTGGCAGCGATGATCGACCACGTCAACAACAGTCGGAACTGCCACATCGTGACCATCGAGGACCCGATCGAGTTCCTGCACCGCGACAAGAAGGCGATCATCAACCAACGCGAGGTCGAGGTGGACACACGCAGCTTCTCAGTGGCGCTGCGCTCCGGTCTACGCCAGGACCCGGACGTAATCCTGGTCGGCGAGATGCGCGACTACGAGACGATCGAGACCGCGCTGCTGGCCGCCGAAACCGGGCACCTCGTGCTCTCCACCCTTCACACCCTGGACGCCACCGAAACCATCAACCGCATCATTGCGGTGTTCCCGCCCCACCAGCAGAAGCAGATCCGCATTCAGCTGGCCGCCGTGCTCAAGTCGATCATCTCGATGCGCCTGCTGCCGAGGGCCGATGGTCTCGGGCGCGTGCCGGCGGTCGAGGTGCTGGTCTCCACCGCCTACATCCGAGAGTGCATCGAGCTGAAGGAGAAGACCAAGCTGATCCGGGACGCGATCGCGGCGGGTACCTCACAGTACGGCATGCAGACCTTCGACCAGTCGCTCTTCCAGCTCTACAAGTCCGGCCTGATCACGCTCGATGAGGCGATCCGGCGGGCGTCCAACCCGGACGAGTTCAAGCTGCGCATCCAGGGGATCCAATCCACCGCCGACATTTCCCGCGAGGAGATGGAAAGCACGCTCGAGGGCAGCAGCGGGATAACGGAACCGTTCGCTTCCGGCAGCCCGTTCGAGTTCGGCGGCAAGGAGGGGAGTGGGGCGTAGAGGCAGGCAAGAGGCTAGCAACAAGAACAGAGACCCAGACGGCCCGCGAGCGGTCCCCGACGCGGGCCGAATCCTTCCCGCCCGGACCCGGGTAGACTTACACCGATGACCCCGCTGCAGCGCAGGTGGCCAGGAGGGCGCAGCCAGCCTCACCCCGACCCGGGGACCATTCACGAGGTTGCGCTGCGCATGCTCGGGGCGCGGGCACTCTCGCGGGTCGAGATCACAGAAAGGCTCGAGGTCCGGGGGTTCCAGGCGCCGGTCGCGCGGGCCGAGGTCGCCCGTCTTGAGCGGGCCGGGCTCATTGATGATGTCGCGCTGGCTCGGATGGTGTGTCAGGCACAACTGCGGGCCGGCCGCGGCAGGCGCGCCCTGACCGCGGTGCTGAGACGCCGACGTGTGGCCCGCGAGGCAGCCACGGTGGCGCTCTCCGAGTTGGAGGAGGAGGGCGAGGCCACGGCCCTCGCGGCGGCTGTCGCCACCGCAACCCGCAAGCACAGGTGGTGGAGGCGGCTTCCGGAAGAGCGCCGGAAAGTGGTACGTTATCTGCTCGCGCGCGGCTTCTCGCTCGACCAGGTACGCCGCGCCCTGCACGAGAACGGGAGAAACGAGCCGCATGGCGAAGAAACCGACGACGCGGGAGACCCGCCAAGCCTTCCTTGACTACTTTGCGGCCCACGGGCACCGGGTGGTGCCCTCGTCGTCGCTGATACCTGCCGGTGACGCCACACTGCTGTTCACCAACGCGGGGATGAACCAGTTCAAGGACGTTTTCCTCGGACGCGAGCAACGCGACTACACGCGCGCGACCTCGTCTCAGAAGTGCGTCCGGGCAGGCGGGAAACACAACGACCTCGACAACGTGGGTTACACGACGCGCCATCACACCTTCTTCGAGATGCTGGGCAACTTCTCTTTCGGGGACTACTTCAAGGCCGACGCCATCCGTTTCGCCTGGGAGGTGGTCACAAAGGTCTACAGGCTTCCCGTGGAACGGCTCTGGTTCACCGTTTTCACCGACGACGACGACGCGGCGCGGCTTTGGGAGGAGGTGGGCGCGGCCTCAGGACGAATCCTGCGGTTCGGCGAGAAGGATAACTTCTGGGCGATGGGGGAGACGGGTCCCTGCGGCCCGTGCAGCGAGATCCACTACTACCAGGGCGAGGACCTGAAGAGAAACACCGCAGAAAAGGTGAACGGGCCCGGCGATGACACGGTCGAGCTCTGGAACCTCGTGTTTATGCAATACGAGCGCGACGCCGCGGGACACATGCACCCCTTGCCCAAGCCCTGCGTGGACACGGGGGCCGGGCTCGAACGCATCGCCGCGGTGGTGCAGGGCGTGCGCTCCAACTACGACATCGACATCTTCGCCCCGATTCTGGCCCGAATCTCGGAGCTGGCCCAGCGCCCCTATGAGCCCGGCGGCGAGCTCGGCCCGGCGTTCAGGGTGATCGCGGACCACACCCGAGCAGCCGCATTCCTGCTGGCCGACGGGGTGGTGCCCTCCAACGAAGGGCGCGGGTACGTGCTGCGGCGGATCGTGCGCCGGGCTCTGCGGTACGGCCGTACGCTGGGCTTCGACGGAGTCTTCCTTGTCGATGTGGTTCCGGCGCTCGTCGGGACGATGGGGGATGTTTACCCCGAGCTGGCGACCCGGTGGCCGGTGGTGGAGCAGCTGCTTCGCACCGAGGAGGAGAAGTTCTCCCGCACGCTCAACGTCGGGACCGACCTGGTGGGCCGGGAGCTCGATCGAATCAAGAAGGCCGGCGGCGGTGTGCTCGGCGGTGAGACGGCCTTCTACTTCTACGAGACGCACGGCATCCCGCTCGACATCCTCGAGGAGTTCGCGCAGGAGGAGGGTCTCGGCGTGGACCGCGCCGGGTTCGAGGCGAGGCTCGAGGCCGCACGGGCTCGTGGGCAGGAAAGCTGGAAGGGCGAGCTGCTCGCGCGCTTCCGGGAGGAGCACGAGCAGCTTGCGTCGCGGGGCGTCGCCAGCGAGTTCGTCGGCTACCAGGATTTTGCCCTCGAAGACGCCAAGGTCGTGGCGCTGCTCTCGCCCAAGGCCGAGGTGGACATGCTGACCGGGGAGGGCGAGGTCGTACTGGACCGCACCCCCTACTACGCGGAGGCTGGCGGCCAGATCGGCGATCAAGGCGTGCTGACCTGGAAAGGCGGCCGTGCGATCGTCCGCGACACCCAGCGGCCGGTGCCGGGGCTCGTGGTTCACCACGTCACGGTGGAGGAGGGGGTGCTACGGCGCGGGAGCACCGTGCGGGCCGAGGTCCACCGCGGACGGCGCCTCGACACCCAGGCGAACCACACGGCGACCCATCTCCTGCACGCGGCGCTCCACCGCGTGCTGGGCCCGTCTGCCCAGCAGGCCGGCTCCCTCGTTGAGCCGGAGCGCCTGCGCTTCGACTTCTCCTGGGGGCAACCGTTACTTCCTGAGCAGACCGAAGCGATCGAGACGGTGGTGAACCAGAACATCCGCGCCAACTTTCCCGTCTCATGGCAGCTGATGAAGCTCGAGGAGGCCCGCGCTGCGGGCGCGATGGCGCTGTTCGGTGAGAAGTACGGGGAGGATGTCCGGGTGGTGTCGGTGGCCGAGGGGGCGGTCTCGCGGGAGTTGTGCGGAGGTTGCCACGTGCGGCGCACCGGGGACATCGGTGTGTTCAAGATCACCGCCGAGCGCGGCATCGCCGCCGGGGTGCGCCGCATCGAGGCGGTGACCGGGCGGGCCGCCGTGGAACTGTTCCAGGAGTACCAGCGCATCCTGCGCCAGGCGGCGGGCCGAGCCAACGTCGCCTTCGACGGGTTGCCCGTCGCGATCGAAGCCCACGATCGGCGCCTCCGCGAATTGGAGCAGGAGATCAAGGGTCTCAAGCTCAAGTTCGCCTCGGGAGCCGGTGGCGAGGCCGAGGTCCAGGAGGTCCGGGGGGTGAAGCTCCTCGTCCGGGACGCGCCGGAGATGGCCGCGGCCGAACTGCGAACCCTCGCAGATACGCTGCGTGGTAAGCTTAAATCAGGGATCGTGGTGCTTGGAATGGCGAGCGGGAACACCGCCACCTTGCTCGCAGCGGTCACGGACGATCTGACACCACGGATCTCGGCAGGCGAAATCGTGAAGCGCTTGGCGCCGGTTGTCGAGGGGCGGGGCGGCGGCAAGGCCTCGCTGGCCCAGGCCGGCGGCAAGGCGCCGGCGAAACTGCCCGACGCGCTGAGGCTCGCGCCGAAGGTGGTGGAGGAGTTGCTGAGGTGAGACGGCTCTTGATCGCGGTGGCCGTGTCGGTGCTGGCGGGGGTTTCCGTCGCCGGCGACCGGAGCAGCGGGGTGTGCATTTACACCGCTCCGGACGGCACGCGCCACGTGCTCAAGGTGCCTGCCGCCGGATCGTACGCGGGGGCCGTCCCGAACGGCCTGGCGGCGCGACGCGAGCAGCTGTGGCCCACGGTGCAGGAGGCTGCCCGCACGAACGGCCTCGATCCCAACCTCGTGGACCTCGTCATCCGCATGGAGTCCGGCTACAACTCCAGGGCGGTGAGCCCCAAGGGCGCGCGGGGTGTGATGCAGCTGATGCCCGGGACCGCGTCGCTGTACGGCGTCCGCAACGTCTTCGACCCGTTCGACAACATCAGGGGCGGTGTGCGGTACCTGCGCGACCTGTTGCAGCGCTTCGACTCCAACGTTGCGCTCGCACTGGCAGCCTACAACGCCGGGCCCGAGGCGGTTGACAGGCACGGGGGGGTGCCCCCCTATGACGAGACCCGGACGTACGTGCGGACGATCCTCACCGCCTATGCGGGCGACAGCGACCTGCCCCCGCTGACCGGCGGGTTCGGGCGCAAGGCCCGGCGGGCGCGGCCCGTCGAGTTGATCGCAGACGGCGGCCGGCCGCTAATCTCCAACGCGCGACGGCCCGGCGAGGCGACCATCTCCCGCGCCCTCGCGGTTCGCTGACACCCCCCGACCACCCACCGAGGCAAGAGGCAAGAGGCGTGAGGCATGCCCTTGGCTACTTCCAGGTGAGGGGTTTGTGAAGGCGAGGCAACGTGGGGCGTTGAGTGCGGGCTCCTGTATCATCCCGCCGCGAGGAGGATGAATGCGCATCCTGTCGGGCGTCCAACCAACCGGGAACCTTCACATCGGGAACTACTTGGGCGCCATTCGCCAGTTTGTGGCGCTGCAGAACGACTCGGCCAACGAGGGGTACTTCTTTGTCGCCGACCTGCACGCAATGACCACGATCAGAAGCGGCTCCGAGTTGCGTGAGAACTCGTTCAAGGTCGCCGCGGACTACATCGCGCTTGGTCTCGACCCGAAGCGTTCCGTGCTGTACCGCCAGTCGGACGTCGCCGAGGTCCCCGAGCTCGCCTGGATGCTGTCAACGGTCACGCCGATGGGGTTGCTGCAGCGAGGCCACTCGTACAAGGACAAGGTGTCCAAGGGGATCACACCCAACCACGGACTCTTCGCATACCCGGTGCTGATGGCCGCCGACATCCTGATCGTGCGGGCCGACAAGGTTCCGGTTGGCAGGGACCAGAAGCAGCATCTCGAGATGACCCGCGACATCGCCGCGGCGTTCAACCAGGCCTACGGCGAGCCGATCCTCAAGGTCCCGGAGGAGCTGATCCTCCCCGATGTTGCGGTCGTGCCCGGCATCGACGGGCAGAAGATGTCCAAGTCCTACGGCAACACCCTCGAGATCTTCGCCCCGGAGGGCGAGCTCAAGCGGCGCGTAATGTCCATCGTGACCGACTCGACACCGGTCTCCGACCCCAAGCCGACCCGCGGCAACACGGTGTACACGCTCCTGAAGCTGTTCACCCCCGAGGCGCAGTGGCCGGGGACCAGGAGGCTGTTCACTGAAGGCGGGACCGGCTACGGCGAGATGAAGAAGCGCCTGCTCGGCCTCGTCCTCGACACCTTCCGCGACGCGCGGGCCCGGCGCGAGGAGCTCGAGCGCGACCGCGCCTACGTCGAGGAGGTGCTGCGGGACGGCCGGGAGCGTGCCGCCACGGTGATCGGCCAGGTCATGGCCCACTGTCGCCGCGTCTGCGGGCTCGGTTGGGTGTAGGGCCAGCGGCAACAAGAAGCGAGGCTACGGCCCGGCCAGCGACCCGGGATCGTCTCATCGGCCGTGCGCTTCGTGATTCCTGTCGCCCGTCTATGCCAGGAAAAACGGCGCCAGCACCAGCGTGATGGTGGAGAGCAGCTTCACCAGCACGTGCAGCGAGGGGCCGGCGGTGTCCTTGAACGGATCGCCGACGGTGTCCCCGGTGACCGCCGCCTTGTGAGCGTCGGACCCCTTCCCGCCCAGGTTCCCCATCTCGATGTACTTCTTGGCGTTGTCCCAGGAGCCGCCGCCGTTGTTGAGGAAATTCCCCATCAGGATCCCGCCGATCGTGCCGATCATAAGCAGGGATGCGACGGTCTCGGCGCCCAGCAACGGCCTACCCGACCAGCCCCCGATGAAGCGGAAGATGACTCCCACTGCGATTGGCATCCCCACGACGAGGAGCCCGGGGCGGACCATCTCCTTGAGAGCTGCCTGCGTCACGATGGTCACGCACTGGCTGTAGTCGGGCTTCTCGGTGCCGGCCATGATCCCCGGGCGCTCGCGGAACTGCCGGCGCACCTCGGTGATGATCGACTGCGCGGCCTTGCCGACGGCCTGGATCGCCCAGGCGGAGAACAGGAACACCAGCATGGCGCCCAACAAACCCCCGACAAAGATCTCGGGAACCGCGATGTTGACGCTCTCGAACGGTTTGCCGATGTAGGCGCCGACCTCGTCCATGTAGGCCGAGAACAGCAGGAACGCCGCCAGAGCCGCCGAGCCCACCGCGTACCCTTTGGTGAGCGCTTTGGTGGTGTTGCCCACGGCGTCGAGGCGGTCCGTCTTGTGGCGGACCTCCGGGGGCTGGCCGCTCATCTCGGCGATGCCGCCTGCGTTGTCGGCTATGGGACCAAAGGTGTCCATGGCCAGGATGAAAGCGGCGGTGGCCAGCATACCCATGGTGGCGACGGCCGTGCCGAACAGCCCCGAGCCCTCGAGCCCCGAGGACTCGCCGAGCTTGTAGGCGGCGACGATGGCGGTTGAGATCACGAGCGTCGGCAAAGCGGTGGACTCGAGGCCCACCGAGATGCCCGCGATGATGTTGGTCGCATGGCCGGTCGTGCTCGCGTTCGCGATCATCTGGACCGGCCGGAAGCGGTACTCGGTGTAGTACTGGGTGATCCAGACGAACGCCCACGACGTCATGATGCCGATCGCGCCGCACAGCGCGAAGTGCCACCACGCCTGGGGCGCGGCCGGCGTGTACAGCAGCCAGCGGGTGGCCACGACGAAGCCGACGAGCGCCAGCGCCACGGCCCACGCGAAGCCGCGGTTCAGGCTCTTCATCGGATCCTCCTCCTCGCTCGCCGCCTTCACCTTGAGGATTCCCACGATGCTCGCAACGAGGCCAAAGGCGCGCGCAACGAGAGGGAAGAGGATGAACGCGATCGGGGCGGCGATGTGCCCCGGGTTCTTGTAGGCCAACGTGGCGCCCAGGATCATCGCGCCGATGTTCTCCGCGGCGGTGGACTCGAACAGGTCGGCGCCGCGGCCCGCGCAGTCGCCCACGTTGTCGCCGACGAGATCCGCGATGACCGCGGGGTTTCTTGGATCGTCCTCCGGGATCCCGGCCTCGACCTTGCCGACAAGGTCGGCGCCCACGTCGGCGGCCTTGGTGTAGATGCCACCGCCCAACTGGGCGAACAGCGCCACGAAGCTGGCGCCAAAGCCGTAGCCAACGATCATGAGCGGGATCTTGCCGATGAAGTTCTCGGGGTAGACCGCATAGAGGAGCGCGTACAGCCCGCCCACGCCGAGGAGGGAAAGAGCCACCACCATCAGACCGGACACCGCACCGCCTCGCAGCGCCACCTGGATCGCCTCGTTGCCGGAGCGGCGCGCCGCGCTAGCTGCCCTGATGTTGGAACGCACCGACACCCACATGCCGGTGTAGCCCGCGAGGCCGGAGCACAGGGCACCCAGGATAAACGCTGCGGCGGTGAACAGCGCGAGCGTCGCGGCCCCAACCGGATCGTTGGGGGAGACCTTCCGAACGAACGCGTAAAGCACGAAGAGCAGCACCGTGACGAGACCGGCGAGCTTGGCGATCGTGCCGTACTGGGTGTGCAGGAACCCCTCCGCCCCCTCGCGGATGGGGTCTGAGATCGCGCGCATCTCGGGGGTGCCGTCGTCTTTGCGCAACACCCAGCGGGCGAGGGCCCAGGCAACGGCAAGGCTGGCAGCGCTGACCCCCAGTACGATCGCCAGGAGCGTCGTCGGTGTCATGTCACGTCCTTTCCCCCGCGCCTGCGGAGAATGCCGCATTCTTGGGAATCGCGGCGGGGGCTGTCAAGTGGCAGGGCGCCTGGAGAGCAGCAAAGACCCCGCCGTCGCGCAGCGGGGTCTTGAACAACGGGGGACAACCGGGCAGTGAGTGCGCTCAGATGTCGGCGCCCCCCCTGCCGGTCACTTCCGACTTGGCCGCGAGCCTGGCCTTTTCCCTGAAGTGGGCCACGAGCATCCAGATGCCTGCGACCACCAGGAGCAGCGGCCACCAGTCCTCCAGGAACGAGAAGTCGATCGGGTAGAACTGGTTGTAGAGCAGGACCAGGCCCACGATCAGAAGGAACACGCCGAAACCGAGGTTACCGCGGCGCGCCGCCTTGACCCTCTGTTCGCCCGAGATCAGCGGCTCGACAGCCAGCCCCATGTTCAGGAGCTGGGCCTGACGGTAGGCGTCGATCACGGCGAAGAACCAGACGAACGCGATAACGATGCCGAGGTCCGAGTGGTCCGCAAGCCAGATCGAGAACGCGAAGGCGAGGAAAAAGGCCGCGGCGCGCTGGTACAGGCCGAGGTAGAGGTGGCCCAGTCCCGGGAAAAACGAGAGCACGAGAGCGAGCCCTGGGGCGCGCCTCGTCGGGGCCGCGGGCGGCATCGGTGCGGGCTGAGTTGCGGGTGTTTGCTGCTGGTAGGTTCCCTGTGTGTTCATGACCTTCCTCCGTCCCTTACAACGGTTCCTTTGGCTTGCCGGTTCGCGCTTTCCGCGCCGAAGACTGCCCGCCAGGCCTGTTGGGCGTGCTCACGCACCCAGCCCTGTGCCACGGCCGCAGCATGGGCGACGCGCTCGGAGTAGCTTTCGAAGCGGTTCTGCACGGCCGCGGTAGCGTACGTCGCGGCCCGGTCCATCCCGTCGGAGCTCGTCCTGGCCACGGTCGCCGGGTTGGAGAGCATCATCACTGTAAGCGCCGCCAGCAGGTAGGCCGCCGCGGTCGCCAGGCGAAGGTCGAAGAAGCGACCGCGCCGCCGCCGCGCCTCCACCCGATTCCGAGGCGGCAGAGCCACCGCTGCCCGCAAACGCCCCGAGGCGCGTGTGCTGGCGCCGACCTCGCGGAGCGTGGCGAACGCCTCCCAGACCGCCTGGCAGGACGGGCAGACGTGCATGTGGTCCATGAGCGCGGAGCGTTCCTCCTCCGGGAGCCCACCCTCCAGGGCCGACCCCAACCGCTCGATCGCCTGCTCGCAGGCCGGCGCGAGGCGCGGAAGGGCCTTGATCCTCCGCTTGAGCGAGTCGGGGGCCCGGACGGACCCCAGCACCCGCTCGCCCTCCGCAAGGCCGCGCGCCCGTTCGACCGCGAGCCGACAGTCGGGGCAGTCGGCGACGTGCCTCGCAAGATCGTCGGGCAAGGCGCCCGCTACCGCTGCGTCGAGCTGGTCGAGCACGGAATCGCAGGGCCTCATGGCTCAACTCCTGAGGGGGCAACCTGGACTCTGGGGGTGAGCTGAAGCGTGACCGCCGCCGCCAGCTCGCGGCGTGCCCGGTTGAGGCGGGACTTGACCGTTCCGACCGGGATGGCCATCTCTTCGGCCAGTTCCTCGTAGCTCCAGTCGGCAAAGTCGCGCAGCATGATGAGCTGCGACAGCTCCTCGGGGAGCCGCTCGAGCGCCGACTGCGCCATCTCCAAGCGCTGCCGCCGCACGGCGCGAGTGTGCGGATCTTCGCCGCCGGCCAGTGTTTCCAGGAACTCCGGGTCCACCCAGGTCGCCTTCCGTTGCTCGCGGGAACGGCGGTAGGCGTCGACGAAGAGGTTGCGCGCCACGCGGTACGCCCAGGCGCGGAACGAGGAGTTGGCGGCGTAGCGGTGCAAGTTCTGCCACAGCTTGAGGAAGACCTCCTGCGTGAGGTCCTCCGCCTCCCCGCGGTGGCGGGTGAAGCTCACCGCCATCCGGAAGATGTCGTCGGCTGTGGCGTCCACCAGCTCCTCCCAGGCGCGCTCGTCGCCGGTCCTGCACCGCTCGACGATCGTCTCAAGTGACCCGGCCGTCATCGTCCTAACCACCCTGTCCAACGAATGGGGAGAGCATTCGGTTCACGCCTGTACCCTTTGCGCCGCCTACAGTAGCAGAGCCGTGGCTGCCTTGCGATGGGAAGAGCCGGGGTGGAGGCGAGGTTCTCAATCGTGGCAGAATGGTAGCCCGTGGGGAGGATTCGGATGACGACGACGCAGGCTGAGGTGCTTAGACAGCAGGTGGAGGACGCGCTGGAGGAGGTGAGGCCGGCGCTCCAGACGGACGGCGGCGACGTCGAGCTTGTCGGGATTGACGGCGGTGTAGTCAAGGTGCGCCTGCTGGGCGCATGCGGCGGCTGCCCGATGGCGTTGATGACGCTCGTGGGTTTCGTCGAGGAAAGGCTCAAACAGCGCGTGCCGGAGATCCAGCAGGTCGTAAACGTTTGAGAGGGTCGAGCGGCGGGGCAGCCACAGCAGCGCCGTCAACGCCGCGCCGATGAAAGGGGATTACATGAAGAAGCTCAGTGTGCTCCTGGTAGTGGTCCTTATTGCATTCGCGGCGCAGTCATTCGCGGGCGTGGTGCTGGTGGCCAAGACGACGGCCGAGGGCGGCAGGGGGGTCGAGCAGCAGAACTCCGTGGCCAAGACGTGGGTGAGCGGCGACAAGGGTAAGACGATGTTCGAGGAAAGCGCGAGCCCCCTGATGGCCAAGGGCACCTACATCATCACGACGGACGGCGGCAAGACGATGTACCTGGTGAACCCCGAGGACAAGACGTACATGAAGTGGGATCTCGATTCGATCATGGGCATGGCCGGCGGCGCCATGAAGATGATGAACATGAAGTTCACCGACCCCAAGGTGGACGCGCTCGGTGAGGAGCCGGACGGGCTGATCGCGGGGGTCCCCACGGTTCACTACCGCTTCCATACGACCTACACGATGTCGATGAGCTTCATGATGATGAAGAAGACGTCCAAGGTGGTGAAGGAAGAAGAGATCTGGGCCGCCCCCAAGCTCATCGACGCCGCGCTCGGGATCTGGCTGCGCAAGACGCCGCCCAAGACGGGCAACGACGACCTGGACGGCTTGATCAAGGCGGAGATGGGCAAGGTTCAGGGGTTCCCGCTCAAGCGTAAGACCGTGACCACGAGCACCGACGAGAAGGGGAAGGTGGAGACGAACACGGTGACCATGGAGGTGACCGAGCTTCAGATGGTCCCGGTGCCCGACTCCACGTTCGAGATACCTCAGGACTACAAGGAAACCTCCATGATGGGCACTGGTGAGGAGGAGGGCGAGGAGTCCAATCCGTTGGCCAAGATGATGGGTGGCAAGAACAAGAAGAAGAATCCCTAGCCGGTTGAAGCGCGCGGAAACGACGGACCCCGCATCATCGGTGCGGGGTTCCGTGTGTTCGGGGTCGGTCGGGGCCGAGGTGGGACACCGTACAATGACGCCGGTGTCGATTCGGGGGTGCGGAATGGGAGCCAAGAGGGTTGCGGTCACGCTGATGATCGCCGTCGTGTCAGCGGTCGGGGCCGGAGCCGCCGAGTTCTTCGGCATCCTGCCAGGGGCGACGCACGACCCGGCGGTTCCGACGCTGGAGAAAGTTCTTGGTTTCGGGTGGGGCGAGGAGATCACCGACCCTGATCAGGTCCTTAAATACGCCGATGCGCTGGCAAAGGCTGCACCGGCGCACGTGCGCCTGCTGGAGTATGCCCGTTCGATGGAGGGCCGCCCGCTCGTCCTGCTGATTGTGGGCTCCCCGGCCAGCCTGGACAGGTGGGACGACATCCAGGCGCGCCTGGCACGCCTTGGCGACGCCCGGTCTCGCGCGCCGTCGCAAGCCGAGGAGCTGATCCGGGACCTGCCCGCGATCGTATGGATTCAGTGCTCGATTCACGGCGACGAGGCGTCGGGTGGCGACGCCGGCCTCGCGCTCGCGTATCACCTGGCGGCCGGGAGCAGTCCCGAGATCGAGACGATTCTCGGCGGCGCCATCGTGGTGATCGACCCGATGGAGAATCCGGATGGTCGGGCACGCTTCGTCGGCTCCACCCGCCAGGCGCGAGGGCCTCGCCCAGACCCCGAGCCCGCGAGCGCCGAACATGCACAGGGCTGGCCGGGCGGCCGCTTCTCACACGAGCTTTTCGACCTCAACCGCGACTGGTTCGTGCTGACGCACCCCGAGAGCGTCGGGCGGGTCAACGCCATGCTGCGGTACCACCCGACGGTGGTGGCCGACCTGCACGAGATGGGCGCGGAGGAAGGCTACTTCTTCGCCCCGCCCGCCGAGCCGCGCCACCCGCTGCTCTCCGGTGAGGAGACCGAGCTGCTGGACGTTCTCGGCCGTGCCAACGCCGCGGCGTTCGACGCACGGGGCATCCGCTACTGGACCAGGGAGATCTTCGACGAGTTCTACCCGGGCTACGGCGAGTCCTGGCCCGCGCTGACCGGTGCGGTGGGGATGACGTTCGAGCAGGCCTCCAGCCGTGGGCTGGTCTGGGCCCTACCCGACGAGACGAAGCTGACGTATGCCGAGTCGGTCCAGCACCACCTTCTGGCGTCGTTCACCACATGCCTGACTACCGCAACGAACCGCGTGCGTTTCCTGCACGCCTGGCACGCGTACCGGCGGGCGGCGGTCAACGAGGGGCTGCGCGACACGGTGCGGGCGTATCTCCTCCCGAGCGGGAACGACGAGGTTCGCTCGGGCGAGCTGGCCGAGCAGCTGGCGCGGCAGGGGATCGAGACGTTTCGGGTGACCGAGGCGAAGGAGGGGTTCCCTGCGGGCTGCTACGTGGTGCCGCTCGACCAGCCTCTGGGGCGCCTGGCGCGCGCGCTGGTTGAACGCGGCGCGTCGATGGGCGAGGCGTTCGAGAAGGAACAGGAGCGGCGTGATCGCAAGCGCCTGCCCGACGAAGTCTACGACATCACGGCATGGTCGTTGCCGCTGCTCTGGGCCACTCCTGCCAAGCCGCTGCAGGCTCTGCCGCGCGGCCTTGCCCTGGAACCGGTCAAGCCGGGAAGCGTCCCGTCAGGCTCGGTAACCGGCGACGGCAAGGTTGCGTTCCTGCTTCCGTGGGAGGGAGGAGCGTCGGCGAAGGCGTTGGCAAGCCTCCTCCACCAAGGGGTCAAGGCCGCCGTTGCGGGCAAGCCGTTCACACTGCAGGGGCGGAAGTTCGAGCGCGGCACCGTGGTCATCCGCCGGGCGGGGAACGCCGAGGATCTGCGCGACCGGCTGATGGCGGTGGCGCGAGCGACAGGCGCGAACTTCGTGGGCGCCGACACCGGCTACGTGGAAAGCGGGATCGACCTCGGTTCGACGAACGTGCTCCCGCTGAAGGCGCCGCGCATCGCCATCGCATGGGACGTGCCGACCTCGGCGCCGAGCGCCGGGGACCTCCGCTTTGCGCTCGAGCGTTACATCGGGTACCCGGTCAGCGTAGTGCGGACCTCGACCCTCGTCCGTGCCGACCTCTCGCACTTCGACGTTATCGTCCTGCCCGACTCCTGGGAGAGGGCCGGCTCGTACGCGGCGGTCCTTGGCGAGGGAGGCGTGAAGCGCCTGACGTCCTGGGTGAGCGAGGGGGGGGTGCTGGTAGCGGTGGGCGGCGGATCGGCTTTCCTGACCGGCGAGAAGGTCGGGCTGCTCGACTCCAAGCTCGAGAAGCGTTTGGGTTCGGAGCCTCCGGCCGAGAAGAAACCTGAGCCGACGCCCGCGGGAAAGCGCCCGTTCGACTACGAGAGCGCGATCAGGCCGGCGGAGGAGGACCCGCCTCTGGTGCCGGGCTCGATCCTGCGCGTCAACCTAGACACGGACAACGTTTTCGGGGCCGGGTTCCCGGATGGTGCCGTGGATGTGCTGGTGTACTCGCGGAGGATCTTCACTCCGCTCAAGCTCGACAAGGGGGTCAACGTGGGTGTCTATGCCGGTCCGGAGAACCTGGTGCAATCCGGCTGGATGCTCACGGCTTCTCGCGAGCAACTGCCGCACAAGGCGTACATGATGGTTCAGGAGAACGGGCGCGGCAGGGTGATTGCGTTCGCCGACGATCCGGCGGCACGGGGCCTTACGCGCGCCACGATGCTGCTGCTCGCCAACGCGGTGTTCTTCGGGCCGGCGTACCAGGGCGATGAGGGCCAATGAGATTCTCGACCTCGGGGGTCACCTAATGACTGGGTGGTGGTGGCTGGTATTTGGTGCAGTGATCGTGCTGCTTATGGCGCTCGACCTGCTCGTGTTCCATCGCCATGCCCACCGTGAGAGCACGCGCCAGGCGCTCCTTTGGAGCATCGTGTGGGTCGGTCTCGGCCTTTCCTTTGCGCTCTTCGTTGGCCTGGTTCGCGGGTCCGACGCGGCGCTCGCGTACCTCACTGCGTACCTGATCGAGGAATCACTCTCGGTCGACAACCTTTTCGTCTTCCTGGCGCTTTTCACCTACTTCGGGGTAGCCTCCGAGCATCAGCACCGCGTGCTCTTCTGGGGCATCGTCGGGGCGATCGTCTTCCGCGGCATCTTCATCTTCGCCGGTGTGGCGCTGATCTCGCGTTTCCACTGGGTGATCTATGTCCTGGGGATCCTGCTCGTCGCAACCGGTGCCAAGTTGGGCCTCAGTGAAGCGGAGCAGGTGCACCCGGAACGCAACCTGATCGTGCGCTGGGCGAGCCGTGTTCTGCCCATGGAAAAGAACTTTCACGGCGAGCACTTCACGGTGAGGACCGGGAAGGGCCTGCGGTTCACGCCGCTGTTTCTGGTTCTCCTGGCCATCGAGAGCACGGACGTGATGTTCGCCGTGGACTCGGTGCCGGCCGTTCTCGCGGTCAGCCGCGACCCGTTTGTGGTCTACACCTCGAACATCTTCGCGGTGCTGGGCTTGCGCGCCCTCTACTTCGTGCTGGCCGGGGCGCTGCGATCACTGCGGATGCTTCGCCCGGCGCTGGCGATCATCCTGGTGCTGGTGGGTGTCAAGATGCTGCTCGCGGATGTGGTCGAGATCCCGACCGCGGCGTCGCTCGTGGTCGTGGCCGTGATTCTCGCCGTGGCGACCGCCTGGTCCTTGCTGGTTCCAGAGCCGAAGAAGAGGAGGGCGGAGAGCGGGAGCTAGGCCGCCGGCACCTGCCACGGCAGCGGAAGCTGTGGAAGGGAGCGATACTCCTCGCACGTTGCTGCGAGAGGAGGTGGTCACGATGGCACGGCGCTCGCCCGGCACGACTCGTTTCGAGAAGGACACCCTGGGCAGCATGGAGGTCCCCGCGGGTGCGCTCTACGGGGCACAGACCGCCCGCGCGGTCGCGAACTTCCCAATCAGTGGGTGGAAGCTCCCGGCGGAGTTCCTGTCGGCCCTGGCCCGGATCAAGACGGCGTTCGCGCGAGCCAACGGCGAGCGTGGCTTGCTCCCTGCCGAGGTGGCGGAGGCGATAGCCGCCGCCGCGGCCGAGGTGGCCGCAGGCTCCTACCTCGAGCACTTCCCGGTGGACGTCTTCCAGACGGGCTCCGGGACCTCCACCAACATGAACATGAACGAGGTGCTGGCACACCTCGCCAACCTGAGGCTCGGGGGCGACCCGGCGGCGCACCGTCCCGTCCACCCCAACGACCACGTCAACCTGGGCCAGTCCTCGAACGACGCGATCCCGGCAGCACTGCGTCTCGCCGCGGCGGTCTCATGGCGCGACCGCGTGAGTCCGGCGGTAAGTGCCGTCGTTGCCGAGCTCCGCCGCCTGTCTGGGGACCACCGCACGACGGTCACGCTCGGCCGCACCCACCTCATGGACGCGGTGCCCACGACCTACGGGCGGGTGTTCGGCGCCTGGGCCGACCGGCTGGAGGCGGCGCTCGCGCACGGTGGGTCCGCGGCGGAGCGCCTGCTCGCGCTGCCTCTCGGCGGGACCGCGGTGGGCAGCGGCATCGGGGCCGACCGGGCCGTGGTGGCTCGCGCGGCCGAGATGCTGGCAGCCACGACGGGCCTCGCTTTGACCCTCCAGAGCAACCCCGCCGAAGGGATCGCCGCCCAGGAGGCCCTGATCGCGTTCGCGGACGGGCTCGCGGGCGTCGGCCGGGTGCTGTTCGCGATCGCCAACGACGTGCGCCTGCGGGGCTCGGGGCCGTTCGGCGGGCTCGGAGAGCTGGAGCTGCCCGCGGTGCAGCCCGGTTCCTCGATCATGCCCGGCAAGGTCAACCCGGTGATCCCCGAGGCGGTCGCCCAGGTGGCGCTCGAGGTTGAGGGTCTCGCGGCGGCGTGCCGCGCCACCGCGGCCCTGCACCAGCTCGACCTCTCCCACGCCAACCCGCTCCTTGCTTGGAACCTGGACACGATGGCGCGCCTGCTCACCTCTGCATGCAGAGTGCTCGCGGACGGCTGCCTGTCGGGGCTGCGGGTCAACATCGAGCGGGCCCGCTCGCTGGCAGCGGCAAGCCCGGCCCTGGCCACGGCGCTGGCGGCCCGCATCGGCTACGAGCGCGCCGCCGAGGTCGCAAAGGCAGCCGAGAAGGCAGGGGTGAGCGTGGCGGAGGCCGCCCGCCGTCTCGGCGTCCTGCCCGAGGAGGAGCTGGAGCAGGTCCTGGATCTCGAACGACTCGCCGGTCTCGACCGCCCGTAGGCAAATCTTGGCCCACCGGCCGCGGTTGGTGGAATAATCGACGCCGGTTCCGAGGAGGGTGCCGTGCCCAACTCGCCCCTCGTGCGCTGGACGGTCCGCCTGGTGGCCGCCGCGCTGGTTGCAGCGCTGGCGGCACTATTGGCGCTCCGGATCTACGGTAGTGACCGCCTCGCTTCCGCGGAGAAGGAGTTTGCAGCGAGGGTCGGGTCGCGGGAGGCCGCTCCGTCCGCACCCGTACGTTTCCTCGACGAGGAGAATGCTGCGCTCCTCCTTGGTGGCGGGGCGGAGGCGATGATCCTGCCGGGAAACGACAAACCGCTGGTTGGTGAGGCGAGCATGTCCCCGTCCCACAGTTGGAGCGAGAGCCAGCGGGCGGATATCCGGCGCATCCTGGGGAACAACCAGCCCGCGCTGGAGCTGCTGCACCGTGCCGCCGGGAAGGCGAGCTGCAACTTCGGCGTGATCGGGTCAAACAACAAGACCGAAGAGCTCACCATGACCCATCTTCTCAAGCTCATGACGGCGCAGAGGCTGCTGCTCGTGGCCGCGCGCGTGGCCCTGCTCGAGCGCGACGCCGCTCGGCTTCTGGCGGACGCCGCCTCGATGGCGACGATGGCCGCCGGGTTCGAGCGCGAGACGCCAATGATCGAGCTGCTGGTGGGCATCGCCTGCGAGAAAATGCTCCTGTCGGTCGTCGGGGAGACGATCGCGGACCCCTCCACGGCGCGCGAGTCGCTCATCAGTCTTTGGGGAATGCTCGTTGACGTCGATCTGAGAATGGCCTGGCGGCGCAGCAACCTCGCGGGGCAGACCGAGATCGAAAAACACGTTGCCGCAGTCATGAGCGACCCACTCACCGCGCGGGAGGGGAAGGCCTCCCTCTACGGGCGGATCCTGGAGTTCGCGGCCGGGGACATCTTCCGGGCGCAGCAGCTCGAGATAAGGGCTGACCTGATCGCTGCGGTGGATGAACCGCTCGGTCTGGACCCTTCGTGGTCTCGGCGCGGAACGCACCAACCCCGCACGGTCTTCGACATGTTCGACGTCTTCGAGAGCGTGATGTTCGGGCAGTCCGCCAAATCCTCAATCGGCCGCGTCCAGTCCACCTTGTCGCTGAGAGGGCTGGCCAGAATCGCGGTTGCGCTGCGGCTCCAGGGTTCTGAGACCGGGACGTACCCCGAGAATCTGGCATCGTTCCCCAGAGCGATGCAGCCCGACCCTTTCGTAGGCAAGCCACTGACCTACGAGCGACGGGCCGACGGCTCGGCACGCATCACGGTTCCAGATTTCGAGGCTCTGTGGAAGCACATTTCGGATGCCGGCGCGGGCAGCCAGCCGTTCTCCTGCGAGCTGCCGCCGCCACAGCCGCCGGCAGCCAGGGGCGCGGTGAGGTAGATTCCCCCGGGTCGTACGCAGGCTGCGCCGCGGGAATACCCGAGAGCACCGGATTCCCCGTTTATCATTGAGTTGAGGGAGGACTCCGTCGAGTGTTCATCCCGATCGGGCTGGAGCAGACCACCGTGCGGCGACTGCCGTGGGTGAGCTTCGCGATCATCGCGGTCAACTTCGTTGTGTTCCTCACGGTGGGCGCCCACGTGCGCAACGCCGAAGACGAGATCGCGCGGCGCGGGCAGGAGGTGATGGCGTACTGGGCCCTGCACCCCTACCTCGCGTTCCCGACGAAGATGCTGCCCGCAGAGATGCCCGAATCGCAGCGCGAGAGGATCACGACGCTCGCGGAGGGCATGAGGAGCCTATCCCAAAAGGCACCGGCGTCGGACGAGCAGCGCGATCAGGAGCTGCGGGAACTTGACGGGCTCGTGGAGAAGTTCCGGGAAGCGTTGACCTACCACCCCTACAAGGCGTGGGGCCTGGTCCCCGCGAACCCGCGGGCGGTCGCGTTCCTCACGAGCCTGTTCATGCACGCAGGCTGGCTGCACCTACTCGGCAACATGCTGTTCTTCTACATCTCCGGGCCCTTCACCGAGGACGCTTATGGAAGGCCGCTCTTCGCCGCCCTCTACCTGACCTCCGGCTTGGCCTCGGGCCTGGTGCACGTGGCGGCGTTCCCGAACTCTGAGGCACCGCTGGTCGGGGCCTCTGGCGCGATCGCCGGAATCATGGGGGCGTTTCTCGTGCGCTTCGTGCGCACCAAGATCCGGTTCTTCTACTTCTACTTCTTCTTCATCATCCGCAGCGGCACGGTGGACCTGCCGGCCTGGATCGTGCTGCCGCTCTGGTTCCTGCAGCAGCTGTTCTTCGCCGGCCTTTCAACGTCAAGCGGGGTCGCGTACCGCGCCCACGTGGGCGGGTTCATCTTCGGTTTTCTTGCCGCCCTTGCGATCAAACAGCTTCGCATCGAGGAGCGCTTCATCGCCCCCGGAATCGAGAAGGAGATCTCGGTGACGCAGCATCCGGCTCTGGAGGAGGGAATGGAACTTCTGGTCCGGGGCGAGACCGGAGCCGCCCGGGCCGCATTTCAGAAGGTCCTTGCGAGCGAACCGAGAAACGCCGATGCCCACCTGGCCATTTGGCAGAGCCACTGCCAGGACGGCACCGCCGTGAAGGGCGTCGAGCACGTCGTGCGCGCGATGGACGAGGAGCTGAGGCGTGGGGACGTCACGCTCGCGCTGGGACACTGGCGCGAGATGGTGGCAGCCACCGGTAACGGGGGACCCGCAGCGCTGCGCTTCCGCCTCGGCACAACGCTCGAGTCAGAGGACCCGCCAGCGGCAATAGAGGTGCTCCGCCATCTGGCCGGGGACCAGGCTGCGGGCTTGCTGACAGAGAAGGCCAGTCGGCGCCTTGCGGCCCTCGGAACGCCGCCGCCCGTGGCTTCCCCGCGATCGCCCGCGTCAGCGGCGACCGCGGCACCGGCGACGTCCACGCATGCGACCGTCGTGGCTGCGGCGCCGGTTTTCACTGCCCCGGCCGTCCCGACGCCCAGGCCGCCGGTCCCACCGGCCGCGGTCGAAGCACCCCCAGAGCCGGGGCCGTTCGACGAGGGGCCCGAGCCCGTGCGTGAGGCGATGGGGGAGACGGGCTCACGGGTCTTCCCGGATGTTGCGGTGGCTGAGGAAATTCCGCCAACGTCCGCCCAGCCCGGCGGCTTCGACGTGGAGGTATGCGCCCTGGAGACCCTCCAGCCGGAGGGCCCCATGGTGAGGGCGACAGTCGGCGGCAGCGAGCTTCTGCCGTTTGTGGAGGTCGAAAAGGTGGTGGTCGCAGGCATTACCGGTGCGGAGCACCCCTACTTGGTTCTGGATCTCGTGCTGCACGCCTCGCCCGGTGCGCCGCGCCAGGTGGAGCGGCTCCTGTCGTCGCAGTTCGATCCGCGTCACCTGGTCGGCCGCCCGGATCTGCACCCTCTGCAGGCGTTTCGGGAGCTGGTTCGAATCATCGCCGAAGGAGCCCACGCCGAGCTCCACCCGGCCACCATTCTGGTGCCCTCCGCCAAGATCCCCACCTTCAGCACCATCGAGGCCTACGAGCAGGAGATCCTGATACCGGTCTTGTGAGTTGCGGTTCCGTTTTGCAATCGGATAGGATGGGCGGGCCGCACCAGCGGAAACCGGGTACACGGCCAAAGAGGCCACGAAAGGAAAAGGGGGGTCAATGGCGACACTCAAGGAAACGTTGCTGGCGAAAATCCAGGAGCACCGTCCGCGCACGCAGAAGCTGGTCAAGGAGCACGCGAACGTCAAGATCGGCGAGGTGACGATCGGCCAGGCGATCGGCGGCGCCCGCGGGGTTCGCATGCTGGTGACCGACATCTCGTACCTCGATCCGTTCGAGGGGATCCGGTTTCGCGGCAAAACAATCCCCGAGACGTTTGCCGCGCTCCCGAAGGTGCCGGGCTCGGACTACCCGTACGTCGAGGCGTTCTGGTGGTTCCTACTCACCGGGGAGGTTCCGACCGAGCAGCAGACCCTCGAGGTTGTGAAGGACTTTCAGTCGCGCCGTGCCGTGCCGGCGTACGTCGGCGACATGCTCCGCGCGATGGCGCGTGACACGCATCCGATGACCATGTTCTCGGCGGCGATCCTCTCGATGCAACGGGAGGCGCTCTTCGTCAAGCGCTACAACGAGGGAATGAAGAAGGACGAACACTGGGAGCCGACGTACGAAGACTCCACCAACCTCCTCGCCAAGCTGCCCTCGGTCGCGGCCATGATCTACCGGTTGAAGTACAAGGACGACAAGCAGATCCCAGCGGACCCGAAGCTCGACTTCGGGGGCAACTTCGCCCACCAGATGGGCTTCCCGAAGCCCTACGACGACGTCGCGCGGATGTACTTCATCCTGCACTCCGACCACGAGTCGGGGAACGTCTCGGCGCACACCACCCACCTCGTCGCCTCAGCACTCTCCGACGTCTACTACGCGCTCTCGGCGGGGATCAACGGCCTCGCCGGCCCCCTCCACGGCCTCGCCAACCAGGAGGTGCTGCGCTGGATCATGAAGTTCCAGGAGAAGCTGGGGGGCAAGGAGTCGACCGAGGAGAACGTCAAGCAGGCGCTCTGGGACACGCTCAAGGCCGGCCAGGTGATCCCAGGATACGGGCACGCGGTGCTGCGCAAGACCGACCCGCGGTACATCGCGCAGATGGAGTTCTGCCAGAAGAACCTGCCGAATGACCCCCTGTTCAAGCTCGTCAACATGATCTACAAGGTCGCACCCGGCGTCCTCACCGAGCACGGCAAGACCAAGAACCCTTGGCCGAACGTGGACGCCCAGTCAGGGGTGATCCAGTGGTACTACGGGCTCAAGGAGTGGGACTTCTACACGGTGCTCTTCGGTGTCGGGCGGGCGATCGGCGTGCTCACCAACACCACGTGGGACCGCGCCCTCGGGTATGCCATCGAGCGCCCGAAGTCGGTCACGACGAAGATGCTCGAGGACGTGGCGAGCCAAGCCATCAAGGCCGACGACCTCGGCGCGGATTAAGACAGGGGACCGGGGCCAGGGGTTCGGGCTCCGCGACCACAACGAGGAACGATGAGGCGCCCGGGGCAACCCGGGCGCCTCTCTTCAGGGATGAGGCAAGGGGCTCGAGGCAGGATAGACAACCCGTGCCTCGTGCCTCACCGCTCGCGCGTCATGCCTGGGTGGCGGGTGTGGTGGCGACCGCGGCGCGGCCGGACGCGAAGGCGACGCGATTCAGCTCGAGGAACTTCTTGGGGACGCGCTGGGCCAGGCACTCCCACCATGTTTCCTCGGGAAGCGGCAAGAGTTTCGAGACGGCGCCCAGCAAGACCACGTTGGCGGCCTTAACGTTGCCGGCTTCCTGGGCGAGGCGCTCGCCGGGGACCATCACAAGCTCCGCGTCGAGGGACGCGAAGACCTTGGCGAGGTCCTCGTCCCCGGGGTACGTAGCGCTTCCGGAGGAGACCGTGATCGGCACGATCGCCATGTCGTTGACCACTGCCGTGCCGCCGCGCCGCAGGAACTCGGCGAAGCGAAGCGCCTCGACCTTCTCGAACGAGAGCAGGATGTCCGCCTCGCCCAGACCAACGAGCGGAGAGAACACCTTCTCGGGGTGCCACCGCACGTGCGAGGCCACGCTGCCGCCCCGCTGCGCCATGCCGTGCACCTCCGACTTCTTGACGTCGAACCCTGCGGCGAGCCCCACCTCGGCGAGGATGTTGCTGGCGAGCAGTGTCCCCTGGCCGCCCACCCCGACGAGCACGAAGCTGTAAGGTTTCTGGCTGGCCATGGCTCAGCTCCCCCCGGTGACCGGCGTCGAGAAGGTGGCGGGCTGGTGCTCCTCCGCCAGCCGGATCTGGTCGCGGTTGGGGATGGCGTCGTGCGGGCAGAGCTGCGAGCAGACTTCGCAGCCGGTGCACTGGGCGGGGTCGATCAGCGCGAGCGGCTTGCGGGACTTCTCGTCCATCTCCTCGCTCTTGAGGATCGCCGGGCAGCCGATGCGGAAGCAGATCCCGCACCCGGTGCACTTCTCCTCGACGACGTGGAGCGGCACCCACCTGCGGCGGGCTTCAGGCAGCAGCGCACACTCCCTGCGCGCGACCAGCACCGCGGGCTCCTCGTGTGACATCAGGTCCTTGTACGCCTTCTCGAGGCCGTCCACGTCGTAGGCGTCGATCGTCGCCACGTGGTGGATGCCCAGCGCGCGCACGAGCGGCTCCAGCTCGATGACCTCGGTCGCCTGCTGTTGCAGCGTGAATCCCGTCCCGGGGTTGGGCTGGTGGCCCGTCATCGCCGTGGAGCGGTTGTCGAGGATGACCGTCAGAACGTTCGCCCTGTTGTAGGCGATGTTGGCCAGCGCCGAGAGGCCGGCGTGGTAGAACGTCGAGTCGCCGATCACAGCCACCATCCGCTCCCCGATCCCGGCCTTTGCGGCCCCGTGCGCCACGCCGATCCCGGCGCCCATGCAGCCGCAGGTGTGGATCGCCGACAGCGGGGGCAGCAGGCCGAGCGTGTAACAGCCTATGTCACCGGTGACCGCGACCTTCTTCTTGGAGAGGAGCTGGAATACGCCGCGGTGCGGGCACCCCGCGCACAAGACCGGCGGGCGGGCCGGTAGCTCGGGGCGGGGCAACTCGGTCAGCTCGACGGGCGGCTTGTCGACCGGCAGCCCGGCGGCCGCGGCGTTCTTCCTTACCACGGTGGGGTCGAGCTCACCGCAGAGCGGGAAGATGGACTTACCCTCGCATGGGATGCCCAGCAGGCGCAGCTCCTCCTCGAGAACCGGGTCGAGCTCCTCCACCACGACGACCCGCTCCACCCCCGCGGCGAACGTGCGGATCAGCTGCTCGGGGAGCGGGTACACCATGCCGAGCTTGAGGACCGACGCGGTGGGGAGCACCTCGCGCGCGTACTGGTAGGCCACGCCTGCGGTCACGACCCCCACCTTGCGGCCGCGCCACTCGATTCGGTTCAAGGGCGACTTCTCCGCCCAGGCCGCAATGTCGCGCACGCGTTGCTCGACCACCGGGTGGCGGCGGCGCGCGTGGGCCGGGATCATCACGTACTTTGCCGGGTCGCGGGGGAACTTCTCGCGCTTCGGCGGGCGCTCGGTGCGCTCGCCAAGCTCGACCGGGGTCGCGGAATGGTTGGTGCGGGTGGTCGTGCGCAACAACACCGGGGTGTCGAAAAGCTCCGACAGCTCGAAGGCGGCGATCGTAAAGTCCTTGCACTCCTGGGAATCCGAGGGCTCCAGGCACGGCACGCGGGCAAACTGGGCGAAGCGGCGGTTGTCCTGCTCGTTCTGCGAGGAGTGCATCGACGGGTCGTCGGCGGAGACGATGACCAGGCCCGCCTCCGCGCCGGTCGAGGAGGCGTAAAAGAAGGAGTCGGCTGCCACGTTGAGACCCACGTGTTTCATCGCCGCGATGGCCCTGCGTCCGGCATAGGCAGCGCCGATCGCCACGTCGAGCGCGACCTTTTCGTTGGTGGACCACTCGCAATAGACCCGCGGGAAGCGGGAAAGCTCCTCGAGGATCTCGGTGGACGGCGTGCCGGGGTACGCAGCCGCCACGTGCACGCCCGCTTCCCAGGCGCCACGGGCGATGGCCTCGTTACCAGAGAGTACCCGCTTCATCCGAGATCCTCCTTTTCGGGAGGCCGGTCAGGGACCCGCCCGGGTTCTTCCGGCTGACCACCCGACGCGTGCGGCGATTCTATAGCGTTCCGCCCGGCGGGGGAGGGCGACGTTGCCTTCCCTCGGACGCCGGGCGGACGCGCGCATCTCTTCTCAGCAGAAAGGAGAACCCCCCGGCGGGGCGGTGGGGACCGAATGTCGGATGGCTTGGGGGGGAGATCCAACGGCGGTACCCTGCGGGGCGCCCCACCGGGGAAGGTCCTTTGTCAACGAACAGTCTCCACTCCTGCGTTTCTTAGCCAAAGTGAAGACCTTCACAAGTCAAACGTAACACCCAATCCCGCCCATTGCAAGTGCCGCAGGCTGAAACAACCTGCGACTAGCTCTCGACTGCCTTGTTCGGGGCTCGCACGCGGCATACAATGCGATAGAGGAGAAGGGCATGCCACGCACCTACGAAGGAATGCTCGACGCCAAGGGATTCCGCTTCGCCCTGGCGGTGAGCCGCTTTAACGACATGCTGACGGGCCGCCTGATGGATGGTGCCCTCGACTGCCTGGTGCGTCACGGCGCGCGCGACGAAGACATCACGGTAGTCAAAGTCCCCGGCTCCTGGGAGCTTCCCCTGGTGGCGGAGCGGCTCGCGGTCTCCGGCAAGGTGGACGCGGTTATCGGCCTCGGCGTGCTGATCCGCGGGGCCACGCCCCACTTCGACTACCTCGCGGCCGAGACGGCCAAGGGGCTGGCTCAGGTCGCGCTCTCGAGCGGCATTCCGGTCTCATTCGGCGTACTCACGTGCGATTCGCTGGAGCAGGCCCTGGAACGCTCGGGCTCCAAGGCCGGCAACAAGGGCTGGCAGGCGGCCCAGGCGGCGATCGAAATGGTGCAGCTCTACCGGCGCCTCGGGGAGTGAGCCATGGGTGTTCGGCGCCGCGGGCGAGAGCTTGCCCTCCAGATGCTGTACCAGCGCGAGATCGCCGGGACCGACGTGGAGGACATACTCTCGTCGTTCGAGGAGCTCCAGCAGGCGCCCCCGGCCACGCGCGAGTTTGCCATCAGCCTCGTTCGCGGCGTGATATCCAGGCTCTCCGAGCTTGACTCGCACCTGGTGGACCAGGCCGACCATTGGCGGCTGGAGAGGATGGCCGCCGTGGACCGAAACATCCTTCGACTGGCCCTCTTCGAGCTGATGTTCGAGGGCGGCACGCCCCCGGCAGTGGTGATCGACGAGGCGGTGGAGATCGCCAAGCGCTTCGGCAGTGAGCGCTCCAGCCAGTTCGTGAACGGCATCCTGGACGGCTACCTCCACCGTGGCGAGGCCGCTGGGGAGAGCTGATGCGCCTCGCGGCCGGCCTCCTTGCTCTTGCATGCGGAGGCGTCGCCTTCGGAGACGAGGCCGCAATCTTCGTGCCCACTGCGCTGGCGGCACGGGTCGAGGGGGGCGAGCGCGCGGGTTTGTTTATCGCGCTCGAGGCCCGGCCGGATGGAGCCGTGGTTTGGCTGAACCGGGCCGTGCAGGCGCTGCCCGATGCGCCGGTCTATCCGCTGCCCGAACCGACCCGCTGCGGTGACCCGACGGCGCTGGAGGTTCCGCCGTCATTTGCCGTTCCACCCGAGCTTGCGGGCCTGCCCCCGCAAGGCGACTCGGCATTCGATGTCGCTGCCCGAGTCGTGGATTTCGTCTCCCAACGCATCACTCTGGACGAACACGACAGCGGCCCGCAGGACGGCATCTCCGTACTGGCACGCGGGCGGGGCCGCTGCTCGGGCCGCGCGAACCTGGCCGTCGGGCTCCTGCGCGCGGCTGCGATTCCCGCGAGGGTCGTGCGTGGCATCGTGGTGGGCAGGGACGGCGCCCACTGGCACCGCTGGGGTGAGGCGTGGCTCGGGGAGGTGGGCTGGATCACCTTCGACCCAGGTGCGGCCGTGGGCCTCGTGAGCGTTCGCTACCTGCCCCTCCGCGGTTCCGGCGAGGGCGCCACGCTGGCCGGCGTGCGACTCGAGCGGATCAACGAGAAGGCCTATCTCGGACTGCCGGTGCGCCGCGGCCTGCGGGTCCTGCCGGTGGGCGGTGTGACGTTGCGCTGCCTCGCACCGGCGAGAGATCCCGCCATCACGGCCTTGCTGGTCGGTCCCGACGGCTCCCGGTGGGCCCGCAAGGGACTGGGCGAGGTGGTCTTCGTCGGCATGCTCCCGGGGCGCTACCGGATCGTGTGGCGCGTCGCGGGGCGCACAAACGCCCTCAACCTCCGACTCGAGGGTACGGGTGAGGTGCGCGTGGGGCTCCCCGGTGCCGGCGAGGCGGGGTCGTGAAGGCGATTCTTGGCCGCCTCTCGGAGCTCGGCCTGAGGGAGCTCGCCAAGCTCCTGACCTCCGCTGACACGGAGGGGTCGCTCGAGATCGAGGGCCCCGCGGGGCCGGCGCGCGTCCACTTCCGCAGCGGCCACATCGCAGGCGCCATCACCCCCGCCCTCGTGACGGCGTGCGCCTCCCGCGCCGGGACCTTCTGCTTCCGGCCTGGGCAGACGACGGGCGTCATGGAGTGGCTCCCGCAGGAGGAGTTCCTCGCCCGGCTCGAGTCCCAGGCGCAGCAGGCGGAAAGAGGAGGCCTCGCCGCTGAAAGTGCGACCGCCGGCGATCCGCTGGCGGAGCTTCGTGACTCGCTTGCGGAGATCCCGATTCCCGGCGGTGGGGTCCGAGTCCTGATCGTTGCTGCCGACCCGAGGCCGTACCGGACGTTGACGCCCGAATGGCGGCAGCGCGGCTGGGAGGTAAACCTGACGGAGGCGCCGCTCTGGCCCGACGGACCGGTCCCGAGCCTCGTCGTGCTGCACCTGCCGGTCTCCGGCACCGCCGCGAAGCATGGGGAGGGTTGGACCGCCGTGGTCAAGCGAGCGGCGTCGCAGCGGCCACCGGTCCCGACGCTCTGGGTCGGCGGGATGGGCGACCCTGCGATTCGTCACCAGGCGATTCTTGCGGGAGCCGACTTCATGATCCCTGCCCCGGTGAGCGAGGTGGGCGAGACTGCCCGCTGGTTCCGTGAGGAGCTGACGTTACTCGCGGAGCGGTTGCTCGCGCGGCGCGGCGGCGAGGGGGACGCAGGGGCGTTCAGGGATTTCTTTCTGGCCCTCCACGCCGACGTGAGCCCCGGGGAAGTGCGGGCGTCGCTGCTGCGCTTCGCCGGCACGTTCTTTGCCCGCGGCGTCCTTTTCGAGATCCGGGAGGCGGTGTTCGAGTCGGTGGGAGGCTACGGGTTCCACCTTCCGGGCCCGGTCCGTGTGTGGCGCGGCGTGGCGCCGCTGGAGGACGTCGTAGTCGAGCGCAAGGCGGTGAGGCTTGCCGACTACCCGGAGGAGAGCACGGTCGCGATCGCCAAGGCGCTCAAGTCGCGCGGGGCCCTTGAGGGCGCCGAGGTCTTTCCGGTCCTTACGGGGGGCGAGTGCCTGGCGCTCTTCCTCGGCGACCAGCCGCTCCTGGAGGCCGGCCAAGCCGAGGCGCTCGCCGGCGTGCTGGCGAGGAGCGGCACCCTCCTCGGTCTCTCATAGAACGCACAAGGCATGAGGCACGAATGGTCGAGGGCGTCGCCGCGCCCGTGCCCGAACGGACGCGGTCGAAACGTCACTGCACCTTTTGCGACACGAGCCTTCGTCGTTTCCCTCCTTCCCCATTCCTCAAGCCTCACGCCTTTCTCTGCGATACAATCCGCGAATGGCCGAGCCGTACGACCCGCCACAGTTCGAGCCGCGCTGGCAGGAGTTCTGGGTACGGGAGCGCTTCGCCGCGACAGACACCGCCGCGGAGAAGGGTCTCTACATGCTGATGATGTTCCCGTACCCCTCGGGCGACCTTCACGTCGGGCACGGCCGCAACTACATCCTCGGCGATTGCCTGTTCCGGATGTTCCTGATGCAGGGACGCACGGTGCTCAACCCGATGGGGTGGGACGCATTCGGCCTGCCGGCGGAGAACGCCGCCATCAAACGCAACATCCACCCGCGGGAGTGGACGATCGCCAACATCGGCCGGATGAAGGACCAGTTCCGGCGCTGGGGGATCCTCTACGACTGGGACAAGGAGATCACGTCCTGCGAGCCCGGGTACTACCGCTGGAATCAGTGGCTCTTCAACCGCATGCTGGAGAAGGGGCTCGCGTACCGCGGGAAGTCGCCCGTCAACTGGTGCCCTTCGTGCCGGACGGTGCTGGCCAACGAGCAGGTCATCGCCGGCGAGTGCGAGCGTTGCGGCACGGTGGTAGAGCAGCGCGACTTGGAACAGTGGTTCCTCCGCATCACCGCCTACGCCGACCGCCTGCTCGACGGGCTCGACCGCCTGCCTGACTGGCCCGAGAAGGTCAAGATCATGCAGCGCAACTGGATCGGCCGCTCGGAGGGCGCCCAGTTCACGATGAAGATCCAGGGCCGGGAGGACCTTCCGGGCTTTGAAGTATTCACGACCCGGCCCGACACCTCGTTTGGAATGACGTTCGCGGTGCTCGCGCCGGACCACCCGCTGGTGGACGAGATCACCACCGCCGACCATCGCGCGAAGGTCGAGGCGTTCGTCGACCACGTTCGCCACCAGACGGAGATCGATCGGCTGTCCACCGAAGGTCCGCTCGAGAAGAGGGGCGTGTTCACGGGGAGCCACGCCGTCAACCCGTTCACCGGAAAGCCGGTGCCCATCTTCCTGGCGGACTACGTTCTCATGTCCTACGGCACCGGGGCGATCATGGCGGTTCCCGGCCAGGACCAGAGGGACTGGGAGTTCGCCAAGGCCTACGGGCTCCCGATCGTTCGGACCGTGAAGCCGCCCGACGACTGGGAAGGGGAGGCCTATGTGGATGACGGCCCGGCCATCAACTCCGAGTGGCTCGACGGCCTCTACAAGGCCGATGCCGTCGCCAAGGCCACCGAATGGCTCGAGCAGAGAGGGATCGGGAAGCGAAAGGTCCACTACCGCCTGCGCGACTGGCTGATCTCGCGGCAGCGCTACTGGGGAACGCCGATCCCGGTGGTCTATTGCGAGAGGGACGGCATCGTTGCGGTGCCGGACGACCAGCTCCCGGTCTTGCTCCCCGCGGATGTGGAGTTTTCGGGAGTGGAGGGTAACCCACTTGAGCGGAGCGCCACGTTCGTGGCGACGACCTGCCCGAGGTGCGGGAGGGCGGCACGTCGCGAAACCGACACGATGGACACGTTCGTGGACTCCTCGTGGTACTACGCACGCTTCATCAACCCACACGTTGCCGACGCGATGCTCGATGAGGGGCGGGTGCGCCGCTGGATGCCCGTGGATCTCTACATCGGCGGAGTCGAGCACGCGATCCTGCACCTCATGTACGCGCGGTTCGTGTACAAGGTGCTCTCGGACTTCGGCATGGTCCCGGGCGATGAGCCGTTCCCGGTGCTCTTCAACCAGGGGATGATCGTCGGGAAGTCCAACATAACCGGCAGGCTCGAGAAGATGTCAAAGTCTAAGGGGAACGTGGTCGCCCCCGACGCGCTGATCGCGCGCTACGGCGCGGACACGGAGCGCGTGTACACGCTGTTCATGGGGCCCCCCGAGAAGGAGGCGGAGTGGACCGACGAAGGCGTGCTCGGCGCCCACCGCTTCCTCCAGCGGGTATGGGCTCTCCAGGACGTGGTTGCCGGCGCTACAGGCAGGGACGGGGAGCGGGGTACCGACGAGCGGCTGCGCGTCGCCACCCACCGAACCGTAAAGCGGGTGCACGTCGACCTTGAGCGCTACCATCCCAACACCGCCATTGCCGCGATGATGGAGCTGGTCAACTCCATAAGCGAGGCCCAGGAGGCGGCGGGTGGGGGCGCGTTGGGCGAGGCGTACGAGACTCTGCTCAGACTTCTGCACCCGTTTGCGCCCCACGCCACCGAGGAGCTCTGGCATCTTGCGGGCCACGAGGGATCGCTGCTGCGCGCTGGCTGGCCGACCTACGACGCCGCGCTCCTTGCACGCCAGCGCGTCACGCTTGCGGTGCAGGTCAACGGCAAGCTGCGAGCCACGCTCGACGTGGAGCCCGGTCTCGATGCCGATGCCGCCGCTTCAGTGGCCCGCCAGGCCGTCGCCAAGTGGCTCGACGGCAAGGAAGTCGTCAAGGTGGTGCACGTCGCGGACCGGATGGTGTCGCTGGTGGTGAAGGGATGAGGATGGAAGACGAAGAGAAAGGGAAAAGGGAAGGGGTGAAACCGAAGACGGCGGTGTCGTCGTGCTTTCCGTTTGCCCTTTCCCGTTTGACGTTCTTCCGCGCTCAGGTCCCAGGTAAGGTGTTGCTGCTTGCGCTGGCCGCCGGGTGTGGCTACCACCTCGTGGGTACGTCGAGCAACTTGGCCCCGAGCCTGCAGGCGCTCTACGTGGCGCCGTTGATCAACCAGACCGCGCGCTCCGAGGTGGATCAGCGCCTGACCGAGCAGATCACCCAGGAGTGGGTGAGGCGAGGGCGCTTCCAGCTGGTGTCGAGCGGGGACAAGGCGGACGCGGTGATCTCGGGCACCGTCAAGAGCGCTATCGTCAACCCGGTGCAGTTCGATCAGCAGGGACGGGCGACCCAGTATCAGCTCACAGTGACCATCGATATCCAACTCGTGGACCGCACCGGGGAGGAGCAGGTCGTGCTGTGGCGGGACGAGCAGTTCTCGCGCAACACGGCGTACCCGGTCGATCCCCTGGCGAAGGACTATTTCGACCGTGAAGTCGAGGCGATGGATACCCTCTCGCGCTCCATGGCGCGTGACCTCGTGACCACCATCCTGGAAGGGTTCTAGACCGTCGCTTCGGCAGCCCCTTTTCGCCCTCGGGGCGGACGCGCCTCGGGTCTTGCCTGCTTGACAAGGTACAGTTCGCGACTTAGACTGAGTAGCAATTAACTTGGCCGCCGCGGCACTGGACAGTGGATCGGCACCGTCAGAGCGGCTGATGTGGGCAGTCGGAATTCGGCAGCGGCGGGGCCCAGAGCCCGGCCCAAAAGGGGAGCGCAAAATGAAGAACGTGTCGCGTTTTGTTGTCGGTCTGACCTTCGTTGGGGCGTTGGTGGCAGCGGGGGCGCGCCCTGTGCTCGCCCAGGACCCGGTCAAGGTGGCGCCGGACAAGTGCAAGGTCCTGTTCGAGAACGACGTCGTGCGCGTGTACGAGTTCACCCTCAAGCCGGGGGAGAAGATGCCGATGCACTCGCATCCGCAAACCTCGATCTACTCACTGACGGACTCCAAGCTCACCATCACCGTGGCGGGTGGCAAGCCGGAGTCGGCGGAGTTCAAGGCCGGCCAAGCCTACTACCACGGCCCGGTGACTCACGGGGGGGTGAACACCGGCACCACGGACACCCACCTCATCATTACCGAGATCAAGGGGCCGCACTCGATGACGCAGAAGTAGAGGCTTGACGGAGCCCCAGCGGCGCCCGGCGGGCCACCCCCGTCGGACGCCGGGTTGGCCCGCGCCAGCGCATCGTAAAGTCACATGCTGACGTGGTGGATACGCGAGACGGCGCCTTCAAGGTGGCAGCGGCGCAGGCCGCGCCGGTTTTCATGGGCCTGGGCGAGACCGTCGAGAAAGCCTGCGGTCTGATCGCAGACGCCGCCCGCGAGGGCGCGCGCCTCGTCGTGTTCCCCGAGGCGTTCATCCCCGGCTACCCGGACTGGGTCTGGCTGGTGCCGGCGCGCGACAAGAAGGCGCTCAACAGCCTTTACGGTGAGCTGCTGAGCAACGCCGGTCTCGATTCCCTCGGATGCAACCGAGAAGCTGTGCCGCGCCGCCCCCCAGGACCGGCCGAGGGGCGAAGGCCGGGAAGCGCTGATCCGTCAGCGCCGGGGCGGGCCGGGCGGCGTCCACCACACGACCCTCCCGATCACCACGTCCGAGAGCGCCTGGCCGGCTCGCAGCCGGATCGCCCTCGGCAGATGAGATGGGTTGTCGGAAAGCAGTATCAGCACCCGCGAGTCCGCATCAACGACGAGCCGCTTGATGGTGCAGCCGGGTTCGCCGCCCACGTCCTCACGCACCGCGTAGAGCCCCCGCGTGGCGACCTCCCGCACCGGGGTCCGGTCGAGCAGGACCGTCGAGCCCGCAGGGATCGTCTCGGCCATCGAGTCCTGGTCGGGACCTAGGCGGACCAGCACCGGCTGGCGGGGGTCCACGCCCAGGTTGCGGAGGAGGGAGTAGGGGATCTTCTCGTAACGCTCGACATGGTCGGCCACGAACATCGGGGGGCCGGCCGCGATGCTGTCCGCGACCAGCGGCACCGGGACCGTGTCGCCCGGCTCCCCGGTCGGCAGATCCTCGCCCATCAACTCGGCGATCGTTGTGGCGAGGGCGGTTGCGATGCGGGAGAGGGTGGACACCGTGGGCACCGACTCACCGCGCTCGATCTGAGCGACGAAGTTGCGGGACAACCCCGCCCGGTCCGCCAGGGCTTGCTGGCTCATGCCACGTCGGTGGCGGGTGTCGCGTAAAGCAGTTCCGAGTTCTTCCACACCCATGGCGCATCCCCCGTTCCCGAGGTTCCCGCTTCACCCCGGTGGGTCGTGGCACCCGACTGTGGTGCCCATCTGACAACTCTCGTTATCAGTATAGGCACCGAAAACGGGAGTGTCAACCGCGTGAGGGGCTGGGAGTGGGGATCGAACCCAGTTGGCGGATGTGCCGGACTCGGGCCCAACCCACGCAGGCTCAGGTGGCTGGGGATGGATACGGGAGTGGTTGTTGGCCTTCCCCGAGGACTTGACAAATATAGTAGTGCAATCTAAATTTGTCTTGACTATGATAGTGACTCATGCGTCCGCGCCCACCCTGGAGGGTCTGCGAGAGGCCAGCGATCGCTGGGTGCGGCGGGAGCGCGCGCGCCCCCGGCTCACCTCCGGGGTGGTGGCGCTGGATGCGCTGTTGGGGGGAGGCTGGCCGCAGGGGAAGGTGGGCGAGCTGGCAGGGCCTGACTCCTCGGGGCGGTCGGGGGTGGCCGCCGCGACGGTCGCGGCGGCCACCACCCGCGGTGAGGTGGTGGCCTGGCTCGATGCCGCCGATGCCCTCGACCCCTGCTCTGCGGCCGCGGCGGGGGTGGATCTCCGGCGAGTGCTGTGGGTGCGCCCCCGCGGTGTGGAGGAGACCGTGCGCGCCACCGAGCTGGTGCTGGAGGCGGGCGGGTTCGCGGTGGTGGTTCTCGACTTTGGGTCGGGCGTGTCATCCGCACAGGGGCATGGAGGCAAGGGACGAGGGGCACTGAGCCTCCGGCTGGCCCGAGCGGTGGAGCGGGCGGGGGCGGTGGCGCTGGTGCTGGTCGAGCGCCCCTGGGTGGGGACCCTGGCTGGGGTGACGGTGGTGCTGGGGCGGGGGGAGGTGCGCTGGGGTGAGGGTACGGGTGGGGGACCCCCGTGGTTGGCCGGCATCGCCCTGAGGGCGCAGGTGGAGCGCGGCGGTGTACGACACGATCCAAACGTATGGCTGAGGGTAAGCGTCGCGAG
>Ga0256868_10000187_pt1 | contig 37323 bp, 30 predicted proteins | sample RVTome_13_FD_187341 | JGI IMG/M metagenome (GOLD analysis project Ga0256868, IMG submission 187341) | Soil microbial communities from uranium-contaminated site in the Upper Colorado River Basin, Wyoming, United States - RVT92D227 HiSeq ...
CAGGTGAGCTCGTCACCGGAACAGCTTAAGATCGGTTTGGTGGTAGTCTGAGTGATCACCGCCTCACAGGAGTCTTTACACCCGGTAGCGGTGATGGTCACCACCACTTTCTTGTTACCCGGTGCATTGTAGCGGGCATGCGCAGTTCCCTGACCCGTTACCGGTGCAGGAGTCCAGAGGTAGGTTACACCAGTCGATGGATTGGAGGTGACATCAGCTGAAGCTAAGGTGCTGTCACAGGTGAGCTCGTCACCGGAACAGCTTAAGATCGGTTTGGTGGTAGTCTGAGTGATCACCGCCTCACAGGAGTCTTTACACCCGGTAGCGGTGATGGTCACCACCACTTTCTTGTTACCCGGTGCATCGTAGCGGGCATGCGCAGTTCCCTGTCCACTCACCGGTGCAGGAGTCCAGAGGTAGGTTACACCAGTCGATGGATTGGAGGTGACAATGGCTGAAGCTAAGGTGCTGTCACAGGTGAGTTCATCACCGGAACAGCTTAATACCGGCTGAGGATTGACCACCAAAGTCCTCCGGCCAGACGTGTCTGCACATCCATTGGCATCCGTGACGATCACCTTATACAATCCCGCCGTCCCAATGGGACCGGTGCATTGAGTATTAGCAGAAAATCCTCCTGGTCCTGTCCAAGCATAGGTGTAAGGCGGCATGCCACCGCTGGCAGTGTCACAGAATTGAGTGGTAAAGTCAGTACATATCACACTGTCTCCATAAAGATGACTAGTCACCCGGACGATGCCTTGGAACGTGAATGGTCCTACAAAATCCTTCAGCGTAGAAGTAAATGATGCAGAGGAGCGGGTTTTAAACATAATGGAACCGAACAGATTGATACACGGCCCACCAGAGACATCCATATTAAATCTCGATAAGTTAAGTCCTATTTCTGCGAATTGCAAGTCCAAGATACTATCTCGGAATGTTGCTTGCGATCCCTCCAGACTTCCCCATGGAGCGGCCTTGGTCCACTTCACCGTATCAGTCGCTATACCATTGACTCTTGCGAAAAATGCGCCCGCTGGGATCTGGATTTCAGCATAACCAAAGGGTGAGGCTTTAACTCCCTGGTCGACCACACCGGTAAAGGGAATGCCTAAGGCGGCACGAATAGCCGCAGTATCATAAGGAGTGCCGGTAGCGGTGGGACCGAGCTTGACCCAGAGACGCACACTTGCTGTGGGGGTTGTTCCTCCATTGGTGAAATCCACGCTCATAATAAGATCGCCAGCCACAGTGATTACCCCACCCGAGGCTTGCCAAGCCGTATGTCCGCTGTCTGGTCCCAGACCAGTCAGGGCGGTTCCGTTGGACTGAATATTGTTCTGGAAGAACTCGTAATCGACGTGATGATTTCCATCCGAGGAGAGTGTGGTTGCTCCGCAGAAGAGCCAGAGTGAATCTGTCAATAAGGCTCCCTCACGTCTAATGTGTGCCCAGGTATCAATCAAGTCATTCTTTGTCTGAATGCCATCAGGACCCAAACCCCAGGTCCTGGGGTTGTCACCGTTTTTGCTCGCCCCGCCTGCGAAGGCTGTGCTGTCTGCGGCATTTCCGGCAGTGAAATTATCTCTAGCATAGACAGCATCTATCCATCGCCTGCCATTGACCACGGTATCAAAGGGATATGACATGCGTCTAACGAAAGTCTTGTTTCTGTCAACAGCATCACCGGCGGATAGAAGCAGAGCTCGGAATGCTCCACCTCCGGAGGTGTCAATGACCCCGAGCCCGGTATAGCTGCCTCCCGTTTTCCGATCAAACCAATCATCGGTTCCGGTACCAACCCCCATGCCATCAAACTGCGTGGTGTCGGCATAATCGTCTGCATCAACCCCGAAGTTGGCTTTAACTGTTCCGCCAGTTACTGCACCCAAAGCGAGAATGGGAACATCTATAGCCCTAGCAGCGGGACCATCCTGATCGGAATTCAAGATGGACAAACCAATCTCCTTGACTTTAGGGTTTTCCACTTGGCCAAAAGAGTTGGACATTGACCCAAGCACCAAAAGAATTGTGAGACTGAGAGTCGCCAGTCTCAATAATGAAAAGCTTCTTCTGTTCAACATAAAAACTTCCTCCTTCTTAGGATGGAATAAAGTGAGATGATTGCATATTAGATTTTTTTCTGTAGGTAAAAAGCTTGCGATTAACAAAATATCTATATCCAAAATCATTAGTTTTTGTTTTATTTGATTTCTCAAAATAGAAACTCAATTCAAATTGGAATTGAAGCTCGAAATGTTTTAAACCAGGGCATTAGACCATACCCTCAAGAACACTACTTTTTCTATCAACTCCAGAAAACAACCCGAACTTGATATCCTTTTTTTGAGAAGATTGAATTATATTCTCTCATAATAAAAATAGATCAAAATTTGGATTTGTCAACTTATTTTTAAACTTTCTGTTATTGGAATTTTCTCCTGCTATTGTTCAAGTTTTGCATATACATGATTTTTAATATCATAGTGATTTTTTAAACATTATTATCAATCTGCCGATATCGCAAATATTATGCCACAAGTAGGAAGAGTTTTAACACTTGAGATCATGAAAGATCAGCAATGAAGTAACCTCAAGTTAATAAGGCATTTCACATGAAACAGGCACTGAAGATTATCGCTTGGAAATCGAATAGAAATGGCATGATTTCCACTCAACCAATGGGGAAACCTGAGTTGGAAAATGCATTTTCTGAGCAAAGAACTGCACACCTCGAGAAGAATCAAACCAGTTTGAAAACGCTGAATGAGTTGGTTCTAACCATTTCCCATTACCTCAATAGCCCACTTACAATTCTTTTAGGGAAAGTGGACCTTCTTTCGGAAGCGTTGGAAAACGGCGGTATGTCGAAAGAAGAGCTTAAAAAATTCTTGGAGACTTGCAAGCGGGAGATCTATAGAATAGACACCATTGTGAAATCCTTTCAAAATCTCTGCCGGGTGCAAAATAAAAGATTTCCACCCGGGATTAAGATGCTGGACGTGGAGCAGGAGATCAAGAACCGGATGGAGGAGATCAGCTTCTTGAGATGAGCTGAAACCGAATCATTTTCCAATCTTACCAAAGCTCCGTTCCAAACGGAGTTTTTTATTTATCCGAAAGTTCTGAAAATAATGAAGCAGTTGGTGATTTCGTGTCGATAATAATTAGGGTAAATTAGAAAGAGGGGGCATATTATCTTCTGGGTGATTCAGCTCACCTGGATAGATCGCTTGGGGGGTTGATTTGAGGTATTATATTATGGAATATCCGACCACTTGATATTTCACCAAAACTCATTTTTCGAAAACCCGAAAATATATTCCCAGGATTATGTTAAAAATCAATATTAAGAAATTCTTCTTCGACCGACCTATCAAAGAAAAGGTCGGTGCAGTTATTCTGATGGTTCTGTCAGTCATCTTTGTCTTCAATGTGATTTTCTTACCTGCACATCAAAAGAGAACCGCAATGGAGAAAATGCGATCGAAGGGGGAACTTGCAGTCAGGATGACGGCTTACAACTTAAATTCGGTCATGAAGTTGAACGATCTCAAATCAGTGGACGAAACAGCGAAAGGTACCTTTCAGGACTTTGATCTATTTCACGTTACGATATTGCGCTATCAAAATAAAGATACTCTTTTCTATTCATTAGGAAAGCAGGTACAGCACATATCTATTATTATACCAACGATAGTTGATACTACGGTTTTATCTTTCATGGATGAAGATCTTTTGACGGTCATCAGTCCCATCCGGGAGGGTCAACAGATTATTGGTATGCTGATGCTCAGTTACAGCCTGGAAGATCTCAAGAAGGAGATAGCAGAAAATAGAATGTGGATTATAGGCTTAAACTTTCTGATGCTTATGGTAGGAGTTATAATAGCCGGATATCTGTCAAGTATTTTGACCAAGCCCATTCGCAAATTAACCGGAGTTGCAGTTCTTTTGACAGAAGGGAAATGGGGGGCTCAGGTCCCGGTGGAACATAAAGATGAGATTTGGATTTTAGCCAATACTTTCAATCAGATGAGTAGTAGTTTAAAAGAAGCCAAAGAAAAACTGGAGGAGTATAGACAGACCTTAGAGCAAAGAGTGGAGGAGAGGACCGGGGAGCTAAGAAGAGCCAATGAAGAGTTGTCCGTTAATGGCGAAACCATAACTCGAATGTTGGGGGATTTGAACTCGATGAACCGGGAACTCGCCAGAACCAAAAACCAGCTGGAGAATATTTTCAAAAGCGTGGTGGACAGAGCCATCATCACTGTAGACACCGAGGGGAGAATAATCTTCTACAGCAAAAGCTCCGAGTTGGTCTTCGGCTATGAGGCTTATGAGGTGGTAGGGAAAAAATATGTTCAAGAGTTGTTTTCACCCCACAACGATTTCCTTCCCATCTTCCTGGAGCATACCAGAGAGGCGGGCATATATAAAGGAGAGACCGAGCTCTTACGAAGAAGCAAGGAGGTTTTTCCCGCAATGTTGGTAATCACACCGCTTAAGGGGGAGGGAGGGGTTCTCACCGGATACACCTTAATGGTGGAGGATATCACTCAGAAGAGAAAGACAGATGAAACCCTTCGCCTGCTCTCCTCGGCAGTAGAATCCGCCGCCGATGGTGTGGTGGTGATCGATCTGGACGGAAAGATACTTTTTGTTAATCCGTCCCATGCTTCAATGCACGGATACAAAACATATGAGATGCTGGGTCGGCGTCAAAAGGATTTCTACCCGCAGTCTTATTGGCCTATGGTGGACCAGGCGATACAACAGATTCTGGCTAACGGATCTTGGAGCGCGGAGTTAGAGGAACCGAGGAAGGACGGAAGCACTTTTCCCATACTGGTCACCACCTCTTTGATTCAAGACTCCCACGGAAGACCGGTAGGGATACTGAAAGTTTGCCGGGACATATCCGAGAAAAAGAAAATGGAACAAGAGATAATGCAGAGCAACCGGGAGCTGACTGCCCTTAACACCATATCCTCTAAGGTCAGTCAAACATTAAAACTGAAGGAGATTCTGGACGGAAGCCTGAGAATTATGTTGGATTTAACTCAAGCTCCTGTTGGGTGGATCTTCCTGGTTAATTCAGAAAATAAAGACCAGATGTTGCTCTTAGCCCAACAAGGTTTATCCCCGGAGTTTATGCAAGAGGAGATGGACGCACCTCTCGAGAGATGTGTATGCTGGGAGGTGATAAAGTCCAAACACCCTATGGTAATCGATATGACGAGCTGCAACCGCTTGAACCATGCCACCATCCAGCAAGAGAATTTGGTGGAGACTATAACCATACCATTGATTTCAAAAGATGAAGTTTTGGGGGTGATGTGTTTAAGCTGGAAATCGAAAAAAGGATTTTCTGAGCGAGATTTGAAATTTTTCTCATCCATCGGGAAGGAAATCGGGATAGCGGTGGAGAATGCGCTTTTGTTTGAGGATGTTCAGAAAGCTAAAGACACTTTACAGAAACTAAACCGTAAACTGGAAGAGGCCAGTAAAATAAAAAGCGAATTTCTGGCCAACACTTCGCATGAACTTCGTACTCCGCTAAACTCGATTATCGGATTCTTGGGCTTGATCTTGGACGGGTATTGTATCAATAAGGAGGAGGAAAGGGAATTCGTGCGTAATGCTCAATACAGCGCCAAGCAACTGCTGGTCATAATAAACGATGTGCTGGATTTGGCCAAGATCGAGGCGGGAAAAATGAAATTGGAACTGGAAGGGGTTGATCTTAAGATGATTTTGGATGAAGTATATCTGTTGACTCGGGTTCAGGCTCAACAGAAAAAACTGGATTTTTCTTTGATTTATGATAACGATCCTCCGCCCAAAGTTTATGTGGATTCAGGAAAGCTAAAGCAGGTGATGATAAATCTCGTTGGCAATGCCATCAAGTTCACGGACAACGGCGAAGTCATTATCAGAGCAAAGATACAAGAGGGGAAGGGAAATGTGTTGATCCAGGTGGAGGATACCGGCATCGGCATTCCACCGGGGATGCAGGATAAGCTTTATGAGAAGTTCAGACAGGTGGACGGATCCTCCACCCGAAAATATGGGGGAACCGGCTTGGGGCTGACCATAACCAAGAATCTGGTGGAGATGATGGGAGGTAAAATCAAACTGGAGAGCCCGGGTGAGCGTAAGGGGACCAAAGTTTCCTTCACCATGCCTCTCTACCGGGAAAACGAGAATGGTGAAGGACAACATGATAAACTGAAAGTTGGGACGATGGACGGAGGTGGCGAAAAACCTTTGGCCTTAGTGGTGGAGGATGATCCAGCTTTCAGTGATTTCCTGACTCATCTGTTGCAAAATGAGGGTTTTTCCACAGTTTTAGCCCAGAACGCCGATGATGCGATATTTTTGGTTAAAGATCTTCATCCCCTGATCATCTTTCTGGATTATTCCATTCCACAAAAAGAGGGGGGGCAGTTAAAAGATGGCGGGCAGGTGGTTCAGGTGCTACATAAAAACCCGGAAACCAAAAACATACCTGTTACCATTATCACCGGGCAGGATTTGGATCTGGTCAAGAGAGAACTATCCATGCTGGAGCTGGAATCTTTTCCGCTCGTTTTGTCTAAACCAGTCCCTATGGAGATATTGACCATGAGAATTAAAACATTTTCTGTCAAGAGCGAAAAAGAGGAATCGGTGTGTCAAATTTCTTGATTTTGTTTATGTTTAAAGGATTGACGGTAGAGTGAAGCTAAACGGAATTAACAGAGAATCGGGAACTTCAAATAAAAACCAATGCAGAGCTCAAATGATATGATGGAGAGCTTGGTTAAAAGAAAGGAATAAATAAATCTTCACGCCAAAGAAAACCATTTGAACGATATCAGAATCTAACCAACATCTGCCGATAAGGTTTATAGTATGGGTTAGACCAGTGGAGACAGAATTCTGCTTAAACGCTGGCTTGAGACTTTTGATATCAACTTAAGATTGTTTTTGGGGAAAAAGGAGAAGAGATGCACAACATACTTTTAGTAGACGATGAAAAGATGAATTTAAAAATACTGGAAACGGTTCTGCGGAGAGGTGGTTATCAGTTTTTTGAGGCGGAAAGCGGAGAGGGAGCCCTTAAAATACTGGAAAAAGAAAACATTGATCTGATCCTTTTGGATTTGATGATGCCGGGGATAGACGGATATCAAACTTTGGAGAGGATAAAGCAAAATCCCTCTATCAATTTCATCCCGGTTATAATAGCATCTGCCCTCAAGGAATCAATAGATGTCGAAAAAGGACTGGAATTGGGAGCCAATGATTATTTCACCAAGCCATTGAGTGAAGACGACCGAAGATTCCAGTTGCCCTTAAAGGTTAGAAATCTGGTTAAGCTGAAGAAGATGCAGGATGAGCTTTCCAATCTTAATCACGAACTGAGGAAGACACAGGAAAAATTGATCGAGAAGGAAAAAGAGACAGCGGTGGTGGAGATGGCCGGAGCGGCCAGTCACGAATTAAACCAGCCCTTGACCGCCATCATGGGAAACTTACAGCTGGCCATTACCAAGCTTTCTCCGGACGATCCATTGGCTGAAAAGTTGAACCGGGTGTTAAACCAGGTGGAACGCATGGTGGAAATAGTCAAGAAGATAGGGCAGATCACCCGTTATCGGACCAAGAAATATGCAGAAAATGTGAAGATCGTAGATATAAATAATTCCACTGACCGGACAGGCGAGAGGGAAACCATCAAACAGGATTAGTCGGGGAGTTCAGTTTAGAAGCGGCTTATCCCCTCATCTTGAATAAGGTGGTTTTGAACCTTGCAGAGTGGTCTTCTCTTCTCCATATACCTTTCTGAAATGCGAACAAGCTCTGGTTAAGCAAACTTAAATGTTTGCACTCCCATTTCTGCTGCATAATCACTCACCAACTGGTTCAATCCATTATCTTGACTTACAAATGATTTGACAAAGGGAATTTGAATATTTACTATAAAAACAAAAATATGGTGTAGAAAAGAGGAGCAGTTTGGTTAAAATAAAAGTGATCGCAGTCGGAAAAACCAAGGAAGATTGGATCAAAGAAGGCCTTCAGCATTACCAGAAGCTTTTAAAGAGATACGCAAAAGTTAATCTGGTTGAGATCAAAGAAGAAAGGGTTGCCGTTTCCCCCAGCACGAAATCAATTTTAGAAAAGGCAACCGATAAGATTCTCGGCTTATTGAGTAAATCCAGTTTATGTATTGCATTGGACGTGAAGGGGGCATGTAATAATTCCGAAGTTTTTTCCAATTTTTTCAAAGAGAATCTAAACCAAGGTTATAATGAGTTTACATTTGTAATCGGAGGACCACTGGGATTATCCCCAAAAGTACTGGATGTCTGTCCCTTAAGACTCTCACTTTCGCCCATGACCTTTACCCATGAGATGTCCCGGGTTATTCTTTTGGAGCAAATTTATCGGGCGTTTTCCATCATCCAAGGTTCCAAGTATCACAAGTGATGATCCACGTAAAGTTTCCGGTTACGCTGAGAGGCAATCAATCTCGAGTGGAATCTGAGAACTTTTTATTTCCGATACACAATGGTTTATTCGTGGGGGATTGTCATGGTTCAAAAAGTCAAGGTCGCCAGGACAGGTAAAAATCAATCGTCTTATAAAGAAACTCGTTCTATAATTTTCACTCAATTTCCCAAGACTTCTCTTTATTCTTCTTTTGAAATTTCGGCGTTTAGCGTTACACAAAGGAAAAACAGACAAAACTTTTTTCAGTCATCCTTTCTTAAGCATCAATGAACTTGAGTCCTGGCGACCCGATTCTTCAAATCTGGTTCAGCGCATTATGCGGATCAGAATTCCCCCGGTTTTCAATTTGGTGCAATCCCATCTCTCTCATCCAGAATGGTTGAAACGTTTTCTTCAGCTTTTCTATCCGTTCACTGGTGATCTTTATTCGGTATGAGGCTGTTTTCTTTGTGTTTTTATTTCTACTATCGCCATCGTTTAATCTCAATAATTCATCCATGGTTTCTCCTTTTACTTTAAAAGCATCATTTTATTCGTCTGGGTAAAATGATTGACCTGAAGCCGATAAAAGTAAATTCCGTTCGAAACCGGAGCCCCTTGGTCGTTAATACCACTCCAGCTTACGAAGTGAGATCCTCCTTCCTGTTGTTGGTTCACCAAAGTATTTACTTTTTCTCCGAGTGCATTGAAAATCTCCAATGATACCGGTCCGCTTCTGGAAATATAGTATTCGATTTCGGTTTGAGGATTGAACGGGTTCGGATAGTTCTGTTTCAGCTGGTATTCAATCGGTAAACTCTGCTCATATTCATCCTTTACGTCCGCCGGGCTAACGAAGAAATCGCAGGTCATGGTATCATTCGAGTTCGATATATTGGTTACCGCCACATAGGTTTCTGCTCCGGCATAATCACTACTATTTGGGGTAGTGGCTCCATCGAAGGCTCTTTTACCCCCACTTCCTGGAAAAGGGTCACCCGAGTTTCCATAACTGAGCATCTTTTCCATCTGCCATAAACCATCTGCCTGTTCCAAGGCAACTTTGTAGTGACCATAGCTGGTGTATCCCGGATACCATTGCTGATCGTTTGCCCCCTCGTCGGAGATGTTTTCATCTACGTGCCAGATCAAAATTCCGGAATAAGGTAATCCGGAATCATAACCCACCCTCTGCCTATTGGAAATCAAGAAATATTGATCTGCAGGTAGACCGGAGGTCCAAAGCTGGTAGGCAACCGGGGAATTCTCGATGGCTGGAATTTTCACTCCGCCTGTGTTGGTGATAACCACGGTGGGAGTAACATACCCTAATCTGGTCATACAGTAAGCATCCGGATGAGCGGGAGAGTTGCCTAAAGTTCCGTTCCAACTTCCTGTCGCCATCAAGCTCCATTTTCCCACCCCGTAAGAGTCGTAACCGTAATCGTAGAGATCCGGCAATCCGAAGTTATGACCTAACTCATGGCAGTATACCCCGCAGGTCATATCATAAGCGTGTAGCCAAAACTCCGGCTGCATGGTGTAGCTTCCTATCCGAACCCCGTCCCTGAGATTGGAGGATGACCAGAACCAGGAAACCCCCCAGGAATGTGACCAGATATTGTCGTTGTCTCCGGTATACTCGGCTCCCTGGCCAGCATGAACGACGATCAGCGCGTCTACATACCCATCCCCATCGTTATCATAATCGGAGAAATCTACCACCGGGTCGGCCAAATCCACCAGATCCTCAACCAGTTTTTGGGAATTGTGCGGGTAGCTTCCATATAGACCATATTGTCCATCCACGTAATAAGCGTAAGTATACGGGGTAGTATACCAAGCGGTGGAGGAAGGAAGATCTAAGGTGACGATATCAAGGATTCCGTATGAAACCTCCTGAAAGTAGTTCCTAACGCAATAAGGCTGGTTGGCAAAAACCAAAGTATCAAAAAAGGAGGCATTCACAATAGAGAGGTTGTCTGAAAATTTAACCAAAAGAACCAGAGCTTTATAACTGCCGATAGCACCTGTGCCTTTGGGATAAACTGCACTAATCGGATGCGCAATCGGCTGATCGATCCCCAGCTTTTGTGCAACTTGAGGATTAGTTAGATGCTCCGGTGCTGCAACTTTCCCCGCTAGCATTGCTTTTTCCAAATCAGGATAGGGGGGCATAGCCCAGGATTTTGTAAAGCCCCCAATAAGGACAAGTAAAATCAGAATTGCCCAGCAGATTCTTATTGTTTCTCTCATCCCCTCCCCCTTTCAAAATTGATACTTTGAAATCTGCACTATTTGATATTCTATAGTAAGGTTATTCATATTCGATCTTGAAGATGCATGCCCGGAAGTCCATCTGATTCTGTCTAAAATGCTTCAACCGCATCGTGCTTACAAAAACATCATCGCTCATCCATCTTTCAAACAAGAATTGATAGCACTTTTTGTTTTCAGGAGGTGTCCCGGATCAAACGTAACCCGGGACACCACCTGAATGTTTGTCCGGAGTTTACTTTCTGGTCTTGGTCCGCATGCTCATCCTCTTTCTCCTGGTTGTGGTCTTGCGGGTGTGTTTGGTTTTCCGCATTTTTCTCACCCCCCTCTCTATTTAAAGTGAATGCGATTGGAGATGGCGACCGAGACTCCTTTGCTTTTGGTGGGCCAAACTCCATTCTGGTTAGCTATGCCCATATCCAGATGATATATTCCAAGATTAATTCCCAATCCCTGAGCTATGGTTATTCCTTGATTCTCTCCCCATGAAATTCCACCTCTTATATCAAACCAGCTGTAAAGCCGGTGTTCCGCTCCGAAAGAAGCGCTTAACTTTTTTATTTGACCCCCTCCCGATGTTAAACTATGTTTTAGGTCAAAAGCCAAGATCGTCTTTCTGAGCTGATATGATACGCCTGCTTGGAACAATACCGGCAGATGGGTGGCGAAACAAGCTATCGGTCGGCTATAAGATTCTTCCACCACCAGTGAATCTGAGTCGAAATTCTCAGCCAGAAGCGAATCTATCTTCACCTGATAAAATTTTTCCTCGGTTTTTCTGTCCCACTTAACTCGGTTGAGCAGATTGATGCAGGACAGACCGAATGTCCAGGTCCTCTTGTATTTCACAGCCAGTCCGAGATCTAAACCATATCCCATCCCACCCTCAGCAGACCGTACGAGAAAATTTCCCTCTCCCTCTATCCCCGTCTCCAGAGTTAAGACCTCCCCCTCCGATTCTTTTATCTCCTGGTAAACCAACCCCCGGATAACCCTTACGCTGGCTCCGGCAAACAGCTCGTAATCGGTTTTCTTCAAGATCGATCTGCCATATGAAAGTCCAAATTCCGCTGAAGCAAAAGCATCTCCATCTGAGCCGGATACCAATATAGTGTCGTTGATCTCATTTCCGAAAAAGAGGGCTTGGATAGGATCTTTAGGTAGAAGCAGATAAGAAGTACCTCTCCCTGAAATGGTAAAAGCGAAATTGTACCAGGACGCACCCAAAGCCATCAAATCAGCCGAAAGAGAGCCGTTGAATCCTTCAGAAGGGATCAAATTCAAGATGGTTTGTTTATCCTCAGTAGATAGAAACGAACTATTGTATCGTTTGTACTGCGCTAGATTGAAACTATTGTTGGATGCATTTAAACCTACCGATAAAAGCATCAGATTCTTTTCTGAGCTCTTCGAAAATCCCAGATTGGCCGGATTCCAGAAAGCTGATTCCACATCTCTGGCAACGGTAGAATAAGCACCTCCCATCCCCACGCTTTTGCCGGAGGATAATCCAGCCCTGGAAAATGCTGGAATAATAAGTATGACTAAAATCGGTAAGAAGATATATTCGATCTTGCTCAAGGCTTATTCCTTTTTGTTTTTGACATCGATTTCCAAATACGACATTATTTTTATATAGTCTGCCACTGAAGCTTTTATTGTCTGTCCGGAGCTACCGGGAAAGTCAATAATACCTGCCAGGTAAAAAGGTTCACCTGTAAAGACCTGAAGATCGGAGTAAGTCAAATCGATCCGATCGTGAGTTAAAATCGAGCTTTGCACTGAGCCATCCGGGTTCAATTCACCTTTGGGCACATTGATTGGTCCGACTATTAAGTCTGGATTAGAAAAAATACTATCGGGGTTCCGGGATAGGAATATCCTGGCTTTGGCATCCAAGGGGAGATGGCTCTCGATCTTTAGAACCACACCGCTTGAATTAACCTGATTTATTATCAGATCCTTCACGTCGTCGTTCACCTCTTCGGAATCCTCATCTATCTTTACTTGGCAGGAATCAAAAACCATTTCCACCGGGGAGCTGACCCTTATTCTGCCAAAGACAAAATCCTCTTCCCGCACTGCCCCATAAGTCTGCCCGTCTCCACACACGACCTCTCCGGTTACGGTGAGCGTTTTGGGAACCGGATTAAATAAGGATTGTATTTGGTCTTCAAACAAAGAGGTGATGGAAGTTCCGAAAGGACCTCCGGCAGAGAGTTCTGCATTAAGATTCAGTTCCTGTTGTTTATCCCCACGGATAGTTATCTGTAGTTGTGCCGGAAGACCAACCCCGTTATGAATATCCAAATTCAAACCTGCGTGGGTAAGGTGAGCTGACTCAAAACCCGGAGGCAGATTTAAATCCCAGGTGATGTCGTCTATCTGGACTTTGGTGGATTCAATTATTCCGGTGATTTTACTAAAGATCACTTCGGATAGAAGAGCATTACAGTATATCGAATCGGATGACGTGAAATGGACTAAGTCCTCTCCCGACTCATTAGATTTGACTTCTATTTGCACCTTGATTCCATTTCCTCCGTCAGGTCGGAAAGTGTATCCGTCCAAAGTAAGGGGGAGGTTGCAATAACCTGAAGCAGGGAGAGAGCACTGATCGGACAAGCTCTTTCCATCTTTTAACAGTTCAGGTAAGTCAATTCGGAGTTCCGAGGTGATGTCGGTAAAATTCTGCAGATCCAAAAGCAGTGTGCCAGTTTTGATCTGGGCACTATCGATAAGGCTCTGCGTAGGAAGAAAGATTTCCTGATCATATTGCACTTCAAAAGAGGGGGTTTTCACGATCCCATGAATTACCGTAAAACTGTCCAAGGAGAAGTAGATATTGAAATACTTGTTTTCCACATCAGTTATCTCTCCTCCGGGTGAAGATCCGGTCAATTCCATCCCCAAATGGTTGGACATGGTTTTGTTCTGCAGGATTGCAATCTGAAAATCTGAATCACCATCGGCTATCCCCTGAGGTGATATGACGGTTTGTAAAGTGTCCAACGTTTTTTGATCTATAATCTTGATCTGTAACCAATCCAAATCCAACCCCAGGTGATTACTCAAAGCAATAGTGCAATAAGCATCTTTAACCGTCACCTGGGAGTAGGTGGAGAATGTGTTCAAATCGCTCTCGACTGTCACGGTGCATGGTGGCACAATCCCGGGTGGACCTGAATAAAATTCGCTGACCGACAATCCTTTGGTTTTAAATTCGGACGTATGAACACTGACAATCCCCAAGGTGTCTTTGAAATGGTAAGAGATAGAGTCGCATCGAAGATTATTGGTCAACCGGATTGTATCCAAGTTCTCCTCGAAACCAAAGCTGGGATTTCCCAAGCTGTCTGTTTTCAGGTAAGGTTCGTCCATTCTGCCTATCAAAGATGCCATGTCATAATGCCGGTTTATCAAGGGGACAGTTACTTTCATGTTCCAGGTCGGAGCAGATGGTTTCTCTATGGAACATTGAAAGATGAGCAGGGACATGAGGAGAAATGACAATAACATACAACCGCAAGATTGATCTGGCTTCTTTTTTCCGGTATGCTCTGATCTTTGAGATTTTGATTCTTGGAACATTTGGGGAATCGCTTCCTTTAGATTGTCTTGCTCTATAAAAAAGTTGAAATACTTGGTTTGCCTGTTTAAGCAATGAACTCGGGTTCAACTTCTAAAGGGGGTTAAATCCTCAATACGCAATTAGCATGCCAGATAGAATCCATACTGGAAAACTGCTCAGGAAAGAAGATAACTCGCTGTTTTATTGCGGATTAAAGGAATAACCCGACTGCAAGATTCATAATAAGAGCTCATTGAAGTAGAGCAAAATTATGGGATTAGACCAATAATTTGTGGTAACATTTTAAGTCCCCTATCAATTAAAGGCTGATTCTATGAGGATACGAAAGAATAGGTGCAGGATACCTATTAATTCAACTGGCTCAAGTCGATGCCTGCAATAATCAGTCATTTATAAATATGTTTGGTGGGCTTTGGTTGCAACGATTGACTCGTATTGACTATATTTAGAATCTACAAAGACTTAAAGGCATCCGAGCGGTGTTCGTTCTAAGAACTATTTATTTCCGGAAACAAAGAATTAACTTGACAAGCTTGCTTGAGCTTGTTATTTATTTCACAAACTTTGGGAGTAATTATGTTGCAGGTTTATTTTCCTATATTCGTTTTGATTTTCGTGGTGACAGCCGTAGCCATTCTGATAATTGGACTTTCGTGGATTTTGGGTCGGAGGATTCCGACCAGAGAAAAACTGTCCACCTATGAATGCGGAAACGAGCCGATCGGAGATGCCCGGGGTAGATTCCCCATTAAATTTTATTTGATTGCCATCCTCTTTATCGTTTTTGATATTGAAGTGGTGTTTTTATATCCCTGGGCGGTGGTTTACAAAAAATTGGCTTTGTTTGGTTTGATAGAGATGGGGGTCTTTCTTTTGATTCTTATGGTAGGATATTTCTATATCTTGAAGAAAGGTGCACTGAAATGGGAAGAAAGTGAGGATGTCGCTCCATAAACGAGGAATGATATGGGACTTGAAGAACACATACCCGAAGGCATACTGCTTACTACGGCGGAAAAGGTGATCAACTGGTCGAGAAAATCTTCTATGTGGCCGTTTGGTTTTGGTCTCGCCTGCTGTGCCATAGAGGCGCTGTGTGCGGGTGCATCTCGCTTTGATTTGGCCCGATTCGGCATGGAGGTAGCACGATCTTCCCCCCGGCAAGCAGATCTTATGATTGTAGCTGGACGAACCTCCATAAAGATGGCTCCCGTAGTTAAACTGCTTTATGAGCAGATGACGGAACCCAAATGGGTAATTGCGATGGGGGCATGTGCCTCCACTGGTGGAGTATTCAATAATTATGCCATCGTTCAAGGGGTGGATAAGATTGTGCCAGTGGATATTTATATTCCCGGATGTCCCCCTCGGCCAGAGCAATTGATTGAGGGGATAATGAAGCTACATGAAAAAGTGATGAAGGAGCATTTGAAAAAAACGTCCGCAATACGCCGCAGACCGTCCCCTGCTAAAAATAGAATAAACCAGAGCTGATTGTCGAAATAAGGTTTCAGTGAATAGTCGGAGGTGACCTTGGACGATCTAATTCTAAATAAGATTAAGGAAATATTCAGCGATTCGATCCTGGAGGTTGTTGAATTCCGCAGTCAGTTTACCTGTGTGGTCAGAAAACACGATCTTCCTACCATCTGTAGGTTCCTGCGGGATGATCCGGAGATGATGTTTAATTTTCTTTCCTGCATAAGCGGAGTCGATTTTCCAGAAAGGGACCTTAGATTTGATGTAGTTTATGAACTTTATTCTATCAGCAAGAATCATCGGCTGAGATTGAAGGTAAAAGTAAACCAGGAAGAGAGCGTTCCTTCGATAACTTCAATATGGAGGACTGCCAATTGGCATGAAAGAGAGGTCTTCGATTTATTTGGAATAAACTTCGAAGGTCACCCGGACCTAAGAAGAATTTTACTGCCGGATGATTACGAAGGTCATCCTTTGAGGAAAGATTTTCCCCTAACCAGGGAAGAGGTGGCATTTTCACATAACCTAAATCGGCCACCAAAAATCGAATAAAGGTGACAATTGAACATCTGTACCTCTGATCTAATTCAAAAGATGGGTCCCAATACCATGGTCTTGAATATGGGTCCTCAACATCCTTCTACTCATGGGGTGTTACGGGTAATCCTGGAACTAGACGGGGAAACAGTGGTTAAGGCGGTTCCAGATATTGGATATCTGCATACTGGTATAGAGAAGACAATGGAGAACAAAACCTATGCACAGGTGATTCCTCTCACCGATCGGATGGACTATGTCGCTTGCCTTTCCAATAACTTAGCTTACCTTCTGGCATTAGAGAAGCTCTTGGACATTTCTATTCCTCCTAAGGCTCAAGTGGTTAGAGTTCTTTTGACCGAGCTTACCAGGATTGCCAGTCATTTGGTGTGGATTGGTTCCCATGCTCATGATATAGGCGCAATGAGCATGTTTATTTATGCTTTTCGAGAAAGAGAAAAGCTGATGGACATATTCGAGTTAGTTTCCGGGCAGAGGATGATGACCTCTTATTTTAGAATCGGTGGGTTGGCTCAAGATATACCAGAAGGTTTCGAATCGAAAGTTAGAGAAGTACTAAATATCTTCCCGGAAAAGATTAACGAATATGAAAAACTCTTGACCAAAAATCGAATCTGGCTCAATCGGACTGTGGGAGTGGGTAAGATTTCTGCACAGGATGCCATCGATTATGGATTATCGGGTCCTATTTTAAGAGGATGCGGAGTGAAATGGGACATAAGAAAGTCCAATCCCTATTCGGGATACGAGAGGTTTGAGTTTGATATTCCCACCGGGAAAAACGGAGACGTATACGATCGCTACTTGGTCCGCGTTGCGGAGATAAGGCAGAGTTTAAGGATCATCCGGCAAGCTTTAGATGGAATTCCAGAAGGGGATTTCGTCGCCCGCATTCCGGGTGTCGTTCTACCTCCTAAAGAACAGGTTGTATCCAACATAGAATCTTTGATATACCACTTCAAGTTAGTGGTGGAGGGATTCTGCCCACCGGTGGGTGAAGTTTACCATTCGATTGAGTCGCCCAAGGGAGAGATTGGTTATTACATTGTTTCGGATGGGACACAAAAACCGTATCGGGTGAAGGTAAGACCTCCCTGCTTTGTCAACTTAAGCGCTCTGCCGAAAATGATCGAGGGCAGGTTGATTGCGGATGTGGTAGCGGTGATCGGAAGCATTGATATAGTTTTGGGAGAGATAGATAGATGATAAAAGCGTTTAAAGTTAAAAGTTCAAGGGTTTAAATGTTCAAAGGTTCAATAATTCAAGGTTAAAAAATCTGGATTAAAGGTTTATAGAATGCTGGGTGAAGTTGCAAAGAAAAAAATATCCGAGTTAAAGGGTAAATTTCCGGAGAATAGATCGGCCATTCTTCCCGCCATGCATGTGGTGCTGGAGGAAGTAGGATACTATAATCTGGATGTCCTTAAACAGGTGGCAGGACTTCTGGGCTTAAGTGAGATGGAAGTGGCCGAAACAGTCTCTTTTTATACTTATTTCCCCAAAGAAGGCGTGGGCAAATATCATATTCAGGTCTGCACCAATCTTTCCTGTATGCTTTTGGGTGCAGAGGGATTATTACAATACTTGCAGGAAAAGCTCAACATAGAAACCGGAGAGACCACAGCGGATGGTCTTTTTACTTTAACTGCTGTCGAATGTCTTGGTTCCTGTGGGACTGCTCCGGTGATGCAGATTAATCAAACATATTATGAGAATCTCACCAAAGCCAAAGTAGATAAGATAATAGACGATTTAAGAACAAGAAAATAGCTGGAACCTGAATGGAAAAGATACTTTTCAAATATATCGATTTCCCCGAGCAATACAAAATCGACACCTATATCCGCAACGGTGGTTACCAGGCTCTTTCCAAAGCATTGAAAGAATATAAACCGGAACAGCTGATCGAGATGGTAAAAAAGTCCGGTTTACGCGGCAGGGGCGGTGCCGGTTTCCCTACCGGGCTTAAATGGAGCTTTGTTCCGAAAGATTCTCCAAAACCTAAATTCTTATTGTGTAATGCAGATGAAGGGGAGCCGGGAACGTTTAAAGACCGTTCCTTGATAGAGAAAGATCCTCACCAGTTGATCGAGGGGATCATCATCTCCTCTTGTGCCATAGATGCCCATCGGGCTTTCATTTACATCCGGGGGGAATTTGCCTTTGGAGCCAAAAGATTACAAGAAGCAATACAGGAGTGTTATCAAAAAGGATATCTGGGAAAAAATATCCTGAATTCCGGTTTTGATCTGGACTTGGATGTTTACCGGGGAGCAGGAGCTTATATCTGCGGGGAAGAGACCTCTTTGATGGAATCGATTGAAGGGGAGAGGGCAAATCCGAGATTGAAACCCCCTTTTCCGGCTTCGGTGGGGTTGTACAAAAATCCTACAGTGATCAACAATGTTGAAACCTTATCTAATGTACCCCATATCGTTATTAATGGGGGAGAGTGGTATGCCAATTTAGGAATGCCCAAAAGCACCGGCACCAAGATATTCTCACTCTCTGGTCACGTAAAAAAACCGGGGAATTACGAGCTTCCCATGGGTGTTACCCTAAGAGAGTTGATATATGAACACGGCGGCGGAATAAAAGATGACCGCCAGCTTAAAGCAGTCATACCGGGAGGCGTGTCCACGCCGGTATTGACTCCAGCCTTTTTGGACGTAAAGATGGATTTTGATTCACTTTACGAAGCCGGTTCGCTTTTGGGATCGGGTGCCACCATAGTTATGGATGAAACCACCTGCATGATAAAGGCAGCTTATCGAATATCAAAGTTCTTCGAGCACGAGTCGTGCGGTAAATGCGTCCCCTGCAGGGAGGGAACCAGGTGGATCAGGCAGATCATGGAGCGGATCGAAAACGGTAAAGGAAAAGAGGATGACATCGACCTGCTGCGAGACATTTGTACCAATATCGTGGCAAAAACGGTTTGTCCTTTGGGTGATGCGGCTGCGGTTCCCATAATGAGCACGATTGAGAAATTCAGGGAAGAATATGAGTATCACATCAAGAATAAAAAATGCATGGTTGATTTGGGATCAAGATTTGGATGAAGTAGTAAACGGATGAAATAACCTCACCCCCTTGATACCCCTCTCCATCGTGGAGAGGGGGACATAGGGGAAGAGTTTTTAAGATAAGATGATATGGTAACGCTAATTATAGATAGCAAACAGGTGACGGTTGAAGAGGGGACAACTATCCTCAAAGCGGCGGAAAAGCTGGGGATAGAGATCCCCACTTTCTGTTACCATGACAAATTGGAGACCGTGGGGGCTTGCCGGATGTGTCTGGTGGAGGTGGAGAATACGCCCAAGTTGCAAATTGCTTGTGCTACCGTGGTTTCCGAGGGGATGGTGGTGAAGACAGATACCCCTCAGGTGACAAGTGCCAGAAAGGGGATATTAGAATTTCTGCTGATCAACCATCCTCTGGATTGTCCGGTCTGCGATAAGGGGGGAGAGTGCGAACTGCAAAATCTGGTTTTCAAGTTCGGCTCGAATAAAAGCAGATTCGTGGAAGAAAAAAGAAGGCATATCGCTGATCCCAATGCCAGGTATGATGATCTATCCATAGGCACTCATACAATAAGGAATATGAATCGCTGTATTCTCTGCCGCAAATGCGTCAGATTCATAAGCGAGATTGCCGGACAGACCGATTTGGGGACCTTTCGGCGCGGTTCTAAAACGGAGATAAACGTTTTGCCGGATATACCGTTGGGCAACCTCTATTCCGGAAATGTAGTGGAGATATGTCCGGTGGGAGCCTTGACTTCCAAATCCTTCAGATATAAGACAAGAGTATGGCAGATAAAAACCACTCCCTCGATCTGTCCGAATTGCGCAGACGGGTGTAACATCAAAATCTGGGCAAAAGACGAGCGGATTTACCGCTTCACCTCCCGAAGAAACGACGAAGTGGATGAGGGGTTCTTATGTGACAAGGGGAGATTCGGATTTGAATTCGTCAACATCCCGGACCGATTGAGACATCCCCTGATAAAGAAGAACGGAAAACTAACGGAAACCACCTGGGATGAAGCCATCGAATTCGTTGCTTCAAATTTGAGAAAGATAAAGAGGGAAGCCGGTCCGGAGGCATTAGCCGGAGTGGGATCACCGAGACTTACAAACGAAGAGGGTTACCTTTTTCAGAAATTATTCAGATCGGTGATCGGAACGAATAACGTTGACCATAGAGTCAACTCAAAAAACCTATTGCCCAGTCCTGATCTAAATTCTAAGATTAGAGTTTTCGGAATGACCAATTCCATAAGTCAGATCGAAAACGCAAAATTGCTTTTTGTTCTGGGTTGCGATTTAGAGAGAGAGCACCCCATAATAAATCTGAGGGTGATTAAGGCAAAGCGAAAGGGGAGTATGCTCTTGATAGCTAATCCAGCCAGCACTCGATTGAGTAGATTTACTCAAAATGAGCTGGTATATAAGAAAGGAACAGAAGCGGAGTTATTGAAGGGTGTGATTCGGGAGATAATTGAACGGAAGTTATATGATTCAACCAAAGCCGGATTTGGTACAAATGTAATTGAGGATTTAAGAAGGAAGGTATCCCCCTTTGAAATCCATAAGGTTTCACAAAACACTGGGAGCAGTGCAGAAAAAGTCAGAGCTCTCGCAAATGATCTTAATAGAAAGGATAGCACAATCATCCTTTGTGGCACCGAGATGATTGACCATCCCCAAAACGTTGAAATCATTGACTTGCTTTCTGATCTTTTGCGTTTGATAGGACAAAGCAATAACAACAACTCCGGTATTAATCTCCTATGGGAAAATTGTAATTCTCAAGGGGCTTTGGATTGCGGAGTGCTGCCGGATAGACTCCCTGGTTACGTCAGTGTTTCCGAAAAGCCGGGTATGAATTTCAACCAGATGTTAGAAACCATTTCTCAGGGAAAAGTCAAGGGGATGTATATCGCTGGTGTAGACCCGTTAATTGAATATCCGGATAGAAACTTCGCGAGGAGTTCAATTGAAAAACTCAATTTCCTGGTGGTTCAGGATATATTTTTAAATGAAACTGCCAAATTAGCGGATGCGGTCTTGCCTGGAGTCTCCTTTGCCGAAAAGGAAGGAACGTTCACCAGCGTGGAGAGAAGAGTTCAAAGACTGAAAAAAGCTTTCGATCCTTTAGCTGATTCCAAAGCGGATTGGCAGATTTTCTGTATTTTAGCTAAGACTATGGGGCAAGAATTCGTTTATGCTTGCCCCAGGCAGATTTTTGAGGAATTAGTGAGTGCCTCTCCGCTATATGCAAAGTTGAACTGGGAAAGCTTGGGTGAGACTGGAATGCGATGGGAAGCGGAATAAAGTAGATGGTTTGGGATTAAATATGTTGACTTTTATCATCATAACGGTGGTCAAGGTTTTGATCATCTTCGTGGTTTTCCTCCTGTTGATCGCTTTTCTAACCTGGCTGGAAAGAAAGCTTTTGGGACACTTTCAGGTGAGGTTGGGTCCCATCCGGGTGGGACCGCATGGTCTGCTCCAACCTATAGCGGACGGGATCAAGCTTCTGTTCAAAGAGGACATAATTCCAACAAACGTGAATAAGTTTGTTTACATATTGGCACCGTTTTTGACCTTTATCCCGGCTTTGATTATCGTAGCAGTGATCCCGTTTGGGAAACCGATAGCGCTCTTTGGACAAAGAATAGATTTGGTGATCTCCAATTTCAATATGGGGGTCCTTTATATATTTGCAGTAAGCTCGGTAGCGGTTTACGGAATCGTTCTGGCTGGTTGGTCCTCCAACAACAAATACTCTCTTTTAGGAGGTTTAAGATCTTCCGCTCAGATGATCAGCTACGAGGTCTCTTTGGGACTTTCCTTAATCGGTGTTTTTATGATCGCCGGATCTTTAAGTCTGGTAGATATAGTCAACGCCCAGGATAAATTCTACCATTGGTTTATCATCCGCCAGCCACTGGGATTTCTCCTCTATCTGGTTTGCGCCACGGCAGAGCTTAACCGGACGCCTTTCGATCTCCCCGAGGCGGATAACGAGCTGGTGGCAGGCTATTACACCGAATACTCGTCCATGAAGTTTGCCATGTTCTTCCTGGGGGAGTACGGTAACATGATCAATGTCTCAGCAATTGCTACCACCCTGTTTTTGGGAGGCTGGCACGGACCGATTTTGCCTCCAGTGGTCTGGTTTTTCATAAAGTTCGGAGCATTCCTTTTCTTCTTTATCTGGATCAGAGCCACACTCCCCCGGTTCAGGTACGATCAATTGATGAATTTCGGGTGGAAGGTGCTGTTGCCTTTGGCGATACTGAACGTGTTTATAACTGCGGTGGTTTTGATTTTGTAGAAGGATTCGAGGGTCAAACTTATGTGGGAAGTATTTAAGACGATATTTTTGGCAATACCGAAAGGGCTTTCGGTTACCTTTAAATACTTATTCACCCGGGCGGTTACCGTCAGGTATCCGGAGAAGAAACTGACCCTTGCCCCTCGCTACCGGGGATTACATTATCTGCAGAGGAATGAAGATGGCTCAGAGAAGTGCGTATGCTGCGGGCTGTGTGCGGCTGCCTGTCCCTCCGACTGCATATATATGGAATCGGCAGAAGACAAATTCGGACAGAGATACGCCAAAGTTTATGAGATAAATGAGCTGAGGTGCATATTCTGCGGGTATTGTCAGGAAGCTTGCCCCGTGGAGGCAATATTTTTAGGAAAAGAATATGAATTTTCCAATGACCGGCGGGAGAAGATGATTTATAATAAGGAAGACCTGCTGGTTCCTAAAGTGGAACAGCGGATTAAACGGATTTAACGAACGAAAGTTAACGGATTTTGAAATGGAAAAGATAAAGTAATGGAGATATTGATTTTTTCCATAACAGCGTTGATTGCAGTGATTGGTTCAGTTCTGGTGATTACAAGTAAAAGTGCGGTGAATAGTGCCCTCTCTTTGATAGCTACCATGGTCAGTTTGGCCATACTTTTTCTTTTGCTGAACGCACCGTTCTTGGCTACCATTCAAATTATAGTCTACGCCGGGGCCATCATGGTGCTGTTTCTGTTTGTCATCATGCTTTTGAATCTAAGTAAGGATGAGTTTGGCCCGGAAAGAAGAAGAGCTCAGAGATTTTTTGCCATTTTATTTAGCTTCCTTTTATTGATTGGGATAACGACGGTGCTCTCCGTAGGAACTTTTGGTTCGAAGAGCGTTGAATCCAGTTCAGGCACAGTTGTTCCGGCTGGAGTAGAGCCGTTGGCTCGACTTCTTTTCACCAAATATCTTTTCCCGTTCGAGCTGGCTTCGGTTCTTTTGTTGGTAGCCATAGTGGGGGCAATAGTTATGGCAAAAAGGAGATTGTAGCTATAACAGCAGAGCCATAAAGGCTCTGCTACGCGATATTACTCAAGAGCATTCAGGAAAAAAACATGGTTTCATCTTCAGCTTATCTGATGTTGAGTGCAGTAATCTTCGTAATTGGAGTCCTGGGTGTTTTGGTCAGGCGAAATATACTGGTCATGTTCATGTCCATTGAGCTGATGCTCAATGCGGTCAATTTGGCTTTTGTAGCCCTGTCCAGGCAATTAGGGAATCTTGATGGCCAGGTGGTGGTATTCCTGGTGATGGCAGTGGCAGCAGCCGAAGCGGCGGTCGGTTTGGCAATCATCATCTGCATATTCCGAAGAAAGAAGAGCGTTAATGTTGACGATTTCAACCTGATGAAATGGTAAATAGTCAGTTGTCAGCTGTCCGTCGACCGCGGAAAAACCATATCCTTGCTGCGGACTATAGACAGTGGATGTTGGGCAACTCAAAATAATATGAATTACGTATTTCTGGTTCCATTATTTCCTCTGCTCGGTTTTCTGATCAACGGACTTTTGGCTCTTAGTCTTAAAGACCGATCCGACGAGAAGATTCCGGGCAGGAGCCTGGTAAGCTGGATCGGATGCGGCTCCGTGGGTCTTTCCTTTTTGACCTCGGTGATTATCTTCTTTGAGTTATTGGTCCTTCCAGCCGGGGAGAGGGTTGTGCAGAAAATCGCCTTCCCCTGGATTTTGTCGGGATCGTTTCACATAGACATCGGATTCTTGCTTGATCCCCTTTCCTCCATCATGATCTTAGTAGTGACCGGTGTCGGATTCTTCATCCATGTATATTCCGCCGGTTACATGGCAGAAGACAAAGGATATGCCCGGTATTTCTCCTACTTAAACCTCTTCACCTTTTTCATGCTGATGCTGGTCTTATCCAATAATTTCCTTTTGCTTTATTTAGGATGGGAAGGGGTGGGTCTTTGCTCCTATCTTTTGATTGGTTTCTGGTACGAGAAGAAATCCGCCTCGGATGCGGGAAAGAAGGCTTTCATCGTAAACCGGATAGGTGATTTCGGGTTTGCCCTGGGGGTGATGTTGATCTTTTGGACCTTCGGTAGCCTGAATTTCACCAGTGTATTTGAGAATGCTCCCCAGGTGCTGGCTATGGGAGGTGGATTGGTTACTGCGATGACCTTGCTTTTATTCATGGGAGCTACCGGAAAATCTGCCCAGATACCTCTTTATGTATGGCTTCCGGATGCAATGGAGGGACCAACTCCGGTTTCCGCCTTGATACATGCTGCCACCATGGTGACGGCGGGAGTTTACATGGTAGCCAGGTGCCATGCTCTCTTCATTTTGGCTCCGTTCACCATGGGGGTGGTGGCGATAATCGGAGCAGCGACCGCCATATATGCAGCTTCGATCGGATTGGTTCAAAACGACATCAAAAGGGTGCTGGCATATTCCACCATCAGCCAGCTGGGATACATGTTCCTGGCTTGTGGAGTGGGCGCTTTCTCTGCCGGTATATTTCATCTGATGACCCATGCCTTTTTCAAGGCGCTGTTGTTTCTTGCAGCCGGTTCGGTGATGCATGCTTTGGCGGGAGAGTTGAATATGCAGAAGATGGGTGGACTGAAAAAGTATACACCCATAACCTTCTGGTGTTTTTTGGCTGCGACTTTGGCTATCTCTGGCATACCTCTCTTTTCAGGATTTTTCAGTAAGGACGAAATTCTGTGGAAGGTTTTCTCCAGTCCGCATGGACATTTTCTCTTATGGCTGGTGGGAGTAATCACTGCCGGTTTGACCGCATTTTACATGTTCCGGTTGTTCTTCATGGTCTTTTTGGGAAAATCCAGAATGGATCCTCATGTGGAATCTCATGTCCATGAATCTCCCAGACCCATGACCATACCCCTTATGGTTCTTGCCGTGCTTTCGGTGTTAGGCGGGTATGTAGGAATCCCGCCATCTTTAGGAGGTTCAAACCGATTCGAAGGATTCTTATCCTCCGTATTCGAGGGTGGACACACTGTTGCTGAAGAAGCTACGGTTCATGCACCTGCAACTGAATATCTTATGATGGTTGTCTCTATAGCTGTGATCCTGGTTTCAATTTTTATAGCTTATCGATTCTACATAAAAAATCCGGGCATTCCAAGGAGGTTGGCAGAAAAATACAAAACCGTTTATGGAATTCTATACCATAAATATTATGTGGATGAAATCTATAATAAAACTATTGTAACTCCACTGTTGAATCTGGCATTATTCTTATGGAAGAGTTTTGATGTGCTGATCATAGATGGGACCGCCAACGGGGTAGCTTCTTTTGCTGGGTGGGCGAGTAGGGTGATTCGCAAGACCGAAACCGGTTACCTGCGAAACTATGCCCTCTCCTTGCTTTTCGGAGCATCTTTGATCCTGGTTTATTTTATCTTTAGGTGAAATAATGCAATCATCTATTTTAACCATGCTCACTTTTTTCCCGCTTGTGGGAATCTTGATATTGTTGTTGGTGAATAAGAATAAGCACGGTTCCATCAAGATCATTGCTTTTGTCAACTCTCTTTTTATTGCCGTATTATCCCTTTTCATATATTTCCGGTTTGTTCCGGATGCGACCGGGATGCAGTTTTCAATAAACAAAACCTGGATCGGAAGCTTGGGGATCAGCTATCATCTGGGCATTGATGGGATCAGTCTGTTCTTGGTCCTTTTGACCACCTTTCTTACCCCTCTGGCCATTCTTTCCTCCTGGTCTGCCATCACCGATAAGGTCAAAGGGTATTACATCTCCATGCTTTTTCTGGAGACCGGGATGATCGGTGTATTCGTTTCATTGGATCTGTTCTTGTTCTATGTCTTCTGGGAACTGATGCCCATCCCTATGTATTTCCTCATCGGCATCTGGGGGGGACCGAGGAGAATCTATGCCACGGTCAAATTCGTCCTCTTTACCATGACCGGCTCGCTTCTGATGCTGGTTGCGATTCTGGTCCTGTATTTTATGAATCATACCTTCAGCGGCATTTATACGTTCAACCTTTTGGAGATAAACAAACTTCCCATCCCAATGGGAGCCCAATTCTGGCTCTTTTTCGCTTTTGCCTTAGCCTTTGCCATCAAAGTCCCCATGTTTCCTTTCCACACCTGGCTTCCGGACGCGCACGTGGAGGCACCCACCGCCGGATCGGTGATTTTGGCCGGAGTTTTGCTCAAGATGGGAACGTATGGTTTCTTGAGATTCTGCCTCCCCTTGTTTCCCAATGCGTTCATAGATTACACCTGGCTCTTCTCCGTCCTGGCGATCATTGGCATTGTTTACGGAGCCATAGTCTCCATCCGGCAGGTGGACGTGAAAAGCCTGGTGGCATTCTCGTCGGTCAGTCATTTGGGATTCGTGATGTTAGGTCTGTTCGCTCTGAACATCCAGGGGGTGGAGGGGGGGATAATCCAAATGATAAATCACGGCATCTCCACCGGAGCCCTCTTCTTGATAGTGGGGATGATCTATGAAAGGAGACACACCAGGCTTATCGAGGATTTCGGTGGGGTTTCCAGGAAGATGCCGGTCTTTGCCGCTTTCTTTATGATCGTAACACTTTCCTCCATCGGCTTGCCCGGAACCAACGGTTTTGTGGGTGAGTTCACCATACTTCTGGGGACGTTTAAATCCAACGTAGCTTATGCGGTAATCGGAGCTTTGGGGATCATCCTGGCCGCCGTCTACATGCTGTGGATGTACCAGCGTACCATGTTCGGTAAAATCACCCGTCCCGAAAACGAGAAACTAACGGATTTGAACTTTAGAGAGAAGGTGGTTCTGATACCTCTGATCGTTGCCATCTTCTGGATCGGGATATACCCTACCCAGTTCTTCACCCGGATAGAACCGACCGTGAAGAGCCTGATCGAAGATGCCAGGACGAAATACGAGAAGAATAAGCTGTTGGATCAAAGCTTAAAGGCAGATTACCATCAGATGGAAAAGACCGTTCTAATAGACTGAGATTGGGACTGAGACTGAGAAATGAGAGTTGGGATTATAGGGAGAATTTAAATGGAATGGGTCATGCCAGCAGTTAACTTAAGATTGATTCTTCCAGAGGTAATTGTCTGTTTTTTTGCCATTCTGATTTTGATCTTAGATTTGTTTTTGTCTAAGAAGAAGAAAATCTGGTCCGCTCATCTAGCTTGGATAGCAGTTGTGATTGCATTCATAGCCAACCTGCGTCTGTGGGATTTTCAGGGAACTGCTTTCACCGGCATGTATATGGTGGATAATTACGCCACCTTTTTCAAGTTTATCTTCTTGGCCGGATCGTTTTTAATCATCCTCGTTTCCATAAACTATCTGAAAAGGGAAGAGATCCTGCATGGTGAATACTTCAGTCTGATACTCTTTTCCACGTTGGGGATGATGCTTCTGGCTTCCGGTTTTGATCTGATAATCATATTCCTGGGGTTGGAGATAATGTCGGTCTCGCTTTACGTCCTAGCCGGATTCAAAAGAAGCGAGATAGGTTCCAACGAGGCTTCTTTGAAATATTTCCTGATGGGGGCTTTCGCCACCGGTTTTCTATTGTATGGAATCGTTTTGATCTACGGTAGTGTGGGCAGTACCAATTTAGATCAGATAATAAGTAGCATTGCCGGAGGCCAGACCGTTCCTGATCTTTTAATCTGGGCAGGGGCGGGTCTGCTTTTGGTCGGATTCGGATTCAAGATAGCTGCGGTCCCTTTTCATATGTGGGTCCCGGACGTGTATCAGGGAGCTCCTACCCCCATAACCGCATTCATCTCAGCTGGTCCCAAAGCTGCCGGATTCGCAGCTTTATTGAGAGTATTCCTCTTTTCCTTCCCCACCATCAAGCTGGATTGGACCATGATTGTCTGGATCATGGCGGCATTGACCATGAGCTTGGGTAACATCATCGCCATTGCCCAGTCCGACATTAAAAGAATGCTGGCGTATTCTTCCATTGCCCATGCCGGATACGTGCTGGTGGCGCTGGTGGGGGGTGGAGCTGTCGGCATCTCCAGCGCGCTATTTTATCTTTTGGCTTACACCTTTATGAACATCGGGGCTTTCACCGTGGTGATCGCTCTGGGTAGAAAAGGTCAGGAGAATACCAATTTGGACGACTACAAGGGTTTGAGCAGCAGATCTCCCGTCTTAGCCATATTGATGACCATATTCCTGCTGTCTTTAGCTGGATTCCCCCCTACTGCCGGATTTATGGCGAAATTCTACGTTTTCAGCTCCGCAGTGAAGACCGGTTTTGTGGGTTTGGTCGTAATCGGGGTGTTGAACAGCTTGGTCTCCGTTTACTACTATCTGAGAATAGTGGTGCTTATGTTCATGCATCCACCACAGACTGAGACTAAAAAAATAAATTTGGCATTAGGTGCTTGTTTGGTTCTATTGATCTCCACATGGTTTGTTCTTCAAATGGGCATATTCCCCCAGAGCCTGCTTGGCTGGGCTCAAGCTTCAGTATCATCCATATTTTAAATCAAGATTGTCAACGGATTAAACGGATTTAAGGGTGTCAATATATCTGCTTTTTCGTTCAGCCGATATACATTTTGAAACCTGACTTATAACTTATCCTTAATTCGTTATCAGTAGTCCGAAGCACTCAATAAATAATCGATTCAACTAAACTTTGATCGATTAGAAGATTTCTGCAAAAGTTTTTGGGTTAATCTGTGTTTATATATAAGTTGTGGTCGATTTGTTTAGAATTGAGTCAAGAATATGGATGAGAGCGAATTGATTCATCAATATAGACAGGGGGACCGATCTGCTTTTAGGCAATTGGTGGAAAAATATCAGGATTCGGTCATCAATGTAAGCTATCGGTTTCTTCGCAATAAAGAAGAAGCAGAAGAGGCGGCTCAAGAGGTTTTCTTAAAGGTTTATATGTCTGCAAATAGCTACCAGCACCGAACCAAATTCTCCACCTGGTTATTTAAAATAGCAGTGAACTATTGCCTAAACAAACTGAGAGACAAAAATAAACTACCCTCCTCCAGGTTGAAGGAGGATTTGCCTGCTCCTGTAGAATTTCAGCCGGATAGATTATTAGAACAAGAAAATCTAAATAGATCGGTAAGAAAGGCTATCGACTCTTTACCGGAACAGCAGAGAGCAGCGATTCTGCTTAACCAATACGGAGAGTTTTCATATCAGGAAATGGCACAGATGTTAGACTGTTCAATCTCTGCAGTTGAGTCCAGGTTATTTAGGGCTAAGGAGAATCTGAGAAGGATATTAACGCCATCTATAAAAAAAGATGAAATTTGACCGCAAGTTTTGGAATGGATTTGTGTTTATATGGTATGAATGAGGAGATTGATAGAATGAGATGCCAAAAAGTAAGAATAAAGTTACCAGCATTATTGGATGGTCAAGCAGGTGAAAAAGAGAAAGAAATAATTTCCCACCACTTAGAAACTTGTCCATTCTGCAGAGAAGAAATAAGAGATTTGTCTTCACTTTCATTATTGTTGAGGGAAGAAAAAGAGAGTATAGAAGCATCTCCATATTTTTGGAATAGATTAGAACAAAGAATTATCCAAACCGAAACCAATAAAAATGCTTTTAACACTCTTTTAGATTGGCTCAACCGAACTATTATCCCGGCTGGTGCTACTGCTATTGTGGTAATCGGACTGTTACTGGGAACTCAATTGGGTGGTGTAATTTACACCAACATCGCCCAAATTCTTAATCCAGACAATACGTCTTTAGTGCAACAGGAGGTGAATCAATCTTTACACCTGAACACTTTGAGTGATTTCCCACAAGAATCAATAGGTGAGGTCTACACCGGTTTGCTGGCCGAAAACAACTTACCAGAGCGAAGGTGATAATAATGAAAAGAAGATTGGTTATTTTGGGAGTACTGCTTCTAATCGCCATAAACATATCTGCATTAGCCACCGTAGGCTATCGATGGAAATGCAGGTATGGAGGTAAAGCCTGCGGAGGGTGTGCACCCGGGGAATATATTTGTCAACAGTTATCACTTTCCGATTCACAGAAGCAGAACATGGAAGCTTATAGAAAGGTCTTCACCGAAGGGATGGACCGGAAAAGGGGAATTTTGAACCATAAAAGAAATGAATTGATTGATTTGCTCAGCCAACCCAATCCTAAGCCTGAAGAGATTGACAGTTTATTAGAAGAAATAGGAGCCGCGCAAACAGAATTGGAAAAGGATGTAGTTAATCATATATTACAGGAGAAAGGGATTTTAAATCCAGAACAACAAAAGAAGTTCCTTGATCTGATTAAAGGACGATTACTGCCTGAGGGGAAATGTGAGAAAGTTATGTGTCCATCCGGAGGGAAGTAGGAAATACCGCAGTCGTGGATTTGCTTATGGCGGAGGATTTTACCCTTGCCCAAATTATCTCGATTAGAAGAAGGAAATAGTAGGAAGTGAAGATAGAACTAAAGGATTGAAACAGCAATTAACCCTAGAAAGAACGAGAGGAGGTGATAAAGTGACGAAGAAAGTCTGGTTGAGCCTGCTGGTGATTTTCATGTTTGTCTGTTTCTCTGAATTGGTAGCTTATGCCTGCGGGAATAATCCTAATTGTGGAGGAAAAGACCATTGTCCTCCGATGATGAAGGATGCCAAGGTTGAAGTAACCAACCAGGACAACGGGATAACGGTACAGATCACTTCGGATAATCCGGAGGTGGCAAAGGCGATCCAAAAACATAAGGACAACTGCAAGTGTGAGGGTTTAAAGGACGTCAAATTTAAGTCCAAGAAAGTGGATAACGGAATAATCCTGACCATCACTTCCAAAGATCCTGAAGTGGTAAAGCAGATTCAGGAGCAACAAGCTAATTGCTTCAGGAATTGCCAAAAAGAATGTACTACGGCATGTCCGGGCAAGACGAGTGGAAAATGTCCGGGGAAAATGTCCGGTGGTTGTAAGATGGGAACCAAATAAGACAAGCTTTAGAACAAGCTGTTACCCGAAAGGGTAGAAAGAAAAAGTGAACAGGGACGGATGTTCGAATCCGTCCCTGTTCCATTTAGATAGATTTGAAAGACTGGATATTAACCTGGTTTCTTTTTAGTATCCCTGGACGTCTAAGAGACAAGGATTCCTGGTTTATCACCATAAGTCACTTTGAAAAAAGGGAGTGTTGATTGGATTCACCCAAAGGAGAAATCCAGCATTTCCCAACTCAATCGGTTTAGATAATATTTGACTTGTGATTAATGTAACCATATATTTCTGTTGAATAAAAAAGCAGAAAAGATGTTTGCCTGATTTAGACGGCCAGTTTATCCATCGCAATAAATAAAGCTCTTTTGCTACATAAAATAAATTATGCCGGAAAAAATATATACGGTCACGGAAATCACCAGAGAGATAAAAGGGACGCTGGAAGCAGGCTTCCCCATGGTGTGGGTGGAAGGGGAGATATCGAACTATCTGTTTCATTCCTCCGGGCACCGCTATTTCTCCTTGAAAGATGAGAACGCCCAGATCAAGTGCACCCTGTGGAGATACCAGGGTGAATATCTCCGGTTCGAACCGGAGGATGGAATGAAGGTAACTGTTCAGGGAAACATTACGGTTTATGAAAGAAACGGTCAGTATCAATTGGATGTATTCGATCTAATCCCGGCAGGGGTGGGTAAACTGGAGATCGCTTTTCGAAAGCTGAATGAGAAACTGTACCAGGAAGGTTTATTTGACGAGGCGCGTAAAAAATCCATTCCCATGTATCCGGAAGCTATCGGGGTAGTGACTTCTCCTACCGGAGCAGCGATAAGAGACATAATTAGAATCATTCATAATCGATTTCCCAGCGTAAAAATAGTTGTACGACCGGTTCGGGTTCAAGGAAAGGGAGCAGCAGAGGAGATCGCTCAAGCGATAAAAGATTTCAATGTATATAAGAAAATTGACGTGATGATAGTGGGGAGGGGTGGAGGGTCGCTCGAGGATCTGTGGGCTTTTAACGAGGAAGCGGTAGCCCGGGCTATTTATGAATCCGAGATACCGGTGATTTCAGCAGTAGGACATGAAATCGATATCACCATCTCGGATTTTGTAGCGGACTTAAGAGCTCCCACACCATCAGCCGCTGCACAAATGGTAGTGCCTGACAGAAAAGTGATTTTGGAGCAGATGGAAACTCAGATAAGAAAATTGAATTCTTATATGATGGGCGTAATTGAGTATTCCAGGCAAAGGTTGAAAGCGATAAAAGAGAGTTATGGCATGAGACGACCATTAGATATCATCACCCAGCGTTCTCAGAAAATGGACGAAATTTACGGTCAGTTATTGGATGGGGTAAAAAACTACTTTGAAATCAAATCGAATGCCGTATCTTTATTCAAGGAGAAACTCGAAGTATTGTCACCTACCTCGGTTCTAAAGAGAGGTTATTCGATCACCCGCAAGCTGCCGGAATTGACGGTGATAAAAGATGTAGATAATCTAAAAACGGATGATCGGATTGAAGTAAGGTTGTCGAAGGGGAGAATTGAATCGAAAGTGGAACGGATCGATCCAGCATAATCCAAAAGTGAGGAAAACTTGGCTGGTAAGAAATCAGGGAAAGACAAGAGTTTTGAAGAAGCTATAAACCGACTGGAGAGGGTGGTGGTAGAACTTGAGGAGGGGGAGCTCTCGCTGGAGGAGGCATTAAAGAAGTTTGAAGAAGGAATGGAACTGTCCCGATTCTGCACCCAGAAATTGACGCAGGCGGAAGAGAAAGTGAAGAAACTGATTAAAGTGACCAAGGGGGAGTCCAAGACGGAGCTGCTGGACGAAGAAGAATAATAATTAAAAGGAAACAGGGTCAACAGTTCAAGGAAATCCCAAGTGGGTGAAACTTGAATTGATTTTACCCATAGTTCAAAAAAATCAGCTTTCCGACTTTTCCCTTTGTATAAAATAGATTTCTTTTCACCCGGTGTACTGATGAAAATCCAGACATTAGATTTTATTGCCGAATTGGAAAAAAGAGAGAAGCAGGTGACGTCATATCTTTGCTCCAGAGAATTTGAAAGCTGGTTTCATCCGGAGCATCTGAAGGAAGCCATTTACAGTTATGTTAACCGAGCAGGTAAACGACTTCGTCCGGCGGTATTACTGATATCGTGCGGAGCGGTAGGAGGCAGGGAAGAGGATGCCATCCCAGCAGCTGCTGCAGTAGAGATGTTTCATACCTGGACTCTGGTTCACGATGATCTGATCGATAATGACGATAAGAGAAGAGGCGGACATACGGTTCATGCGCAAGCATCCCTGATAGCAAAACAAGAGCTGCAATATACCGATTCGCAGGCAAAAGATTATGGAAGGGATATTGCCATACTGGCGGGAGACGTACAGCAAGGGTGGGCGGTAAGTCTTCTATGCGATTGTTCACTTAAAAGAAACGTCAAGCCAGAGATAACCCTCACCTTGATCAAGATGCTGGAATCGTATGTGCTCACCACCTTAGTCTCCGGTGAAACCCTTGATATTCAGTTTGCCAAGAAAAGGATCGAATCCTTCGAGCCGGAACAGATACTGGACATGCTTTGGCGGAAAACGGGTGTTTTATACGAATATTCAGCCAAAGCCGGTGCCATGATCGGGCTTTCCACGACTGGTGCCCAGGATAAACGAATCAAAGCATTATCCAGTTTTACCAGCAAATGCGGCACAGCTTTCCAGCTGCAGGATGATATCTTAGGGATAGTGGGCAACGAAAAACAGCTGGGGAAACCTATCGGTTCCGACATTCGGGAGGGGAAGCGCACCACCATCATCTATTATGCTTTTAAGAAGGCTTCCCCTCAACAGAAAACCAGATTGGAGAATATACTGGGCAAGCCGGATGCAACCAACGAAGAGATAGAAGAAGTCACTCAGCTTTTAGAGCAATTAGGCGGAATCTCGGAAACCAAACGACTGGCAGAGAAAATCATACAAGAGGCTTGTTTGGAACTTGATGTGTTAACAGATTCACCCTACAAAAAGCTTTTGCTGGCGTGGGCAGATTTTATGATCTCCCGGAAGTTTTGAGGAACAGAGATGAGTCAGTGGTTGGAAAAAATCAATTCACCTTCGGATCTGAAAGTTATTCCTTTGGATAGACTAGAAGAGTTGGCTAAGGAAATCAGGGAGAAGATCATCACCGTGGTTTCCAATAATGGTGGCCATCTGGCTTCGAATTTGGGAGCGATCGAACTGGTCGTAGCCATCCACCGGGTTTTCGATTCACCCAAGGACAAGATAATCTGGGATGTTGGACATCAGTGTTATACCCACAAACTTCTGACTGGACGTAAAGACAGATTTGATACTCTCAGGAAATACGAGGGGTTAAGCGGTTTTCCCAACCGATTGGAAAGCGAGCACGACGTTTTCAACGTGGGACATGCCTCCACTTCCATCTCCTCGGCTTTGGGTGTGGCTTGTGCCCGCGATCAGAAAGGGGAGAAGTTTTCGGTGATTGCTGTGGTGGGGGACGGGGCGTTGACCGGTGGTTTGGCATTCGAGGGTTTGAATAATGCGGGTGCATCTGGAAGGAATTTAATCGTCATCCTAAATGATAATAACATGTCCATCTCCAAGAATGTGGGAGCTTTATCCCGATACATGACCGATCTGTTAACCGACGAAAAATACAACAAACTAAAAGCAGAGGTTTGGGATCTGGTAGGGAAGTTTAAAAGAAGAGATAAAATCAGGGCGATGGTGGCGAAAGTGGAGGAGGGGATCAAAGGATTTCTGGTGCCGGGGAGCCTCTTTGAGAAACTGGGATTCCGGTATCTCGGTCCGGTGGATGGACATGATATCAAAGGATTAATCAAAACATTTGAACAGTTGAAAACCTTGAATGGGCCCATTCTTTTGCATGTGGTCACCAGGAAAGGAAAAGGGTACAGTTATGCCGAAGAGGATTCGCCCCGCTTTCATGGAATTGGTACTTTTGATAAAGTCAGCGGAAATTCGAATGGGAATCAAGGTGAGCTAACCTATACAGACATATTTGGAAGTACTTTGACAAAACTGGCGGAGAAAGACGAAAAAATCGTCGCCATCACTGCCGCTATGACTATGGGAACCGGTCTGATGGAATTTGCCAGAGTTTTTCCCCGGAGATTTTACGATGTAGGGATTGCCGAGCAACACGGTGTTACCTTTGCATCCGGACTGGCTGCTTTAGGTCTAAAGCCGGTGTTTGCCGTTTACTCCACGTTCCTGCAAAGGGCTTTTGATCAGGTAATTCACGACGTCGCTCTGCAGAATATCCCGGTGATTCTGGCGGTGGATCGTGCCGGGGTGGTGGGAGCCGATGGTCCCACCCATAACGGTGATTTCGATTTGAGTTACCTCCGGCAAATACCCAACTGGATTATTGCCGCACCCAAGGACGGGAATGAGCTGAAGGATTTGCTTTTTTCTGCAATTAATTGGGGAAAAAGTCCGGTTGCCATCAGGTACCCGCGGACTCTAATTCCCGATGCGATTACCGAAGCATACTCTCGGATTGAAATGGGGACATGGGAAAGACTAAAAGAAGGTAAGGATGTGGTCATTCTGGCAGTGGGATCGATGGTGTATCCGGCGATGGATGCATCCCGCCAGCTTTTGGACGAGGGAATAGAGGCGGAGGTGGTGAACGCACGTTTTGTAAAACCTTTGGACCAGAAAATGCTCACTTATATATTGAAAGAATTCGATAAGATAATCACCGTAGAAGAGAATTCGCTTTTGGGAGGGTTCGGTTCGGCGATTTTAGAATTTGCCGAAGCGAGTGATCTTGACCGTTCATCGATAAAAAGGATGGGTATCCCGGACGAGTTTATCCAACATGGTTCCAGAAACCAGCTTCTCGGTCTGTTGGGACTGGATAAGAATGGAATTATACAGACCGTCAAGAGAATTCTGGAATCGAAAACTGCTTCAGGAAAAGTTAGGATGCATAAAACAAAGACATGAGTTTTAGTGAATTCGAAAGAAATATAGAATTGGAAATCGCATCTGATCTAAGAGTTTGAGATGACTAAATATATCTATTCGAGCAATCTTTTGAACCCGCACGGTAAAGAGATTCACCAAAATTTGTACGCTCCAGTTTTCTTAACGATTCTCATTTCAGAAACCTGTTAACTTTAGATCATGTTATGAAAAGTATCGGAATTATTGCTAACGTAAGAAAAGAGATGACCAAGGGGGTGGTGGAAGAGATCATCCGCTGGGCCAGTCAAGAGAATGTCGGTTTCTTTGTGGAGGAAGAGCTTACCCCATTGGTGGATCATCCGGAACTAGCTCTCCCTGCAGAGGAGCTATGGCAGGAAAGTGATGTGTTGATTTCACTGGGAGGGGATGGCACCATGCTCGCTTCCGCCCGGGCAGTGGGAGAGCATGAGACTCCTATTTTGGGCATCAACCTTGGCGGAGTCGGATTTTTAACCGAGATCAATTCCAACGATCTGCAGAATACTCTGAATAGGCTTAAGAAAGGGGATTATTTTATTGAGAAGAGAATGGTTCTTGAAACTGAGGTAGAGGGACTTAAAAAATTCGAACAGTATGCTCTAAACGACATAGTGATTGACA
>Ga0256868_10000189_pt1 | contig 37240 bp, 34 predicted proteins | sample RVTome_13_FD_187341 | JGI IMG/M metagenome (GOLD analysis project Ga0256868, IMG submission 187341) | Soil microbial communities from uranium-contaminated site in the Upper Colorado River Basin, Wyoming, United States - RVT92D227 HiSeq ...
GGCGAATTCATATGGCACCACTACCTAAGAAGAAGACATCTCAAGCGCGCCAGGGAAAAAGGCGCAGCCACCTAGGACTGACCCCACCGGCCTTGGACGTATGTTCACATTGCCACAGTCCTAAGTTACCTCACCATGTTTGCCTTACTTGTGGCTGGTACAATGACAAGGAAGTAATCGAGGTCAAGCCCGCCAAGAAATAGTCCGCATGGCTGAATTATCCAAGGTAGCTTATGTTTTCCCAGGACAGGGCTCCCAAAGCACCGGTATGGGGTTGGACCTTTTCAACAGCTATCCTTCGGCCAAGAAAGTCTTTGATGAAGCTGATGCCTCGTTAGGCTTTCCCCTATCCCGTCTATGCTTTGAAGGTCCAGAGGAAGAATTGACGAAGACGCACAATGTCCAGCCGGCGATACTGGTCGTCAGCATTGCCTGCCTTAAAGCGCTGCAAGAAGGCAGGCAGGGTGATCTTCCGTCCCCGGCCTTTGTTGCTGGTCACAGTCTGGGTGAGTATAGTGCTTTGGTGGCTGCCGGCGCGCTGGGCTTGGCTGATGCTGTTTTGCTTGTCAGGGAAAGGGGGAGATTAATGTATGAAGCTGGGCTAAAAAATCCTGGGAGCATGCTGGCTGTAATAGGGCTTGATGAAGAAACAGTTAAAGACGTAAGCGTTCATAGTGGAACCGAAATTTCCAATGTAAACTGTCCTGGACAGATTGTGATTAGTGGTGCCGCCCAAGCCCTGGCTGAAGCTAATAAATTAGCCAAGACAAGAGGTGCTCGTGCTCTTATTCCTTTAAAGGTTAGCGGGGCTTTTCATTCCGCTTTGATGGAGCCAGTCATAGCTGAATTCACCAGAATCGTCTCGAATGTTAGGTTTCGGCCACCAGTCATTCCTGTAATATCCAATGTGACCGCTCGGCCGTTAACCGACGTTGATTCGGTAAAAAAAGAATTAGTGAAGCAACTTCGCAATTGCATCCAATGGCAAGGGTCGGTGGAATATATGATGCACAGTGGAGTCGCCACTTTTTATGAGATAGGTCCCGGTAGAGTGCTTAGCGGTTTAATCAGGCGAATCAATTCAGAACTCCAAACATTCAATATATCAGGAATTGAGGATATAGCACAGCTAGCACATAAATAGGGTCCAACTAACTAGTACCCCATGAGAAATTCGTCTCTCTCTTTCCCCCGGAAAACTCGAAGATTTTTCAGGGTGAATAAATAATGGCTGGCATCAGGCGACAGGCAAGAATCGCTGCTCTCCAAGCGCTTTATGAACTTGATTGCACGAAGCACAAGGTGGAGGAAACTTCAGCTCGCTTAAGAGCAGGGGAAACACTGGCTCAAGAAGCATTTAGCTTCAGTGAGGAGCTTGTGAAGGGGGTGCTACAGCACAAATCTGAGCTTGATACTCTTATTAAAAAATTTGCCCCAGCCTTTCCCCCAGAACAATTATCTATCATTGATAGAAATATTTTGCGCCTGGCTATTTCTGAAATCCTATTCAGTGACGAGACTCCCCTCAAGGTAGCTATAAATGAGGCCATAGAGTTAGCCAAGAGTTTTGGCAGTGAGTCTTCTTCACGGCTAGTGAACGGAGTTCTTGGAGTAGTGGCAGGAGAACGCGAGAAAAGATCGAAAGATGGTAAAAGAACTGAAGAAGGGTGAAATCCCGGGAACATCGAAGCAGTTTGCTCTTTTCGCAGCCATTGTTGTAGTAGTTGCGTTCCTGTGTCATTGGTGGCTAAAGGACATCCACCAGACCCTGGCAGCTACCGTCTGTATAGCTTTGGTTGTGGGGACTTTAATGTTCTGGAGATTCAGGGTGGCCCTAGCTTTTATGGCTATAGTGATTTTACTTGTTACGCGGACGATGGACTTGGGGCATGCCATAGAATTCATGAATTTGGATGTTATTGTTTTTCTGATAGGCATGGCAGTGATAGTTGCGCTTCTCCGAGACACCGGCTTCTTCCTTTGGTTGGGCACAAAGATGATCAAACTTGCCAAGTATGAGCCCAGGAGGATAATGATTGCTCTCTTGTTTCTTTCTGCGGTGATGGCTGCCTGTGTAGATGAAGTGAGTTCTATACTTTTTATGACGGCACTGGTATTCGAGCTTTGCGAACATTATAAGGTTAACCCTGTGAATTACGTCATATCGGTTGTGCTGGCCACAAATATCGGGAGTTCCTGGACCGTTCTGGGGAATCCCATCGGAATATTGCTGGCACTCAGAGCTGGATTGACCTTTGAAGACTTCATGCGGTGGTCTTTTCCGGTTAGTTTAATTGGCCTTGTTTGCCTGATGGTGATAATTCTGGTGTGGCAACGTGGTGACCTCAGACTACTCAAGACTAGGATTCAGGCCCAGCTGGACAGCGGCACCGCTACTTTGGATGAATGGGCTGAGGTAAAAGACAAAGCCTTTCTCAAGGGCGGAATCGCGCTGCTTCTAGGCGTGGTGATCTTTCTGGCTTTGCACTACCGCCTTGAGCTGCTATTTGGCCTGGAAAGGGACACGCTGCTTGTTGCTATCTCCATCACAGGCGCCGGGATTGCTATGGTGTGGAAAAGAGACAAGGCTGAGGAGTATTTGGAGCGAGGTGTCTCGCGGGGGACATTAGTATTCTTCATGTTCTTATTTTCTGTGGCAGGCTGCCTTGCCTATACCGGTGTTACCAGCAAGATTGCAGGTGTTGCCACGGGGCTAGTGGCTAGCCCGGTGTTACTCACTATAATCATGGCGCTGGGGGCTGCTCTTGGCTCAGCGGCGCTGGATAACGTGGTCTTGGTAGCCGCACTCATCCCAGTAGTTCAGGCTTTTGGAGTGATGGGAGTTAACAACTTCCCGCTTTGGTGGGCATTGCTTCAAGGCGCGTGTTATGGTGGTAACATTACCATGGTCGGCTCTACAGCCAATATTGTGGCTCTGGGCATGCTGGAAAAGCGGACAGGTTACCGTATGACATTCCGTAAGTGGATTCTGATTGGCTTAGCCGGTGGTCTCTTGCCCCTGTTTGTTGCCCAAGCACTGTTACTCGTTCAACTACCCATTATGCCTTGAATCCAACTTTAAATCGGTAATCTCTTAACTGGGGTGATGTCCCAGAAGAGCTTGCCTTCCTTGCCGGGGTTTGTTATACTTCTCGCCTGTGCTCCAATTTACGTTACGGAGAAAAGGGTGGCTACAATGCTTTTGTGGGCCACCTTTTTTGCCGTGTAATATTTGAAAAAGTGAGGTTGTAGAGAAATGAAAGTACTAAGTCCTTACAAAGAGGCTACAGATGTAATACTTGAGGCTGGTGGTGAGCCTCTCAAATTGTGCTACCAATGTGGTCTTTGCACCGGTATTTGTCCCTGGAATTTGGTCCGAAGTTTTCTCGTTCGCCGCATCATGCATGAAGCTCAGCTTGGGGCAACCGATTTTGGCAGCGAGGATGTCTGGACTTGTGTCACTTGTCGAGCTTGTGTTCAACGCTGCCCCCGAGGTGTCGAGATAATAGATGTCATGAGGGCTATACGCCGAGCTGTAGCTAGCCTGGGTATTGGCGTTGTCCCTGATGCCTTGAGAATTTCAGCTAAGAACATCGCTGGTGTAGGTAATCCACTTGGTGAGGCACCGGAAAAGCGAAATGACTGGGCTAAAGATCTTAAGGTGAAAAATTTTGCTTCGGGCACCGAAATACTTTATTTCCCTTGCTGTGTTCCCTCATATGACCCTGATGTGAAAACAGTGGCTCGGTCTACTGTTACAATCTTCAATAAGCTTGGGATTGATTATGGCCTTATAAGCACCGAGGCAAGGTGCTGTGGCGAGTCAATTAGAAAGGCCGGGCATGAAGATACGTTTCAAAGTCTGGCCCAAAACAATATTAATCTCTTTACCAGTAATGGTGTCAAAACCTTGGTAGTTTCCTCACCGCACTGCTACCACACTTTTAAAAATGAGTATCCTGAGCTTGGAGGCAAATTTGAGGTAATTCATATCATTCAATATCTGGCTTCACTTATCGAGCAGGGGAAACTGAAATTTTCTAAAGATATAAATAAGAAAGTAATCTATTCCGACCCTTGTTATTTGGGGAGACATAATAGTGTATACGACGAGCCCAGAAAAGTATTGCAAAGCATTCCCGGCCTGGAATTAATAGAATTCCCCGATGCTCGTGAGGACGGTCTTTGTTGTGGCGGTGGTGGTGGTAGAATCTGGATGGATACCCCGAAAGGGGAAAGGTTCTCTGACATAAGGGTGGAGCAAGCTGTTGCAAAAGGCGCTGATATAATAGCTCTGGCCTGCCCTTATTGCTTCCTCAACTACAGGGACAGTGTGCTCTCTATGGGCAAGGCGGAGACTATGCAGGTTAAAGATATCGCTGAGCTCGTTGCTGAGGCAATATAAATATAATAGTGGAGGAGCGAGCCAAAATGGAAGAAGTAAGAATTGGTGTTTATGTTTGCCACTGTGGAACGAACATAGCTGGCACGGTTGATGTGGAAGAGGTAGCCAAGTATGCTGAAACATTGCCCCACGTGGTGGTTGCGCGTCACTACCCATATACTTGTTCTGATCCAGGGCAAGAGCTCATCAAAAAGGATATTAAAGAGCTGGGGGTCAACCGGGTTGTGGTAGCCTCCTGCTCCCCCCGCCTTCACGAAAAGACTTTCCAGGGGGTGCTCCGCGAGGCCGGGTTAAATCCTTATCTATTCCAGATGGCTAATATCCGGGAGCACTGCTCCTGGCTTCATGAGCCGGGCCCCGAGCTTACTGAGAAGGCCAAGAGGATGGTTGGGGCAGCAGTAAACAGGGTATCCCGACATGTGCCCTTAGAGATCCGCGCGGTGCCAATCTTCCCGGCTACTCTTGTTGTTGGCGGTGGCATTGCTGGCATGCAGGCTGCCCTGGAGATCGCTAACTCAAATCACTTGGTTTATATCGTAGAACGAGAACCTAGCATCGGGGGGCATATGGCGCAGTTTGACAAAACCTTCCCGACATTGGATTGCGCCGCTTGTATTCTTACACCAAAGATGACCGAGGTTGCCCGTCACCCGTTCATTAGAATTTTAACTTATAGTGAGATTGTGGCGATTTCTGGCTACGTAGGTAACTTCAGGGTCAAAATTAGGAGAAAGCCGCGCTATGTTGATGAGGGTAAATGCATTGGTTGTCTCGTCTGCCAGGAGAAATGTCCCTGGACAGCATTAAGTGAATTTAATGCTGGTACAAGCAAACGCAAGGCAATTTACACGCCGTTCGCTCAGGCAGTGCCCAATATACCAGTCATTGATACAGAACACTGTGCTTACTTCCTCAAAGGAAAATGCCGTGCTTGTGAGAAATTCTGCGATGCCAATGCAATCAATTTCGAGCAGAGCGAGCTCATTTTTGAGCTGGATGTGGGCAATATCATTATCGCTACAGGATTTGACACTTTCGACGCTTCCTCCATCCCTCAGTATGGCTATGGGCGTTATCCCAATGTGTTCACTAGTATTGAGTTTGAGAGGCTGTGTAGCCCGACTGGCCCCACTGAAGGACATATAATCCTTGCTGATGGCCGGCAGCCGGAGAGCTTAGCAATTGTCCACTGCGTTGGCAGCCGGGATAAGAATTACCATGAGTATTGCTCCCGTGTTTGCTGTATGCATGCTCTTAAGTATTCCCACTTGATTAAGGAAAAAACCAATGCCGAGGTTTATCAGATGTATATTGACATGCGCTGTTTCGGCAAGGGTTACGAAGAGTTTTATAACCGTATTTCGAATGAGGGTATTAATTTCATTCGAGGAAAGGTAGCTAAAGTTACTGATGAAGCCATAGCTGAGGAGGAGAAGGGGAAACTGATTGTCCTTGTTGAGGATACTCTACTAGGAGCTATGCTCCGCGTTCCCGTGGATATGGTTATCCTCTGCGTGGCCCTGGAGCCGCGCAAAGATGCTGGTGAATTAGCCCGACTTTTCCATCTCGGTCGGAGCGCCGATGGCTTCTTCTTGGAGAGGCACCCCAAGCTTGATCCCGTGGCAACGATGTCTGAAGGCATCCTCATCGCCGGCTGTTGTCAAGGTCCCAAGGATATCCCGGACAGCGTAGCCCAGGCTTCAGCAGCAGCAGCACGGGCTTTAGCAATGATCGCTCGGGGGAAGATAGAGGTTCCGGCAATAACGGCCTCTATTGATGAGACCAAATGCTCCGGGTGTAAAATCTGTAACCTTCTGTGCCCGTATGAGGCTATATTCTTTGACGACGAGGTCAAGGTATCGCGAATCAACGAAGTCATGTGCCAGGGCTGTGGTGTTTGTGCTGCTGCCTGTCCTAGTGGTGCCATTACTCATAACTATTTCACTGCCGACGAGATTACGGCGGAGATAGAAGGAGTATTAGCATGAGTTTTGAGCCTAAAATCGTTGGCTTTCTTTGCAATTGGTGTTCTTACGCCGGAGCTGATCTGGCAGGAATTTCACGACTGAAATGTGCTCCCAATGTCCATATTATTCGCACGATGTGCAGTGGTGGACTAAGTCCATTCTTTATACTGAAGGCCTTGGCAGCAGGGGCTGACGGCGTGCTTATCTGCGGTTGCAACCCAGGTGACTGCCATTATAAGGAAGGTAACTACAAAACAATACGGCGCATAACCTTGCTCAAAAAGATGCTGGAGCAGTTCGGCATTGAACAAGAAAGAGTGCAGTTGCACTGGGTATGTGCCTCTTGCGGTGATGAGTTTGTCGATGTCGTCAATAAGATTACTGCGGAAATAAAGGAACTGGGGCCGTTGCAAGCTGGGGGCAAAGAGTCGTGATTTGACTAGATAGAAAAAAGTGCTAAATTTAGCTGCGAAATTAAGGAGAAAGCAAGAAGGAGGATAAGATGCCAAAGTGGCAGTGTATAGAATGCGGATATTTCGTTCAAGAAGCAAATAGGCCGCCAGATGTTTGTCCCAGTTGCTCCTTGAGGTGTAGCTTTACCGACGTCACCTGTTATCGACCGGAATGTGGCGGACCGGTCAATCCCGATCCGTCAGTAATGAAAGCAGTCACCAGCAAAGGCATAACGCCACCGCTTCGTCCCTCTGCGGCAAAAGAAGAGACTCCCGAAGCGGACGTTGTTTATGGTGAAAAGGCCAGGATGGCTACTTTATTTCACGGGGTTCCTGAAAAAGAAGTGCAAAAGATACTAAGCATCGGTGAACCGATGGTCTGTGAGCCAGGCACTGTCCTATTTAGAGCAGACGATGATGCTACGACGATGTATTTCATTCAATCGGGGAGAGTAGCTGTCCGGGTTAAGGAAGGCAAGACAGAAAAGACAGTCTATACTGCCTCCGAAGGCGATGTCCTTGGCTGGTCAACGGTGGTGTTGCCCTATCAGCGAACTGCCACGGCTGTGGTAGTAGAAAAAGCTAAAGTCGTCGCCATTAATACCAACAAATTCCAGAATTTCTGTGATGGAAATGCTGCTATGTGCTACAGGGTGGCACAAAATCTTAACCGGGCTGTGATCGCTAGGCTGAGATTTGCTAAAGCCTCGGGAGTTGAAGAGGTATATGGATAAGCCAAGGAGTTAAAGGAGTTATGTTTTGCTTCCTTTGTTTATTGAAGTGAGGGGGCAGCGAGGAGAAGACTAATAGCTGCCTCTTTTTATGCCCTTTTGGACATTGTCAAACTTTGGGCTGTTGAGGCAATATGGTCAGATTGGCGGTGATATGAAATGGAAGAAATAAAGACCGGAGTTTATATCTGTCACTGCGGATTGAATATTGCGGGCACAGTTGACGTGGAAGAAGTAGCCAAATATGCTGGAACTCTACCCAATGTAGTGGTAGCTCGTGATTATCGCTATATGTGCTCTGACCCCGGGCAAGCCCTTATTAAGGATGACATTAAAAACCTTGGTCTTAATCGGGTGGTGGTTGCCTCCTGTTCGCCGCGAATGCATGAGCCCACTTTCCGTCGCGCCTGTCAGGATGCTGGATTGAATCCTTATCTCTATGAGCACGCCAATATTAGAGAGCATTGCTCTTGGGTTCATGATGATAGACAAATAGCCACTGAGAAGGCTAAGGATTTAGTTAGGGCCGCGGTAAGGAGAGTTTCCTTTCACGAGCCTCTAGAGATCAAAGAGAGACCGCTTAATCCCAATGTCCTAATTGTTGGCGGTGGCATCGCCGGCATACAAGCGGCATTGGACATCGCTAATGGTGAGCATATGGTGTATCTGGTAGAAAAAGAACCGGCGATTGGTGGTCATATGGCTCAACTTGACAGGACGTTTCCTACACTAGATTGCTCCGAGTGCATTCTCACACCAAAGATGACCGAAGTAGGACAACATCCGTTTATAACACTTTTGGCCTATAGTGAGATAGAGGAGGTTTTGGGCTCGGTAGGCAACTTTAAGGTTAGAGTGAAGAAGAAAGCTCGCTATGTGGATGAGGAGAAATGTACTGGCTGTGGCATCTGCGAGGAGAAGTGTCCTTGGAAGGTGGACAGTGAGTTCGAGATGGGCTTAGGGAAGAGGAGAGTAATCTATGTCCCCTTTGCTCAAGCCATTCCCCATGTGGCTACCATTGACAAAGAACACTGTGTTTACTTTTTAAAAGGCAAATGTCGGGCTTGTGAGAAGTTTTGCGATGCCAAAGCCATTGATTTTGAGCAGAAGGATGAAATTGTCGAGCTGGAGGTAGGCTCAATTATCCTTACCACTGGCTATGATCTTTTCGATGTCCGGCGTATACCGCAATATGGTTATGGGAGGTACGATAATGTCCTAACCGGGCTTGAGTTTGAGAGAATGACCTGCGCTGCGGGACCAACCGGGGGCAAAGTGCTCCTTAAGAACGGTCGGCAACCTGAAAGTGTGGCAATTATCCACTGTGTTGGCAGTCGGGATGAGAACTATCATGAGTATTGCTCCCGGGTTTGCTGCATGTATGCCCTTAAGTATGCCCACCTCATAAAAGAGAATACACAGGCTGAAGTTTATCAAATGTATATTGACATGCGTTGTTTCGGGGAAGGATTTGAAGAATTTTATCGCCGTGTTTGCGATGAAGGCGTTAATTTTATTCGTGGTAAAGTAGCTAAAGTTACCGACGTGGCGCTAACTGAGGAAGAACAAGGGAAATTGGTTGTAATCGCTGAGGACACACTTTTGGGCGGGATAATCCGAGTTCCTGTAGATATGGTAATTTTGTGCCCGGCTTTGGAGGCTCGCTTTGATGCTGAGGATGTTGCCAAGCTATTCACCATCAACCGCCGGGCGGATGGCTTCTTTATGGAAAGGCATGTGAAACTTGACCCGGTAGCTACAGCTACAGAAGGGGTGTTCATCGCTGGTTGTTGCGAAGGTCCCAAAGACATTCCTGATACTGTAGCTCAGGCTTCAGCCGCCGCTGCTAAAGCTCTATCAATGATAAGCAGAGGCCGGGTTGTAATCGAGCCTACCACAGCCCAGGTGAATGAAGTCTTGTGCCAGGCTTGTGGACGCTGCGAAGAGATTTGTGATTTTCACGCCCCCAGGGTTATTAGCAAGGATGGACTTAGAGTTTCCAGCGTTGACGCGGCATTATGCAAGGGTTGTGGGGCTTGCGCCGTTGTTTGTCCCACCGGTGCTATGTCAGTAAGGCATTCCACCCGAGAGCAAATAAACGGAATGGTCGAGGCGTTATTAGAGGTATAGAATGGCTGAATTTGAACCTAAGATCATAGCTTTTTGCTGCAACTGGTGCACCTATGCTGCCGCTGACATTGCTGGAACAAGCCGTATTCATTACCCGGCTAACGTGCGTATTGTCAGGGTGATGTGCAGTGGAATGGTGGATCCGATATACATTCTCAAAGCCTTCGAAATGGGTGCTGATGGGGTTTTAATTGCTGGCTGTCATGAAGTAGATTGCCATTATCTTAATGGTCCGCTGAAGTGCGATGCTATGTTTGAGAAAATAAAGAGAGTGGTCAATACGCTTGGCTTGGAAAGTGAGCGTCTAAGGCGGGAGATGATTGCCGCCGCTGAGGCGCCAATATTTGCTGAATTAATCGAGGAGATGGTCAAACAGCTTAAGAAATTAGGTCCTTCGCCTCTCCGGGAAGGGGTTAAGGTTTGAATCTGGAAGATATTATCAAGGAAACAAAGACCTACTACTGTCTGGAATGTGGCAAGTGTACAGCCGTTTGTCCCGTTTCAAGGCATAATTCCAATTTTTCGCCAAGATTTATGCTGGAAAGAGCCTTGATGGGCTTTGGAGATGAGTTAATTCATGACCGGGAACTATTTTCCTGTCTTAGCTGTTACGCTTGCTCTCATCTCTGCCCCTCAGACGTTGATTATCCTGTGTTTACACAGAAGGTAAGGAATCTGGCTTCTAGCCAGGGTGAGCATGGCGATTGTACACATTCAGGGATTCTTTTCTCGTTGATGAAACTTATATCTCGCTCCGACATTAAGCAGAAACGGCTGGATTGGCTCGATGGCTGTCGCACTTCGCAGAAGAGCGAGGTATTGTATTTTGTGGGCTGCGCTCCTTATCTTGAGCCAGTTTTCCAGGATATTGAGGTGAGCCCAGTAAATATTGCCAGAAACAGCATCAAAATACTCAATGCTTTAGGGATAGAGCCTATGTTGCTTCCTAACGAGAGATGTTGTGGACATGACCTCTTATGGACCGGGGATACCGAGACATTTAAGAAGCTGGCTCAGCTCAATGCCGAAATGATAAGGGAAGCTGGTGCCAAAAAGATAGTTTTCTCTTGTCCTGAGGGCTACCGGACGTTCAAGATTGACTATCCCCAGTATGTGAAGCTTGACTGTGAGCCAGTGCATATCACCGAGCTTCTAGCTCAAAACCTCTCTAAGCTATCATTGCGACCCCGAGTGAAACAAGGGGGAAGCAATCCTGAGGTCAAAAGGGTGACTTACCAAGACCCTTGCCGGCTGGGAAGACATCTGGGGATTTATGAACCGCCCAGGGAAATAATAAAGGCTATCCCGGGGATAAAACTAATTGAAATGGAACATAGCGGCGAAGAAAGCATCTGCTGCGGCACCAGTGCCTGGACTAACTGCAGCTCTTACTCCAAGCAGATAAGAATAGAGCGCTTGCTTGAAGCCAAGGCCACTGGCGCTGAACTGCTGGTTACATCCTGCCCCAAATGCCAAATCCATTTTAAGTGCGCTATGGTGGATAAAGGTGCCGAGAAAGGTCCTGATATAAAAATGGAGGTTATGGATTTGGTTAATCTGGTAGCCAATGCTATGGGAGTCTAAGAATGGATGGGAAAAACGAACAGAAATCGGTCTTGGTAATCGGTGGTGGCATAGCCGGGATTCAGGCTTCACTTGACCTAGCTAATATGGGCTTTAAAGTATATTTGGTGGAAAAGTCGCCCAGCATCGGGGGAAGAATGGCACAACTGGATAAGACCTTCCCTACTAATGATTGTGCCATGTGTATCCTGGCCCCCAAGATGATTGAGGCCAATTCCCACCCCAATATAGAGCTCCTAACTTATTCTGAAATAGAAAAGGTCTCTGGAGAAATAGGGAAGTTCAAGGTCAGGATAAAGAAAAAGGCGTCTTTTGTTGATTGGAACAAATGTACAGGATGTGGCCTCTGGGTGGAAGGATGCCCCGTCATTATACCAAACGAATTCGATCAGGGGATTGGAAAAAGAAAGGCCATATACCTGTTCTTTCCCCAGGCTGTTCCTAAGAAATGTGTTATAGACAAAAGAGAAGAGCGCCCTTGTAAAGCGGCCTGTATGGATGCTTGCCCCGTCCATACTAATGTGCCCGGGTACATCAAGCTCATTGCCGAAGGACAGTTTAAAGCAGCTTATAAGCTCATAAGAGAGACAAATCCCCTGCCTGCATGTGTTGGGCGGGTATGCTATGCCCCTTGCCAGGAAGCCTGTAATCGCGGGCAAATAGATGAGCCAATTTGTATTCGCGATCTTAAGAGGGTTCCCGGAGACCAATGGAATATCGAAGAACTTGAGTTCCCGGTAGTTGCAAAAACAGATAAAAAGGTAGCGGTTGTAGGCTCAGGTCCTGCAGGTCTTGCCGCTGCTAATGACCTTGCCCTAAAGGGTCACAATGTAACTATCTTTGAAGCTCTTCCTGAACCTGGAGGTATGCTTCGTGTTGGCATACCCGAATATCGCCTTCCCAAGGAAATTTTACGCCAGGAGATAGGCTACATCCAGAAGCTTGGCGTGGAGATAAAAACGGGCGTTCAGGTTGGTAAAGATATTGCCCTCGAACAATTGAAAAAAAACTACGATGCTATTTTCGTCGCTGTGGGAGCACACGGTGGTATGAAGCTTGGAGTGGAGGGTGAAGATATTCCCGGAGTAATGGAGGGAATAGGATTTCTCCGTGCTGTAAGTCTCGGGAAAAAGGTAAATGTTGGAAAGAAAGTAGTGGTGATTGGTGGAGGTAATACAGCTATCGATTGTGCCCGCACAGCAAAGCGACTAGGAGCAAAAGAGGTAACCATTGTTTATCGTCGTTCGCGCGCTGAGATGCCAGCTTCCGAGGAAGAAGTAACAGCAGCAGAAAAGGAAGGAATAAAGATTGAGTTCCTGACCACTCCAAGCCGCTTCTCTGCCGAGAACAAAAAACTTGCCAAAATGGAATGTGTGCGGATGAAGCTTGGGGAACCAGACGCCAGTGGTCGTCCTCGCCCCATCCCCATCAAGGGTTCTGAATTTACTATTCCCGTGGATACAGTGATTGCGGCATTGGGACAGGCTCCAGAAACAGATTTTGTTAAGGAGTTGAGAGTTTCACTTTCCAAGAGAGGCACGATAGAAATCGATGCCAAGACAGGGGCGACCAATATTGAAGGAGTATTTGCCGGAGGTGATGTGGTAACCGGACCTGCTTTTGTGATTGATGCTATTGCAGCAGGGAAAAAAGCAGCTCGCTCTATCCACCAATATTTGAATGGACAACCTCTCGAAGGGGAGGAACCGGTAAAGGAACCAGAGAAATTTTCCCAGGAAGAGGTAGAGGACTGCAAACGGCGCTTTCCTTCCAGAAATAAGGTAGAGATGAGGGAAGAACCTGTTAAGGAAAGGGTGCAGGACTCCCGTGAAGTGGCTTTGGGATATTCTCTAGAGGAAGCCATAGAGGAAGCTTCACGCTGTCTTGCCGGACAAATAGAAGGATGCATAGAATGCCATGAATGTGAACGTCGATGTGAGCCAAAAGCGATAGTCTATACGATGCAGGATGAAAACATTACACTAAAGGTAGGCGCGATAATCCTCGCTTCAGGACTCGGCTTATACGATATTTCATCGCTAACAGAATACGGCTATGGAAAAATAAAGAACGTGATTACTGCCATGGAATTTGAGAGGTTGACTGCTGCCTCCGGACCCACTATGGGAGAACTCAGGCGTCCTTCGGGTGGCAGGATACCTGAGAATATAGCTTTTATCCAATGTGTCGGCTCTCGCGATTTCAGGAATAAAGTTTATTGCTCCAGTGTCTGCTGCATGCATGCCACCAAGGAGGCAATGCTGGCTTTTGAGCATCATCCGGGGACAAAATCCACCATTTTCTACATGGATATGAGAGCTGTAGGTAAAAGGTTCCAGGAATACATTGCCCGGGCTAAAAAGGAATACAATGTGACTTATATCAGAGGGCGTCCCGGCAGGATTGAAGTTAATCCTGAGAATGATAACCCTATTATTTGGTATGAGGAAACCACCAGCGGAGCGATAAAGAGCTTTGAGGCGGAACTAGTGGTTCTTGCCCAAGCCATGGTTCCTCAAATCACCAAAGATTTGGCGAAAATACTCGGTATAGAGTTAAGCGAAGATGGCTTTGTAGAGGTTCCAGATAAATTGCTACAACCGCTGGATACTACAAGGTCGGGCATTTTTGCCTGTGGCTATGTCCATAGTCCTCGTGATATCCCGGACTCAGTAACCCAGGCCTCGGGGGCAGCAGGCAGAGCTGCTGAAGCTATAGCAGGAGGCAAGTAAAGTGGAAGGACCTCGTATCGGAGTTTTTGTTTGTCATTGTGGCATAAATATCGGGGCATATGTCAACGTCCCGGACGTTGTTGAATATGCCAAACAGCTACCAAACGTAGTGCATGCCGAGCGCAATTTATTCACCTGTTCTGAGGAAGGGATTTCAGCAATTAAGAAAGGGATAAAGGAATACAATTTAAATCGAGTCCTAGTAGCTTCCTGTACTCCTAGAACCCATGAGCCGCTCTTCCGAGCTGCTTGTGAGGAAGCGGGCTTGAACAAATACCTTTTCGAGTTTGTTAACATAAGAGACCAATGTTCCTGGGTGCATATGCGTGAGCCTCAGAAAGCTACGGAAAAGGCTAAAGACCTGATAAGGATGGGGGTGGCCAAAGCCAGGTTGCTGGAGCCATTGGAGGAGATTGAAATAAAGGTGGCTCCTTCGGCATTGGTAATTGGTGGAGGAATTGTTGGGATGGAGGCAGCCTTAAACCTGGCCAGGCAGGGTTTTGATGTTCATTTAGTGGAGAAGGAGCCAGAACTTGGGGGGACTCTTCGCAGTATTCATAAACTTTTTCCCACGAATCAAGAGGCAACGAAGTTAAACAAACTACTTATTGAACAGGTTAAAAGCCATCCCAAGATCAAGACTTATCTCTCGTCCAAAGTAAAACAAGTAACCGGCTTTATAGGCAACTTCGATGTTTATCTGGATGGGAAGGGAGAGGAGAGCAAATTCAATGTGGGTACCATTATAGTGGCCATCGGAGCTGACGTGTTAAAACCGACGGGTCAATATGGCTATGGGAAGATGACCAATGTACTCACTCAACTGGAACTAGAGGAGCGAATGAAGAGAGGGGAATCCTTGGGTCAGAATGTTGTAATGGTCAATTGTGTGGGAGCCCGGGTTCCTGAGAGAACTTATTGCAGCAGAATCTGCTGCATGACGGCAATTAAAAACGCCTTCCTTATTAAAGAATCGAATCCAAAGGCAAAGGTCTGGATATTGCACCGAGACCTCATGACTTATGGTGTAGACTTCGAGAACTATTATCGAAAAGCCATGGAGCTAGGGGTTAGATTCATTAGATATAGCTTAGAAAGGCCTCCCGAAGTTATAGGAGATGAAAAGGTTGAAAAGATAAAGGTATACCATGAATTATGGAGAAGGGAAATAGAACTTCCCTGTGATATGCTTGTTTTAACTACTCCTCTTATTCCTGCCGAGGATAACCAAAATATCTCCAAAATGCTTAAAGTCTCCTTAGATGAGTTTGGTTTCCTCCTGGAAGCACACTTAAAGCTCCGCCCTGTAGAGTTTGCCATGGACGGAATTTATATCTGTGGCTCAGCACGCTGGCCTACAGATGTAACTGAAGGAGTTTCTCAAGCCTATGCTGCTGCTGCAAAAGCAGCCGGTCCCCTGAGAATGGGCTATGTCAAGGCTGAGGCAATAAATGCATTTGTCAATGAGGATGAATGCTCAGGCTGTGGGGTTTGCGAAGTCTTGTGCCCCTTTCAGGCTATTGAGCTTCAGCCTAGAGATGGGAAGAGGGTGTCCCATATCAATGAAGCAGTATGCAAGGGTTGTGGCACCTGTGGTGCTGCCTGCCCTTCAGGAGCTATTGCCATGCACCACTTCACTGATGAGCAAATTCTAGCTCAGGTAGAAGCTTTGTATAGCTAAGGAATTATAACGATAAATGCCGATTGCCAAAGCTACGAAACAAGCGGTTGGTGAAAGGCTTCCAAAATGCCCAGAATGAGCGCGGAATCAAAATTAAATAGCCCCTATTCTGGCATGAGGGAGTTAGAGAGAGAAAAGAAAAACTTGCAGAGTTCACCCTCATCCTGACCGTCTCCCACCAGGGGAGAGTGATTTTGTACGAGATTATGCGGAAGACTGTAGTTAGAAGGTGACTGTGCATATGGAAAATGAGAAAAGAATCGGAGTTTACATCTGTCACTGCGGGTTGAACATCGCTGGCACGGTTGATGTGGAAGAGCTAACGAAATATGCTGCGACTCTGCCTAACGTAGTGATTTCCCGCGACTATCGGTATATCTGCTCAGACCCTGGCCAGGAGCTTATCAAGAATGATATCAAAGAACTAAAGCTTAATCGGATCGTCGTTGCCTCTTGTTCACCACGAATGCATGAACACACCTTCCGCAAAGCTTGCCAGGCTGCCGGTTTGAACCCTTATCTATATGAGCATGTCAATATCAGGGAGCATTGTTCTTGGGTCCATGCAGATAAAAAGCAGGCCACTGAGAAAGCCAAGGACCTGGTTCGGGCTGCTGTGCAACGAGTCTACTACCACCAACCTCTGGAGATTAAAGAGATACCGGTCATTCCTGAAGCTCTGGTTGTGGGGGGTGGAATTGCCGGGATAGAGGCAGCCCTGAAGATAGCCAATAGCGGGCGAAAGGTCTACTTGGTGGAGAAAGAGCCATCAATTGGTGGGCATATGATTCAACTGGACACTACTTTCCCTACCCTTGATTGCTCCGAATGTATTATGACGCCGAAGATGAGTGAGGTAGGACACCATCCTAATATCGAGCTTCTGGCTTATAGTGAAGTAGAGGAAGTATCGGGGTCTGTGGGCAATTTCAAGGTAAAGGTGAGGAAGAAGGCGAGATTTGTGGATGAAGACAAATGCATTGGCTGTGGAGTTTGTGAACAGAAATGTCCGTGGAAGGTGCCGAGCGAGTTCGAAGCAGGCTTGGGGCAGAGGAAGGCTATCTACATTCCTTTTGCTCAAGCCATTCCAAATATTGCCACAGTGGACAAAGACCACTGCGTGTATATCCAGTCGGGTGGGAAGAAATGTGGTGCCTGTATCAAAATCTGTGAGGCTGGGGCTGTAGATTTCAACCAGATAGACCAGATCGTTGAATTAGAAGTGGGGGCAATTATCCTGGCTACCGGATACGATATTTTCGACCCCAGTCAGATACCGCAATATGGCTACGGGAAATATGATAACGTCATAACTGCTCTGGAATTTGAGAGGATGACCTGTGCCTCGGGGCCGACTTCCGGGAAGATCCAGCTTAAAGATGGCAGAATACCCCAGAGCGTGGCTATCATTCACTGCGTTGGCAGCCGGGATAGAAATTACCGTGAATATTGCTCCAAAATTTGCTGTATGTACGCACTGAAACATGGCCATCATCTCAGAGACAGAATAAACGCCGACGTATATCAAATGTACATTGATATGCGCTGCACCGGAGATGCCTATGAGGAATTCTACAAGCGCGTTTCTGAGGAAGGCGTTGTTTTCATAAAAGGCAAAGTAGCTGAGGTGACTGATAGAGCCAACACCGAGGAGGAGAAAGGAAGACTGGTTGTGGTAGCCGAGGATACCCTGCTAGGGAAACTAATGCGCATCCCCGTGGATATGGTCATTCTCTGTCCTGCCATGATACCTCGGTCTGACGCTACGGAAGTTGCCAGGAAATTCTCCATCACTCAAAAGGCCTCGGGCTTCTTCCTGGAACGCCATGCCAAGCTTGAGCCTCAAGTTTCAGCCATGGATGGTGTGTTTCTCGCCGGTTGTTGCCAATTTCCCAAAGACATTCCTGATTCTGTGTCTCACGGCAGGGCAGCAGCCGCGGCGGCACTGGAGCTAATAGATAGAGGTAGCGTGGCCGCTGAAGCTGCCATCGCTTGTGTAGATGAGACCCTATGTCATGGTTGTGGCATATGTGAGGAAATTTGCGAATTTCAGGCTCCCAAGGTGATTGTTAAAGACGGCAAGAGGGTATCCACCGTGAATGAAGCATTGTGTAAGGGCTGTGGTGCCTGTGCTGTTGCTTGTCCTAGTGGAGCTATGTCGATCAAACATTTCACTCGTGATGAGATATCTACCATGATTAAGGCACTAGCCGAAGTAGAAAAATGACTGAATTTGAACCGCGCATTATTGTTTTTGCCTGCAACTGGTGTACATACGCTGCGGCAGATACGGCGGGCACAAGCCGTATCCAGTACCCTCCCAATGTAAGAATCATAAGGGTTATGTGTAGTGGCATGGTGGCTCCGGAACACATTTCATTGGCGCTGGAGAGTGGAGCTGATGGCGTCCTGGTCGCCGGCTGTCATCCGGGCGACTGTCACTATATTTCGGGGAACTTAAAGGCAGAAGAGAAGTTCCGGATGGTCAGTGGGGTGGCGAGTATGCTTGGCATAGAGGGCGGGAGGGTGAGGCTTAAGTGGATAGCTGCATCCGAGGGACCGATATTCGCCCAGACTATTAAAGATATGGTGGACGAGATTAGAAAATTAGGTCCTTCGCCATTCCGCACATCTCAGAAGGCTGGCTGGGAGAAAACCGCCTTAACTTTGGAGGATATTCTTCAAGATACTAAGGCCTATTATTGTCTGGAATGTAGCAAATGCACCAGTATATGTCCTGTGACTAAGTATGACCCATCCTATTCACCGCGCACTGTGATTGAAAACGCTGCGTTAAGGTTAGGAGACGAGAGTACCCGTGATAAGAAGCTTTTCTCCTGCCTTGGTTGCTATGCTTGTTCTCTAAGGTGTCCCAGCGACGTCGATTATCCCGATTTTATGAGAAAGTTGAGGTCACTGGCCTTTGTCAGTGGTGAATGCGGTTGTCCGGCTCATGGCGGCTTCCTGCACTCCGTTACACGGCTAATGGCAAGGTCGCCTTACAAACAAAAAAGACTGGACTGGTTAACAAAGGAATACCAAACATCTGACCACAGCGATATTTTATACTTTGTAGGCTGTATCCCTTATTTTGAACCCATTTTTGGATACCTGGATACGAAGGCTCTCGATATTACAAGGGCAAATCTGAAGATACTGAATCGTTTGGGAGTCAAGCCCGTGTTGCTTCCCGACGAAAAATGTTGCGGACATGATGCACTGTGGACTGGTGACGTCGAGACCTTCCAGAGACTGGCCGAGCACAATACGAAGCTGATCAAAGAAGCCGGGATAAAGAAAATCATATTCACATGTCCTGAGGGTTATCGCACATTTAAGATTGACTATCCTGAGCATGGATTTGAGTTGGGTTGTGAGTTGCAGCATATCTCCGAATTCGTGGCCGAGAAGATAGAGAAGAAGGAATTGAAATTTAAGGAAATCAAGAGAAAGGTAACTTATCAAGACCCATGCCGATTGGGAAGGCACCTGGGTATTTATGATGCCCCGAGGAAGGTGCTGGAGGCGATTCCCGGGATCGAGCTGATCGAGATGGAGAAGAACCGGGAATATTCTCTTTGTTGCGGGACAAGTGCTTTCACCAACTGCGATATATATTCCCACGAGATGAGGGTCGACCGATTGCTGGAAGCAAAAGCCACTGGTGCAGAAACACTGATGACCACCTGCCCCAAGTGTCAGATACACTTCAAATGTGCCATGAATAACAAAGGTGAGGAAAAGGGCCCTGACATAAACATTGAAGTGATAGACTTGGCAAGTCTTGTGGCGAGTGCTATTGATAGCTGATGGTTGAAAGCTGTCAGCTATCAGGGGGGTAGATATGCATGAGATATTAAAAAGGGAGGTACTTGTTCCCAACACAGTTTATCTTAAAGTGGAAGCTCCGGAGATTGCCCGAAAAGCTAAGCCAGGCCAGTTTGTCATATTGCGAGTAGACGAGGTGGGGGAGAGGTTTCCTTTGTCGCTAAGTGGTTGGGATAAGAATGAAGGGACACTCGAAGTTCTCTTCCTCATCATGGGAAGAAGCACCATGAAGCTTTCCTCCCTTAAAGAAGGCGACTGCATTATGGATGTAGTAGGACCATTGGGCAGGCCTACAGAGGTCGAATCCTATGGTAACGCTATGTGCGTCTGTAGCACTTTTGGCGTCGGCCCTACGATAACTCTGGCGAAGGCTCTGAAGGGAAGAGGCAACAGGGTAATTTCAGTCATGGAGGCAAAGGATGCAACCTATCTATTCTGGGAGGATAAATTAAAGAGGGTGAGCGATGAAACCCATGTTGTTTTGGGGGATGGCAGCCGAGGGAAACACAGGCAGGCGAGCCAGTTCGTCAAAGAATATCTGGAATCGGGGAATAAGCTTGATAGGGTGTTCGTATTTGGGCGTGTGTTTACGATGATGGAATGCTCCCAGGCGACGAAGCCGTTTGAGGTTAAGACTATTGTTGGGCTGACCCCGATAATGGTTGACGGCACAGGTATGTGCGGCTGCTGCCGAGTCTCTGTGGGCGGCGAAACGAAATTCACTTGCGTTGACGGTCCGGAATTCGATGGCCACCTGGTGGATTGGGAACTGCTCATTAAGCGGAAACGAGCTTATCTGAAAGAGGAGGCGCAGGCATTTGACCTCTGGCAACTAGATAACCTGCGTCGGATTGCAGAATTATCCGAATTACCCGGGCGAGTCTCTGTAGTGTAAAAATGGCTGAGAAATCGAAACTGAATTTAAATCGAGTACCGATACCAAAGCAGGCTCCGGATGAAAGGAAGAGGAATTTCAACGAAGTAGCTCTGGGATATGCCGACGAGCAAGCTCTGGAGGAAGTCAGCCGCTGTATTGCCTGCAAGAAACCTGGCTGCAAGGAGGGTTGTCCGGTCAATGTGGAGATCCCTGAATTCATCAAGGCAGTAGGGGCAGGTGACATGCCCGAGGCAGTGAGAATACTTAAGAACAAGAATAGCCTTCCCGGCATTTGCGGTCGCGTCTGCCCTCAGGAATCACAGTGCGAAATGACCTGTAATCTGGCCAAGAAAGGCGGCCCGATTGCTATCGGCAGGCTGGAACGATATGTGGCTGATTGGGAAAGGGCTCACCCGGAAATGAGAGAACAACAGAAGGGGCAAGCAAGATTAAATGGTAAGAAAGTGGCTGTAATTGGCTCCGGGCCAGCAGGTCTAACGTCGGCTGCTGATCTGGCGAAGCTTGGATACAGCGTAGTCATTTTTGAAGCACTGCATGTAGCTGGCGGGGTATTGATGTACGGCATTCCCGAGTTCAGGTTGCCCAAGGTAGTAGTTCAAGGTGAGGTCGGTTATGTGAAGTCACTGGGGGTGGAAATTAAGCTAAATCATGTTATCGGCAAAATAGCCACTGTAGATGAGCTTCTGGAAGATGGCTTTGATGCCGTCTTCCTGGCTCCCGGGGCCGGGGCGCCGATGTTTCTGGATATACCCGGGGAAAACCTGAGTGGCATCTATTCAGCCAATGAATTTCTTACTCGGACAAACCTGATGAAAGCATACCGCTTTCCTGAGTATGATACTCCCATACAGGTAGGGAGACGGGTGGCAGTATTCGGCGCTGGAAATGTAGCTATGGATGCCTCCAGATGTGCACTGAGATTTGGAGCAGAAGAAGTGTACATTGTGTATCGGCGCTCCAAGACGGAAATGCCGGCCAGACTTGAAGAGAGAAAGAATGCCGAAGAGGAAGGCGTCATCTTCAAGCTTCTGACCAATCCCAGCAAATTCATCGGTGATGAGCGAGGTAGAGTCAAAGCGGTGGAGCTATATGAAATGGAACTGGGAGAGCCTGATGCAAGCGGCCGCCCACGCCCCGTTCGCAAGCCAGGCTCTGAGTTCACAATGGAGATAGACACTGCTATCCCTGCTCTGGGCACGAGGCCTAATCCCATTATTCCCTCCACGACGAAAGGACTGGAACTCACCAAGTGGGGCACCGTGTTGACTGACGAGGTCACCGGGAGAACAAGCAAGGACAGGGTCTGGTGTGGAGGGGATATGGCTACCGGGGCGGCCACGGTCATTAGTGCCATGGGAGCAGGCCGGCGGGCAGCTACAGATATAGATGTTAGGCTCAAAAATCACAGCTAACTTGGATGTTTGGACGTTTGGTTTTTCTTGCCAGACGTGCTATCATTACAGGCCGTGTTATCAGACTCGCGATTCAGAACCTGTGCGGACTACCGTTTCTGTTTGATTTATACTCCATGGAAAGCAAACAAGCGGTTTTTCATGGGCAATCAGTTAGGAGGATAGATGGACAAGGACAACTTTGAGCCAAAAATAGTAGCTTTTTGCTGTAATTGGTGCTCTTATGCCGGTGCTGACCTGGCCGGCACTTCCAGAATACAGTATTCTCCCAATATAAGGGTAATCAGGGTAATGTGTAGCGGCAGGGTGAATCCCCTCTTTGTGATTAAGGCGCTCAGCATTGGTGCTGATGGTGTGTTGGTCCTTGGTTGCCATCCCGGCGATTGCCACTATATTGAAGGAAATTACAAGACAATGCGCCGTATCCCCCTGCTGAAGAAGATGTTGCAGCAGCTGGGGATAGAAGAAGAAAGAGTTCGGCTGGAGTGGGTTTCCGCGTCCGAAGGAGCCAAATTTGCTGAGGTAACTAATGGTTTTACGGAATCCGTAAGGAAACTTGGGCCAAATTCATTAGGCCATTCGAAGCAGAGTTCTAAGGAGGCAAAGCATGGCTAAACTTAAGATAGCGCTCTATTGGGCGGCCAGTTGCGGGGGATGCGAGATTGCGACTCTGGCTATACACGAGAAAATACTTAAGCTAGCCGAAGTAGCAGACATCGTGTTCTGGCCGGTAGGTATGGATTTTAAGTATGCTGACGTGGAGAAGATGGCTGATAAAAGTGTAGATGTCTGTCTTTTCAACGGAGCTATTCGGAATGAAGAAAACGAGCACATGGCCAAACTCTTGCGTGCCAAATCCAAGATTATGATAGCCTATGGCTCTTGTGCTTATGAAGGCTGTATTCCCGGGCTGTCCAATTTCTACAACCGACAACTGACGTTCGACTGCGTCTATATTGAAACGCCATCTACTGAGAATCCTGAGAAAATTTTCCCTCAGACGAAAGTTAAAGTGCCCGAGGGTGAGCTTGAAATTCCTGAGTTCTACGATACGGTTAAGACTCTAGCCCAAACCGTGGACGTGGATTATTTCGTTCCCGGTTGCCCCCCGGAGGAAAAGACTACCTGGCTTGCACTTGAAGCTTTGATTACAGGCAAGTTACCACCGAAAGGGACTGTCATAAGTCACTCGATAAAGGCTGTTTGCGATGAGTGTCCTCTTAAGAAAGAGGAAAAGAAAATCAAAAAGTTCTATCGAGCTTACGAGAAAATCCCTGAGCCGGAAAGGTGTCTACTGGAACAGGGATTTTTGTGCTATGGCGTGGCTACTCGGGGTGGCTGTGGTGCCCTCTGCCCTCAGGCCAATATGCGTTGCACTGGCTGTTATGGACCGGTGGAAGGAGTAATTGACCAGGGAGCTCATTTTTTGAGTGCTCTCTCGTCCATCATTGACTCCAACGACCCTGAGGAAATCCAAAAGATAATTGATGAGATTCCTGACCCGGCAGGCACTTTCTACCGTTACAGTCTGCCAGATTCACTGCTTAGGAGGGCAAGAATAAAATGAAGAGGATAACGATTGATCCCATTACCCGCCTTGAAGGCCATGGTAAGATTACCATCTTCCTCAATGAGGATGGCAGTGTAGCCAATACCTATCTCCAGATTCCCGAACTTAGAGGGTTTGAGAAATTCTCTGAGGGACGTATAGCTGAGGACATGCCTCAGATAACTCAGCGTATCTGTGGCGTTTGCCCTGAAGCCCACCACATGGCAGCAACCAAAGCCTTAGATGACCTGTTTCATGTCGAACCAACCAGCACGGCCAAGAAGCTGCGTGAGCTCCTTTATAGTGCTTTCTACGTAACTGACCATACCACTCACTTTTATATTCTTGCTGGCCCCGATTTCGTTATGGGGCCAGATGCTGCTCCTGCGGAACGCAATATCCTTGGAGTAATTGCCAAAGTAGGATTGGAGCTAGGTGGTGCTGTAATCAATACCCGTAAACAAAATCACTGGATTATTCAAACAGTTGGTGGCCGTCCAATACACCCTTGTTTTGGACTGCCTGGCGGTGTGAGCAGAGCCATAAATGAAGAGGAAAGAGCCAAGATAGAGGAGATAGCCAAAGGATCGATAGAGTTCGCCAAATTAACGCTCAAAGTCTTCGACGATGTTGTTCTCAAGAATAAAACCTACTTGGACATGATCCTGAGCGATACCTTTACCCAAAAGTCCTATAATATGGGCTTGGTCGATAAAAACAATAAGGTCAACTTTTATGATGGTAAGGTAAGAGTAGTTGGCCCTGATGGCAAAGAATTCTGCAAGTATGCTCCCCGGGAATATCTGGAACATATAGCTGAACGGGTCGAGCCGTGGACTTATCTCAAGTTCCCTTATCTCAAGAAAGTTGGATGGAAAGGTTTTGTTGACGGCAAAGACAGTGGAGTTTATCGAGCCACACCGCTGTCCCGGCTGAATGCTGCCGATGGTATGGCAACTCCCTTGGCCCAGGAAGAATATGAAAGAATGTACTCTACTCTGGGAGGCAAGCCAGCTAACTATACTCTGGCAACCCACTGGGCACGCCTGATTGAACTTCTTTATGCTGCTGAAAGGTTGCTCGAGCTTAGCCGAGACCCGGAGATAACCAGCCCGAATATTCGCAACATACCGACGGCGACGCCTGATGAAGGGGTAGGCATTGTGGAGGCACCGAGGGGCACCCTCACCCATCATTACATAACTGATGGAAAAGGGGTTATAAAGAAGTGTAACTTGATCGTGGGCACTACCAATAACCATGCTCCTTTATTCATGTCAATTAAGAAAGCAGCCAAAGACCTCATAAAGCCCGGAGTAAAGATAACTGAGGGATTACTTAACCGTATTGAGATGGCATGGCGCCCCTATGACCCATGTATGTCTTGTGCTACACACGCTTTGCCCGGGCAGCTGCCTTTGGAAGTGACCATTTATGATGCCCAGGGCAATGAGGTTAAGAAACTGAGCCAGGGCATCTAGCAACAAGGTGTCGCAAGTCCAAATGAAAACCCTGGTTTTGGGGATAGGGAATCCTATTCTCTCCGATGATGGTGCGGGGATCAAGGTGGCGCACGAGGCGGGGGGAAAACTCAATGACCCTCAAGTAACTGTAGCTGAAACAAGTGCAGCTGGCCTTAGTCTTTTAGATTCTATCGTAGGCTATGATAAAGTTATTATAATTGATGCCATCCAAACCGAAAAAGGGCGAGCAGGCCAGATATATCGTATGGGGATTGAAGATTTCTCCCTCACCAAGCACTTTTCCTCACCTCATCAAATAAACCTGGCCACTGCTCTGGAATTAGGCAAGATGCTCAACTTAGCAATGCCCCAAGAAATCACTGTATTCGCTGTAGAAGCCAAGGATATTACTAGCTTCAGCGAGAAATGCACACCCGAGGTAGAGCAGGCAATTCCCGAAGTGGTTAAAATGGTGCTGCAGGAATTAGATGCATAACATAATCAATGGTAAAAATTGGCAGCTTATTGCCGCGACAGGCGTGGAAAGAGATTTTGACTTGTACCATTTACCCCTAGCATAAGATATATTATTCCAGGACTTTTGCGAGGTAAGAGTCTGATGTATGGCAGTTTACAGGAATAGAGGATAAAAATATGCTTACAGTTTGGGAAGCAATAAAAATGAGGCGCAGCATCCGTAAATTTGCGCCGGATGATGTCCCGGAAGATATGGTGAACCAGATGCTTGAAGCAGCCAGGCTGGCACCATCGGCGAGCAACCGTCAGCCGTGGCGCTTCCTGGTAGTGCGAGACAGAGAAATCAGGAAGCAACTCAGCCATATATGCCTGGGACAGCAATTTATCGAGGAAGCACCGGTAGTAATTGTCTGCTTCGGTGATTTTGAGCGATACTCCGACACAGCCAGGAAGAAGAGACGACAGGAATCCGTGGATTCAGGAGTGACGAATACGGCATCAGGTCGTTTTGCTGATCCTGAGTTTATTGCCTATGTGTACTCTTTACCTGTTCCACCTCGCGAGCAATTGGTTACGCCGGTGGTGGCGAATACCTATATTGCTATTGAGCACCTGGTGTTGATGGCTATGGCGCTGGGGTTAAGCACCTGCTGGGTAGGGGCATTTGAGGACCCTGCCGAGATAAACCGCTTGTTCGGCCTGGTTGATACGTTATTGCCAGTGGCCGTAATACCGGTAGGCTATGCTGCTGGGGAGATTCCTCCACCTCGGCCGCGGCTTCCCCTTGAGGAAATACTGGTCAAACCGCAGATGCACGCTGCGGGCAAAGAAAAGTGAAGCTGGAATTGCCTAAGGTTGCCCTTTTATACTTATTCGCCGGCGAGATAAAGCCCGCTTTTGCCTCCACTCTTCCTTATCAGATGAATCTCTCCAATGGTCATACTTCTGTCCACTGCCTTGCACATGTCATAAATAGTCAGAGCACTTATAGATACCGCTACTAGTGCCTCCATTTCAAATCCTGTTTTCCCTATCCCCTTAGTGCTGGCGGTGATCTCAACATAATTGCCCTTTTCAGGCAGATAAAATTCAACTGTAATGTGGGTGAGCTGGAGAGGGTGACATAGAGGTATAAGACGGTGAGTTTCTTTTGCGGCCATGATTCCAGCCGTTTTTGCTACGGCTAAGACATCTCCTTTTTCTAGTTCCCCTTTACGGATAAGTTCTAGGGTTGCGGGCTTCATCTGTATCTTGCCTTTGGCTACTGCCTGGCGTTGTGTTTCTCTTTTCTGGGTAACGTCTATCATGTGAATTTGACCTGACTCCATTCTCAACCTCCAATCTGCGACATTTTTCGCTTCACCGGCCTGCCATTCCCTCCCTCTAAATGATGATGCTCTGGCTTAGAAGCAACTGCCTTCAAAATCAGGCGTCTTAGTTCTTCCGTCGAGGCATTATTGCGTAGCGGCATTCTTAAATCAATCTCATCTTCTCCCAGAAGACAAGGGCGTAGTCTGCCATCCGGGGTAAGTCGAATGCGGTTGCACCGGGAGCAAAAGGGAAGCTCCGTGAGGGGACTGATGAAGCCTATAGTGCCCTTGGCTCCAGCTAAGCGATAGTATCTAGCCGGTCCGTTGCCAGTTATAGACGGACAGGGCTCAAGCTTGCCAAGCAAACTAATCCGTTGTCGCACTTCGACCGAAGGTACAAACTCTGCCATACCCTTGAAGGGCATGAGCTCAATGAATCGGACATGGCATCCCTCTTCGCAGGTCATCCTGGCAAAATCCAGTATCTCATCATCGTTTATGCCCTGCATGACCACCGCGTTTATCTTGACCGGATCGAAGCCAGCTTTCTTTGCTGCTGAGATGCCCTCAAGGACGTCTTTCAATCTTCCAAGACGGGTTATGTACCGAAATCTATCGGGTTTAAGCGTGTCCAGGCTAAGATTGATTCTGGACAAGCCTGCTTGCCTGAGTTCTAGAGCATAATTCTTCAGAAGGGTCCCATTTGTCGTCAAAGACAACTCTTGGATTCCCTCTATTCGAGAAAGCATCTTAATGAGCTTGGGCAGCTCAGCTCGAACCAGGGGCTCGCCACCAGTGAGCCTTATCTTGTTGATGCCCAGCTCTGCCGCTGCCCGGACAACAGTTCGGATCTCCTCGTAAGACAGAATCTCACTATGTGACATTTGAGGGACACCTTCAGGTGGCATACAATAGATGCAGCGCAGGTTACAGCGATCGGTAACTGAAATCCGGAGGTAATTTATACTCCGTCCGAAAGGATCAAGGAGTCCCGTCATTGGCTGATTCCCCTTTCCATGATATGCACCCCGGTAGCTTTGAAAGTGGCACAGACTTCCTTGCCTACCTGTAAATCCAGTTCTTCTGCTGATGTTTTGGTGACTAGAGCTACTAGACGAAAGCCACAATCTATTTCCACCCGGCTGAGCGGTCCAAGGGTGGTTACTCGGGTGACCTTGGCCCGAAAGGAATTCCTCGCTGAACTCCTGACTGCCGTCTGGTGACAGCTGTCAGCTATCAGCAGAGTGATATTTTCAGGCCTGATGCAAGCATAAACTCTATTTCCCACCGGATAATTGGAAACTGCCTGAATGGCATTGCCACCTATATCTACCGTGGCTATACCTTCATTGTTTGCGATTATCGCGCCTTCCAGGATATTCTCCATACCGACGAAATGAGCCACCTCTTCGTTTTGGGGCAAACGGAATATGTCGGTGGCATTGCCTGTTTGGACAAGCCTGCCGTCGAGGAGCACCCCGATCCTGTCAGCAAGTTGCTGCCCTTGGGACATGTCATGCGTTGCCATTATCATAGTTGTGTTGTGTTGCCTGGCAACATATTGAATCAACTGCTCGATCCTGGCTGTGGAAACAGGGTCCAGGTTAGCTGTCGGTTCATCCAGTAATAACACCTCAGGTTCGAGCACCAGAGACCTGGCTAAAGCTACTCTCTGCGCCTCCCCTCCAGAAAGCGTCCGGGCGTTTCTATTTCTATAGCCTTCTAACCCAACCATTTCCAGAATATGGTCAACTTTGTCAGCAATCTTATTCTTTTTTTCTCCCCTCCATCTTAAGCCACAGGCAACGTTATCATAGACGCTCAAATTAAATACCTGAGGTTTCTGCTGTATAAATGACATCCGACGACGTATCTCCAATCTTTCTTTCCCTGAGTGGGGGATGCATTTGCCGTCAAAATAGATTTCCCCCGCGCCAGGAACTTCCAGCAGGTCTATAATACGCAAAAGCGTTGTTTTGCCTGCTCCGGTCGGGCCAATCAGAGCGAAAACTTCACCCTTGCCAATACTTAAATCTAAGCCCTGCAATACCTTCCGCTCACCATAGCTGTGGCTCAAGCCGACAACTTCTACCAAGGTGGGAGAAACGCTTTTCAAATCATCACCTCTGCTGCAACCTGTTCAAGGCGACGTTGATGATAAGTGCCAGGAGTAAGAGAATTATGCCTAACGCTATTGCCAACTCTAGTTCCCCTTTGCCTGCCTCTAATGATATTGCTGTGGTAATGATCCTGGTGGCTCCCTTGATATTTCCACCGACCATCAGAGCACATCCAACTTCCGATATGGCTCTGCCAAAACCCATTATCACAGCAGCCAGCACAGCATACCTTGCCTCTCTCAGCACAAGCCAGACGGTCTGGAAGCCGCTGGCGCCAAGAGAGGTGGCGGTATCCACAATTTCCTTGCTTACACCACTAAGCGCGGAAATGGTCAAACCCAGCAATAGGGGAATGATTAGTATCATCTGACCAATCACCATGGCAGTAGGAGTGAAAAGCATGCCAAGCTGACCAAGCGGCCCGGCCCGAGAAAGTAGCACAAGAAGAAACAAGCCAATAACAACTGTGGGCACGCTGAACAGCGTCTGGATGATATTTATTAAGGCCCTTTTCCCGCGGAAATGGCGGAAGTGTATTAGACTCCCGAGTGGTAGGCAGATTAGAGAGGCGAGAAGACAGGCGGTCCCTGAAATCCTCAAGGACCTCCCGGCTATCTCCAGCACCTCCGGGTCGAGGGAAATAAGGAGTCCCATGGCCTTAGCAAAGCCATCCCATATTTCAGTCAATCGCTGCCACCTGCTTTAACATGCTATTACTCGGCACAGGCTTCATATTCGCCACTGTAGTTAATCTTGTCAGCGCGATTAGAGTAGGATTTCCAGTCTGACCTTACCTCAGCACCGCACTTCTTGCACTCCCCTGTCCTCGCTATGATCGCCATGTCACACCTTCTTTCCTTAGGATTATTACTGGCAGATCGCTGGATCATAGCGGTAGAATATAGGGGGAGAATAATGGTTCTCCATAATCTGGCACGCCAAATCCGGTGATTAAAGTCTGAATTTCAGGTGCTCTCAGGAAATCCACCAGATTTTGAGCCATCTCAGGATTGCTGCCGTTCTTGCAGATGATCACCGTGTAGACATTGAGCAGAATATCCCCTGTGTCTAGCAAGGGTACCAAATCTAGATCGCCTTGGTAGGCAAGGAAGGTTCCTTTGTCGGTCAGGGTGTAAGCCATTAGCTCGTCAGCCATAATCAATGTTGCCCCCATGCCTATCCCAGCTTCGATATACCAGCCTTCGTCCGCTCCGGTCCCTTGAATATCCGCTGTATAGTTGTAGCCGGCTGCTGCCCAGATGGCTTTTTCTTTGCCGTGAGTTCCCGAGTTATCCCCTCGAGAGATGAATTTAACGGTATTCGGGTCAAGCACTCCCCCTTGCTGGATTTTTTGGAGTGCTTCTTCTGAAATCAAGCCATTAATGCCTGCGGGGTCAGCCTCCGGGCCTACGATGATGAAATAGTTGTAGGCCCAAGGGACTCGCGTAGCATTAAATCCGTCTGCTTCAACAGCGTAGCCACCGGCTACGAATGCTGCCTCTTGAGCGGGGTCATGGACGGTAACCGCATCCACATCACCGTTTTTCCCCAATTCCAAAGCCATACCGGTGCCTTTAGCTGTTATCTGCAAGTCGACGTCATATCTTTCCTCAAAAATATCGTCCAGATAATCCCACAAGCCAGTGTCGTCCAGGCTGGTAGTGGTTGCCACCCTTAGTACTGCGGGAGCAGAAGTCGTTATGATGACACTGACGATTACGGCGACTGCTATGACAGCCACTGCGATCACTGCCGTCCTCCTGCTTATCTTCTTCATACTTACCTCCAGAGTCAAAAGTACTTTTGTTCAACACATTAGCCAAATTACTATGCGCTCCAAGGGAAGCAACAAGCGGGAACAAAAAAGCACCGTTACCAAAACGGTGCTGTCCGAAAACCGAACTTCGTATTCCCTCCTTTCCAAGCATGGGAGGCACAGACATTTCTATCTGTGCCCTCGAGGCCTTTCAGCCCACCGCCTGCTTGCCCTGGATTCTCTTTAGGCAAGACAGCTCGGAGAGAGCTAATACTTAATTCTGGATATTATATCAGGGACTTGATAACTGGGTAAATCTCGTATATTGGTATAGGTGTAGAAGCAATTGCCAAACAAGTCAGATCATTATGTTTCTTTTGATTTCTTTTGGCCTGGCGCAGCCTCTTTGGGAGCTTCAGCTGCTTCCTCTGCCACCTCCGCCTTCGCCTCGGCCTCCACTACTTCCTCTACTACCTTCTCTTCTACCTTTTCCACAGGTCGCAAACTGATTTTCGCCACAACTAAATCTGGGTTGTTAAGAACGGTAATATCTTTGTCCAGCGTGATATCTTTGACGCGTATTGCTTGATCTAACTCAGTGAGGGAACTGATGTCCACTTCTATGCTACCGGGGATTTTTGCCGGTAAACACTCTACAGTCAAAGTCCCCAGCGCATGGTCGAGCATATTGGTTTTAGCCTTCAGGGCCGGTGCTTCTCCGATCAAAACAACGGGGATCTCTAACCTTATCTTTTCCTCCATTTTGACCTGATAGAAGTCAACATGGACCAATTCTCCCCTGCGCCAGTCTCTATCGAATTCACGAACCACAACGGTCCTGGGCTTCTTTTCCTTGGCGAGCTTGAGGTCAATAAGCCTTGTCTGCCCAGCTCGACTTAACACTCGCTCAAGTTCCTTAGTGTCGCACTGCAGTGCCAGGGACTCGATACCGTGCCCGAAAACATGCACCGGAGTAATGCCCTGGCGGCGCAAATGCTTAACTCTTTTGCCGAGAATCTCTCGGCTAGCAACCTTCAACTCTATTTTGTCCACTTTGGTTTGCTAATCATATCAAACCAGTCTTCTCTGTGCAAGAAACTGTGCCCGTTCATCTGACCAATCATTCGAAGAGATCTCTAGTCGTTTCGAGCTAAGTGCTCCAGCGCCTGCTCAAGGTCCGCAGGTAAGGGAGAGGTGAATTCCTGGTATTGCTTGGTTGATGGTAAACGAAAGCCAAGGCGGTAGGCATGAACAAACTGCCTGTCAAGGTGAGCCGATTTAATTCCGTAAATGGGGTCACCAACGACCGGACAGCCGATAGCTGACAGGTGTATTCTAATTTGATGTGTGCGCCCTGTTAGGGGACTAACTTCCACCAAAGTGTAGCTATCAAGGTATTTTCGGACTCGATACTGTGTAACAGCCTGTTTTCCCGCTTCCACTATCGCCATTCTTTTTCTGCGATGAGGGTCTCGCCCGATAGGTGCTTCGACTATCCCCTGTTCTGGGGACAGCCTTCCTTTAACAAGGACAAGATATCTTTTGGCTACAGTGCGACTTTTGAACTGTGCGGCCAAATATTCCCGGGCAAAGTCGTTTTTGGCAATGACTATGAGGCCCGATGTATCTTTGTCCAGTCTGTGAACTATGCCAGGGCGCGTGACGTCGCCGCTCATGGTCAGACCAGGACAGAGGGTTAAGATGGCATTTACCAAAGTATGGCTGGGATGGCCCGGGGCAGGATGCACTGTCAAGCCAGCAGGCTTGTCTATCACCAGAATATGTTCATCTTCATAGATTACAGTCAAAGGGATTGGTTCAGCCATAGGATGGCCTGGTAAAGGAGGAAACTCAACTGTTATCCTGTCGCTCTTGCGTAATTTCTGGCTTGCCTTTGCCGTTTGCCCATTTATCAGAACGTGACCTTGCCTGATTAATCTCTGTGAGTAGGCGCGAGAGAATTGTGAAAGAACTTGAGTCAAATACTTATCAAGGCGGATATTGGGAGCAGGCGAGTGGAATTGCAGCGTCTTAACTTTGGGGCTTGCGGTTGCGTTCATATGCTTTTCTGAATACGCCTGACTTATAGAAGTAATAAACGAGAGCAAGTATACCAACTGTTAAAGCCGTGTCAGCGATGTTGAAGGTGGGCCAGTGGAAAAGCTCTTGCACGTGGATGCTGACAAAATCAATTACGTAACCAAAGCGGATGCGGTCTATGAGATTGCCCACAGCCCCGCCCAGAATCAGAGCGAAGGACACTGCACCCAGGGTGGTGGCTGGAGGAAAGTAGCGAAGAAACACGAGGATGACGATCACACCGGCTATGCCGAGTGCAATGAAAAGCTCAGTGTGGCTGTGAAAGAGACCAAAAATGGCACCAGTATTCTCAACGTAAGCTAGATCAAGAAATCCTGGCAACAGCTCTATCTGGGGTCGATTGGCGTCGATCCACAGCTTACTCAGTTGGTCAAGAATAACCACCAGAGCGGCGACAATCAGAAACAGCCTTAATCTGCCTCTGTACTTGCCCGGAGAAACTTCTGATTTATCTTCACTCACTAAATCCGGTATTTTGCTGGTCTCCAATTTACTTGGAGATCCATTATCTTGTCCCTTTTGCATCCTTTTCTTGGTTTGCCTTACACTTCATACATAAGCTTGCTTGAGGTATAGCTTCAAGGCGAGCTTGCTCTATAGATTGCCCACAGGAATCGCATAATCCATAAGTGCCGGCTTCATACTTTTGTAAGGCATGCTCCACTTCCTTGAGAGACTCTTCCTGCCTTTTTTCCAGGGCTAGTCTTTTCTCCAGTTCCGAGGCTTCGTCGGCTCCTTCCTCTCTTTTGCCGAATGGACTGCCTTCCTTTCTCTCCGCCGACGGTTGACCAAGAGCTCTCAACTGTTCTATCTTTTCTAACAGCTCTGCTTTCTCTTTCTTCAATCTTTCGTAAAGTTCAGCGGACTCCATCGCTTCTTGCCCTCCCGATGATTTACAGCTATCTTACACCGAAATTCCACACGAACAGCGCGAGACTTGCAGTTCTATTATGCGATGTTCGGTTTGCCAAAAACGTTCCTTATATCAGGATGTAAGGAACCCCCGAGTTTTTTCACGGATTCGTATCTAATTTTGTTAAGTTCCCGCTGCTTTTCTGCGAACTCAGTTTGGGAGTAAAGTTTCTCAGGATGCAAGTAAATATCGTCCACATATCTTATCGCCATGGGCACCTTAAAGCCTGTGGGGGAATCCACCCAATCTTCTAAACCTCCCCTTAGTAGAGAATCGAGTACTGCCATCGTAGATTCGAGTCTTATATCTTTGTAATATTCTGCTTCCCCTATTCCTCCAGTATTTATCAGATAGTAATTCAAGTGGCGGATGCCTTTTATTATCTCATAAAATATATTAGCATGTTTAGCCAGGTCGCCGGCGACAAAGGGGTCGTAAAAGAACTCGCTTCTGATTTTCCCGGCCTGGGTTGGGTCACCAGCCGAGGACTCCATTGCCTGTCCCAGCACCATCAGGGCTGCCGCTTGCTCCCGGGTTAGCTTTGATATTGCCGGAATCAAGGGCCCCCTGGTGATAAGAATCAGATTGTCAATCCTATCTACATCGATATAGCGACTGGCATGCATGAAATCTCTTCTTAATATCACTGCCCTGCCGTTGGATGTTCTATCTAAGTTATAGAAATCAAAATCTCCCTCTTCGGTCACGTAGACATTCTCGCAGACGGTCTCTGGTTTTAACAATCCGTAATATATTTCGACTTGCTCCCCGGGGTTCACGCCCTCCGTTTTTACGAATATTCCCCCGGCTTCAAATCCATGAAAAGAACCATCGGGCATGAGAGTTCCACCATCGTCCTGAATGAGCCAGGATTTTTCCTTGCCTTTTCTGGCCAGGATTCTACAGGTTGTACTTGTCTTCCCGTTGGCACTCAATGCTACAAGTAGCGTCCTGGCCAACCGATAGTCCCCGTGTGCTGATTGAAGGTAATCTTCTCTACAGCCGGCATGTAGGAAGATGCCCCCCCTTCTCGTCTTAGCTACCCAATCTTCGGCGGCGAAAACTCCCTTCTTATATTCACCTATGTAGTTACCATTCCTGATTATCTTGACAAACCTTCCATCATCCAGCATAGCCAATCTGATAGTGATATCTTTCTCGGGGAGCGGTTTTGACTGATTGGTTTCAAAAGCCCCGTCAGCGGAGAATAAGATGTAATAGGTTGGCTTTGTGACCTCCCCCTTTGGGGCAATAAACAGGTTCTTGCCTCCATAGGCAACATGGGCAAACCGCTCAGGAACAATTAACCTGACCGCGGTGTTACTAGTCTCATTGCCTACAATTCTGTCTACGGAAATCAACCTTTGTTTGCCCAGAGTCGTTTCACACTGAGCTAATAGCCTCAGTTCATCCTCGCCGAAGCGGTGGTCAACGCTGTTCTTGGTGAACATTGCGGACCTGGAAGTGGGCTCACTTCGGGCGACAAAGTTCCTATACAACGTCTTCTTGATCCCCGGCTGTTTGCCCACAAGCTTTCTCAATTCCCCATCAGAGGGGTTATGGGTCAACCGCTTCTCCTCTCGCGCCTTTTGCCAGATTCTGTCGGCAGTTATGACAAATTGTTCCAGGTCAAACATTAATATAACGCTCCTTGAGAAAGATGTAATTCCGTGTTCCCGAATTCACGGGAATCAGAGGCCAATATTTATTGCCTAGACCTCGCGGAATTCCCCTTCCACCGTGCCTTCTTCTCTCCCACCGGGTCCCTCTCCACCAGGTTTATCTCCGCCCGGCGGCGGTTGCCCTGGTTGCTGGTAAGCCGATGCCCCAACCTTCTGTATGGCCTGCGATAGCTCTTGCATCGCATTACGAATGGCGTTTACGTCCTTCCCCTGAAGAGCTGACTTTACACCGGCAATCCTAGTGTCTACTTCCTTTCTTACATCGGTGGGTATCTTATCTCCATAGTCACGGAGAGTCTTTTCTGCCGTGTAAGCCAGGCTATCAGCGGAGTTCCGTATCTCCACTTCTTCTTTGCGTTTAACATCATCAGCAGCATGTTGCTCAGCCTCTCGCCTCATCTTCTCAACTTCGTCTTTGCTCAAGCCGCTCGAGGCGGTAATAGTGATCTTTTGTTCCTTCCCTGTGCCCTTATCACGAGCGCTGACGCTAAGGATGCCATTGGCATCTATGTCGAACGTCACCTCAATCTGAGGCATGCCTCGCGGCGCCGGTAGAATGCCGTCGAGTATGAAGCGCCCCAGTGTTCGGTTATCGGCCGCCATGGGGCGTTCCCCCTGAATGACATGTATTTCCACGCTTGGCTGACTATCACTTGCGGTGCTGAAAATCTGGCTCTTTGAAGTGGGTATGGTAGTGTTGCGAGAAATAAGAGGCGTAGCTACTCCTCCCAGCGTCTCTATACCCAGAGTAAGAGGAGTGACATCGAGAAGGAGAACCTCTCCGACTTCACCCTTAAGCACCCCAGCCTGGATGGCTGCTCCCATGGCGACAACCTCGTCGGGATTGATTCCCTTTGACGGCTCTTTGCCGAAGAACTGTCTCACTTTCTCTTGGACTAGAGGCATTCTAGTTTGACCACCGACAAGGAGGACTTCATCTATCTGGGCTGTAGCAAGTCCGGAATCCTTCAATGCTTGACGGCAGGGCTCAAGGGTCTGTTCCACCAAATCCATGACGAGTTGCTCCAGTTTTGAGCGGGTCAATTTGACATTAAGGTGCTTGGGCCCTGAGGCGTCAGCGGTAATAAAGGGAAGGCTTATCTCAGTCTGTTGCACCGTAGAGAGTTCAATCTTCGCTCGTTCCGCCGCCTCTTTGAGGCGCTGCATTGCCATGGGGTCATTTCTGAGATCGATTCCTTGGTCTCGTTTGAACTCGCTGCATAGCCATTCGATAACACGCTGGTCGAAGTCGTCCCCACCCAGGTGGGTATTACCGCTCGTAGATTTGACCTGGAAGGTTCCTTCCCCTATGTCCAAGATAGAGATATCGAAGGTGCCTCCACCAAGGTCGTACACTGCAATTGTTCCCTCTTTCTTCTTGTCTGCCCCGTAAGCCAAGGCGGCAGCAGTCGGCTCATTAATTATACGAAGGACGTTCAAGCCGGCGATTGTGCCGGCATCCTTGGTTGCCTGGCGCTGGCTATCATTGAAATAAGCCGGCACTGTGATTACCGCCTCTGTCACTTTGTCGCCGAGGTAGGCTTCGGCATCGGCCTTCAGCTTTTGTAATATCATTGCCGATATCTCGGCCGGCGTGTATTCTTTTCCGCCCATGACTACCTTGACTTCGTTATTAGGACCACGACTCGTCTTATACGACACGCGCCGTGCGTCCTCCTCGATAGGTAGCTCCCTCCCTGGCGGCTCCCCCCATTTTCTTCCCATGAAGCGCTTGATGCTGTAAACGGTGTTCTCGGGGTTAACAACACCCTGACGCTTAGCCACTTGCCCTACCAATCGCTCTCCATTCTTGCTTATTGCCACTACTGAAGGATATAGGTTAGAGCCTTCCGCGCTGGGGATAAGCTTCGGCTTTCCTCCCTCTACAACAGCGACCTCGCTCAATGTTGTTCCCAGGTCAATACCTACTGCCTTAGCCATATTATCTCTCCTCTGGACTTTCCTCTTGAATCTTACTCCTATTACCTTTGCCGACCATGACCATGCTAGGACGAAGCAGTTTGTCCTTGAATCTATAGCCTTTGCGAAT
>Ga0256868_10000191_pt1 | contig 37113 bp, 29 predicted proteins | sample RVTome_13_FD_187341 | JGI IMG/M metagenome (GOLD analysis project Ga0256868, IMG submission 187341) | Soil microbial communities from uranium-contaminated site in the Upper Colorado River Basin, Wyoming, United States - RVT92D227 HiSeq ...
GGACCGGTCCAAATCGTCGGGATCAGAAAAAGAATATCCCAGGTAAAAAAAGACGCTGGCCACAATAAGGTGATTTTTAGAAAAACATAATAGAAAATATCCCAAACAGCAAAACAATAAATGAACCATGCAAATCTTTGTCTGGCATTTTTACCAGCCAGAAATCCCATGGATAGAAGCATCAGCATGGTTGCCATTTCGCGGATTAACTCTATAACGGCGATTCTGCCGGACAGGGGAGTTAACGGGAAAGAAAAGCCGGATGGATAATATATCTCTCTCAGATATACGACCACTGCACTCTCCAGGAATCCCATTGCCATGCTGAAGAGCGTGAGCCAAACCAGAACATTCTTTATCCCGGCCCGAACCATGTAAAATCCTGCTTTCAATGATTACGGTTTAAAGATACGAATGGATATGATACTTATGTTCACATGAAGATAAAAACATACTGCTGGTTCCGTAAATAATGATTCAATAGCTTATCTTTGAACTGCAATATTTAAACAAATGCTTCGTTTTTCCACCGTGCAAATTATGATGCCATGAGCTATAGACGCATAATGTTTATATTCCTTGTTATAAGCATGGCCCTTCAATATGTTTGTGCTCAAGTTCCCGTGCAGTATCCGGCTCCTCGGTTGTACTATGTGACAGTGAGTCCTGAAACAGGTTTTGACAGCCTTATCTGGTATTCCATTCCGGATCCTGAAATTGATTACTATGTAATTGGTATCAGTTACATTCCTGATCCCCTTAATCCTGATGTGGTTTATACGCCCATTGGTATAACATATGTTCCGGATACTGTTTTTGTGAATACGGACCTCGAATCATCCTCTCATTCAGTTGGATATACAGTTTGGGGCGTGAATGATCTTGGGGGCGGACTTTATACACCCGGGAGTTTTGAACAGCCACCTGACAGTACCGTTTTTCTCGAGTATGAATACGACTCATGCCAGGCCACCATAAGTCTGTCATGGAACGACTATAATAAATGGCGCGGTTCTATTTTGGAATACAACATATTACGAAGACAGGGACCTTATAATTATCTTCCTGTGGCCTCTCATCTTTCATCGGGTACAAACACTTATATACTCAATAATGTATTGCCCAATCAGCAATTTGATTTGTTTGTAGAAGTAGTAAACCAGGATATGATCAGGCGTTCAACCTCAAACAGGGTCCAGATTATCACCAGTATGATCCAGCAATCAGGCCTTGTAAATGCGGATTATGCAACCCTTGGTGCGGGAAATACCATTGCCCTTTCTTTTACGGTTATGAATTCTCCTGATCCGGTTCAATATTATATCGTACGGGGTACAAGTCCCACCGGTCCGTTTACCCAAATTGCATCTTTTAATACAGGGAATGGTCAGATAAATTATACCGATGACATACTTTTCACTTCAGGGATTTATTATTACCGGCTTGAAGGGCTCAACCAATGCAGCCAGGTATCTTATTTTTCCAACCTGGCCAATAATATTATCCTCGGTGGAACATTGGCCGGCAACCAGATTGACATTTTCTGGAATGATTATATCGGGTGGTCAGCCGGTGTGGAACAGTACATGCTAATCAGAACCATTGGCAGGAATAATCCGGTTACTGACACACTTAATATGGGGCTAAATACAAGTTACCAGGACAACTTCAGCAGCCTTGCCAACTATGAAAATCCGGTCAGCAGTCTGGTTTGTTACCAGGTAGAGGCCACCGAAAATCCAAACCAGTATGGTAGTCAGGGTTTAAGTCTTTCCAATCAGGTCTGTTTTACCATTAATCCCGATATCCGCTTACCCAGTGCATTTATTCCCAATGACACTGATCCTACAAATCAGCTGTTTGAGCCGGTTTTTTCCTTCCTTCCTGAACATTATGATTTGATCATATATAACCGGCTGGGCACAAAAATCTGGGAAGGCAATGCGGGCTGGGATGGCAGGATGAATGGCAGGCCTGTACCTGAGGGTGTATATTTGTATTATATCAGGGTGTTTAACTATTCCTCCACTATTGCAGAATTAAGTGGTAAGGTCACAGTAGTGTACCGGTAATTCCTTTTGCATCCCGTACTTTTTTATGCTATCCTCAACCTGTATGGTGCAAATTCACTAATTTTGCATTATCTTCAACGGTTTACTTTACTGAACTTATAGCATGAGTTCCACCCTTACAGCAGAGGAAATTCAAGTCAGGCGTGAGTTTAACAGCCTGCTTGAAAACTGCGTCCGGTGTAATAAGCGGAGCGATAGGGCTTTAATAAGAAAAGCATTTAAAATTTCATACGATGCACATAAGGGTGCTTTGCGTTTATCAGGAGAACCTTACATTCTCCATCCCATAGCTGTAGCCAGGATAGTTACCGAGGAAATGGGTCTGGGTTTGAAATCTCTGGTTGCAGCCTTACTTCATGATGTTGTTGAAGACACCGAATTCACACTGGAAGATATTGAGAATCATTTCGGACCTAAAATTGCATCTATAGTTGATGGCTTAACCAAGATTTCAGGTGTTTTTGACAAGAATTCAACTCTTCAGGCTGAGAATTTCAGAAAGATGTTACTTACCCTTTCCGATGATGTCAGGGTAATTCTAATTAAGCTGGCCGACCGCCTCCACAACATGCGTACGCTTGGTTCACTACCGGTGGCCAAACAGATGAAGATTTCCGCCGAAACACTCTATCTCTATGCTCCCCTTGCCCACCGTATGGGTTTTTATACCATCAAGGATGAACTGGAGGACCTGAGTTTGAAATACCGATATCCCAAGATTTTTCATGAGCTTACTGAAAAGCTGAAGGGCCAGGAAAAGAGTCATCAGATCTTCATTGATGAATTTGCAAGGCCCATAAAGGAACAGCTTGAAAAGAACGGTATCCATTATGAGATAAGCGGGAGGTACAAATCGATCTATTCCATCTGGCACAAGATGCAGAGCAAGAATATTCCTTTCGAAGAGGTTTATGATCTGATGGCCATCCGGATTGTTTTTGATCCCCTGGCCGTTATTCCTGAGAAAACACAATGCTGGAATATCTATTCGATGATTACGGATATTTACATGCCAAAACCTGAGCGGATACGTGATTGGGTAAGTACTCCCAAGGCAAATGGTTATGAAGCCCTGCATGCAACGGTAATGGGCCCGAAAGGAAACTGGATGGAGGTTCAGATCCGGTCAAGAAGAATGGATGATATAGCCGAGCGCGGATTTGCCGCTCACTGGAAGTATAAAACCGACAGCTCTCATGAAAGTGAGCTGGATAAGTGGCTGAAACGGATCCGTGAACTGTTGTCCAATCCCAATACTGATGCCCTTGAATTCCTGGATGATTTTAAACTGAATCTGTTTGCTTCCGAAATTTTTGTCTTTACACCAAAGGGAGACACCAAAACACTTCCTGTAAACAGCACAGTTCTTGATTTTGCATATGAGATTCACAGTGAAATCGGACATAAAGCCATTGGTGCAAAGGTAAATCACAGACTTGTGGCATTGAATTATGTATTGAAGAGCGGTGACCAGGTTGAAATCATCACGTCTGATACAAACCGGCCAAAGCTTGACTGGCTTGAAAATGTTATCACACTCAAAGCAAAATCAGCCATCAAGGATGCCCTTAAATCTGAAAATAAAAACAGGATCGAAAAGGGTAAAAAGCTTCTGGAGGATAAGCTGCTGGAATTAAAATTAAGACCCAATGCACGCATCCTGCGGAAATTATTGCCTGCTTATGAGTTATCCACCAAAGACGAGTTATATAGTAAAATTGGTATCGGCATTATTCACTTGGAAGACATGGATCAGGTACTGAAAAGAAATACAAAAAACAAATGGGTGAATTACTGGAGCCTTCAACTTGGCAGAACTTCCTTTAAAACACGAAAGACAGGTATTCATAACAACACTCACCTTAAACCTAACCTTAAAACTCCAATTCTGCTCAAAGAGAATATTTATAATGCCACAACTGATTATGCCGTTGCCAAATGCTGTAATCCTATCCCCGGCGATAATGTAATCGGCTTTCGCGACACACACAACGAGGATAATATAACCATCCACCAGGCCAAATGTTCTGCTGCAATCAAGCTGCTTTCAAGTCAAAGCGAACTACTGGTTCCTGTAAAATGGACCACCCATAAGTTCCTTTCCTTTCTGGTGAAAGTAGCCCTGAACGGATTCGACCGGTTTGGCATTTACAACGATATTACCCATGTGATCTCCAAGGAACTCAATGTAAATATCCGCACCATTAATCTCTCAAGTCATGATGGAATATGGGAAGGTACAATTGACCTCTATGTGTACGATGCAAAAGACCTTAATAACTTACTCCTGAGCCTGAGCAGAATAAAAGGCGTTGAGGCAGTAAAACGTGTTGAGGCAGCCGTTTAAATTTATTTAAATTTATTCTAAATAGTGGCGCAAATGATTAAAAAATAGCTAATTTAGCTCCGTAATTAATTAATTCACGTTATGGTTTCTGCTGAAACAAAGGAGACTGTTAAAAAGATATTCATCAACTATCTTGAAAAGAAGGGGCATAGGAAAACTCCGGAGCGTTATGCGATTCTGGATGAAATTTATTCAAGGGAGGGGCATTTCGATATTGAAACGCTCTATCTTTTTATGAAAAATAAAAACTATCGGGTAAGCCGGGCCACACTTTACAATACCATTGAACTCTTACTTGACTGCAGCCTGGTTATCAAGCATCAGTTTGGGAAAAACATTGCCCAGTTTGAGAAGGCATATCAGTGTATGCAGCACGATCATCTCATTGATATGGATACCGGTAAGGTAATTGAATTCTGTGATCCGAGAATGCAGGAAATCATCAATACAGCGTGTGAATTAAACGGATTTGATCCCTCGCATCATTCTCTGTATATTTACGGAAGAAAAAAAGGCATTCCCGATAAAAGAAAGAAAGTCATATAATAATCTCACTTATAATAAAATAACAGGTTTTTTTGTAATCTTGTAGTAGTTGGCTAAATAAAAAAAATCACTACCTTCGGAAGCATTTTTTTAATTCCCTTTTGCAGCATGAAAGCAGATATTGTTTTAGGCCTTCAGTGGGGTGATGAAGGTAAAGGAAAGATTGTGGATGTTTTAACCCCGAAGTACGATGTGATAACCCGTTTCCAGGGAGGGCCCAATGCAGGGCATACACTAGAATTCAATTCAATCAAACATGTTTTGCATTCCATTCCCTCCGGAATCTTTCATGATAATCAGCTTAACATTATCGGTAATGGTGTTGTAATTGATCCGGTAGTATTCAAAAAAGAAGCCGATTCGATTTTTAAGCTGGGTGTTAATCTGCAGAAAAAATTGATGATCTCCAGGAAGGCACATTTGATTTTGCCGTCTCACCGCATCCTTGATGCTGCATCCGAAGCAGCCAAGGGCATTACCAAAATCGGCAGCACCCTAAAAGGTATCGGTCCAACCTATATGGATAAGACCGGACGGAACGGTTTAAGGGTTGGAGATATACTTCGGGCTGATTTCAGGGAAAAATATAACCAGCTGAAGCAAAAACACATTGATCTGCTTCGATTATATAGTTTCACTTATAATATTGAAGAGCAGGAGGAACAATGGTTTTCGGGAATTGATGAAATGAAGAAATATTCCATTATTGATAGTGAATACGAAATAAACAACCTTTTGCTGAATGGGAAAAAGATTCTCGCTGAAGGTGCTCAGGGTACAATGCTGGATATAGATTTTGGTTCCTACCCCTTCGTGACTTCGTCGAACACCATCAGTGCAGGTGCATGTACGGGCCTGGGAATTGCCCCATCCCGGATCGGAGAAGTGATGGGCGTATTTAAGGCATATTGTACGCGGGTAGGTAGCGGTCCTTTCCCCACTGAACTGGATGATGAAACCGGAATAATCCTTCGGGAAAAGGGGCATGAATACGGTGCTACCACAGGACGACCGCGCCGATGCGGATGGCTTGACCTTGTTGTACTTAAGTACTCGATTCTGATCAATGGTGTTACTCAGCTCATTATGACCAAAGCTGATGTGCTGTCCGATTTTAGAATAATCAAGATTTGCACTGGTTACAGGTACCAGGATCAAATTATTCAACGCCTTCCATATGATTTACAGGAAGTGTCCTCACCTGAGTATATTGAAATGAAAGGTTGGAACAGGGATATTTCAAAAGTTACTGATAAATCTGATATTCCATCTTTACTTCTTGATTATATAAAATTTATTGAAAAGGAAACCGGAATACCTGTTACTATCGTTTCACTCGGACCAGACCGCAAGCAGATTATTTTCAGGTAACTATTTTATTTTGCGCAGCTCGAGTCCGTAACCTGATGTTTTATCATTATGGCGGAGCATGAAAGCAAAAATCAGGGCAACAACCCCCAGACTTGAGAATAATATCATGGTAGCGGTGTAATTGAGCGACTGCCCTTCAACAATGTTCTTATTGGTCAGATCAAGTATTCGTCCGGCCATAATAGGAATTACAAAAAGGCCCAGATTCTGCAGGCTAAACATCATGCCATAGGCGGTTCCAAGCCGGTTCTCGCTTACAATGCGTGCAACACTCGGCCACATGGCTGCAGGCACCAATGAGAATGCAATACCCAGCAGGATACACAACGGGTACGGTATCATTTTCGTGAAGGCAAAGGTCAGGTGGGCTCCAATCAGTATAATTGAGCCAAGTATCATCAGGCTTGCAGCCCGGCCACGCCTGTCAACCAGCCAGCCAAAAACAGGAGTAAAAAGAACTGTGCCGATAGGCAACCAGAAGGTAATATCTCCGCTGGTTTTTGGCGAAACACCATATTTGTTCAGGAAGAAATCAGGCGCATACTTCAGAAAGGGAAAAAAGGCTCCATAAAAGGTTAAACATAGAAAGGCAATAAATATAAATGACTTTATCTTCAGTAAACCGGTAACATCGCGGATATGAAACTTCTCGGTTGCATTGGTCAGCGGATTTGCAGATTGAATCTGCCGGTCAAGCCTGTAGTCGTTTATCATATATATTACGAAAGTTAAAAAAGTGACCGACAAAAGCAAGGCACCAAACCAGATGGGCATCCTCCAGTCGTATTCGGCAAATCGCGGACCAAGCTTGATAGCCAGGGCAGTACCAAACCTGGCTATGCCGAGATTAACCGCAAAGGCCAGGGCTATTTCATTATTCTTAAACCACTTGACAATGATTTTATTGAATACCACGATACTTGTTTCAGCGCCCAGGCCAAAAAAGAGCATGCCCAAAGCCATCATCTTAACCGAAGGGGAAAACCGCCGGAGAAAAGAACCCATAAAAGCATAACCCGGACCGCCCTGGTTGTAAGTTCCGGAAGCACCATAATAGGTAAGCCAAGCTCCCATAAGCATAAAAACAATAAAAATCAGTCCTGTTATTCTGATTCCTATACGGTCAAGTATTATTCCGCCCAAGATGGCCATTAGCAAAAAAGTATTGGGGAAAGCATAGAATCCCTGGACAATCCCGTAATCGGTGGAAGTAAAACCAAGATGTTGAGAAAGTACCGATTTGATGGGGGTAAGGGCATCGTAAAAATAGTAATTGGATGCCATCAACAGGCTGACCAGTAATAACATACCCCATCTTAACCAGACATTATCCCGTAAATAGCTCATTTCCCCATTTTTTTATTTAAGTCGGCAAATATAAACCTTTTATTGAACCTGTCTATGACATTATTCAATATAGTTTCCCATTTGTTTTCTAATTTAAAATATATTTACATCTTTGCGAACCTGAATATTTTTAATCATTATTTATCAAAAACAAGTATTAACATATTATGAAAGAATCAGTTGCAATTTTATGTGCAGGTGGCCCGGCGCCGGGTATAAACACGGTGATCGGGTCAGTGACCAAAGTATTTTTAAATGCCGGATACGAAGTGCTCGGAATTCATGATGGCTATAAAACCCTGTTTACAGATTCCCCCAATTTCGAAAAGCTTGATTTTATTTTTGCCGACAGTATTTACAGTCGGGGTGGTTCAGCACTGAAAATGAGCCGCTATAAACCTAAAGATGAGGAATTCAGGACCGATTTTTTTATCAATAACAATGTGAAACTCCTTGTTACTATCGGTGGAGACGATACTGCTTCTACCGCCAACAGAATCAGTAAATTCATGGATGCCAATAAGGTAAAGCTTTCTAATATCCATGTTCCAAAAACCATCGATAATGACCTACCTTTGCCTGAAGGTACTCCGACTTTCGGTTATCATTCAGCAAAGGAAGAAGGTGTGCGTATCGGCACAACCCTATATGAAGATGCGCGTACCAGCGGCAACTGGTTTGTAGTTTCTGCCATGGGCCGTGAAGCAGGACACCTTGCTTTCGGTATCGGAACTGCCTGTCACTTTCCCATGATCATAATTCCGGAAATGTTCAACAAGACCAAGATCACGTTTGATGCGATTACCAAAATGATTATTTCTTCGATGATTAAACGTCGTCTGATGGGAATAGAATATGGCGTGGCCATTATCAGTGAAGGAGTGTTTCATTTTATGAGTGATGAGGAAATCGAGGGGACCGGAATTAACTTCACTTATGATGAACACGGACATCCCGAACTGGGCAATGTCAGCAAAGCACATATCTTTAATATGCTGGTTCAGCGAAAGCTTAAGAAATTAAGTATTTCAGTTAAGAGCAGGCCGAATGAAATTGGCTATGAGCTTCGTTGTGTACGTCCCATAGCTTATGACCTTACCTATGCAACCATACTGGGAACAGGAGTTATGAAGCTTTTTCAGGATGGAGTTACCGGATGTATGATCACTCAAACACCACAGGGTGATGTTATGCCGTTATACCTGAAAGATGTGGCAGATGAAAAAGGTAAAATTAAACCGCGAATGGTAAATATGGAATCAGAAAGAGTCAAGCTTGTTTTTGACAACAATCTGCACTATATCAACAAAAATGATTATAAAGCAGCCAGGAAATATCTCCCCGAACCGGAAGAATACGATTTCAGAAAGATACTGAATTGGTAGATAAGCATAAGCAGGGTTATTGCCCTGCTTTTTTATTTAAAAATTACCTATCTTTATTGGGATGAATTTGTTAATCACTAACAATCGTTTCTCATGGTTCATACTGCAAAGAAAAAGGGATCAATTGCCATACTTACTGGAGGAGGCGATGTACCGGGTCTCAACCCGGCTATTCGGGCCATTACCATCAGAGCTTTACGTGAAGGATATCAGGTAATTGGCTTAAGGAGGGGTTGGGCAGGAATCGTGGAGTTAGTGCGTGATAAGAAAGCTGATAACAGTGACAAATACATGGTTCTTACCGAAGAGATCGTCAATAAAGCCGGTCGTACAGGCGGAACCTTTTTACATACCTCACGAACAAGACCGAGCCATGTTCCTAAAGCCAGCGTGCCTTTACACTATCAACACAAATATACCAATGAAGTGAATGACCTTACGGAAGAGGTTATTAAAAGTCTGGAATATCTTGGCGTGGAATACCTCATTCCCATAGGTGGAGACGACACACTCAGCTACGGTGTAAGGTTATATTCCGAAGGTGTAAAAGTAGTTGCCATACCTAAAACCATGGATAATGATGTCCCGGGGACAGATTATTGCATTGGTTTTAGTACCTGTGTCACTCGTACAATCCAGATGTGTAATACGCTGCGAACATCAGCCGGATCCCATGAAAGAATCCTGGTAATTGAAGTATTCGGAAGATATGCGGGTTTTACGGCTATGCTCCCAACCATGGCTGGGGCAGCTAACCGGTGTGTAATACCGGAACATAAATTTGATCCGGATCTTCTGACCCGATTGCTAATTGAAGACCGGGAGAAAAATCCAAGTCATTACTCGGTTGTACTGGTCTCAGAAGGAGCAACTATGCTGGGGATGAGCGATCCGGTCATCAGAAACGATAATAAGGATGTTTATGGCCATAGCTTGCATGGGGGAATTGGTGAATTGGTTTCAGATAAAATAAAGGAATTATCCCCTCTGTACAATGATGGCAAAAAGGTCAATACAATTTATCAGCAGCTTGGTTATCTGGTAAGAGGAGGCGATCCCGATGCAATTGATTCTATTGTGCCCATGGCCTATGGAAACCTGGCCCTTGATTTAATACTGAAAGGCATACATGGGCGACTTGTAGTACTAAGAAACGGCCGGTATGATAACGCTCCGATTGATGTTGTTACCAGCACCAACAAAGTTATTGATATTAAAAGACATTACAATGTGGAAAGATATCGGCCCCATTATAAAAGCTTTGAGTTCCAGCCTTTATTTATCATGACCGGTAGCTTCTGAAGATCATTTTTGCCTGTACACCCAAGCATTTGGTGTTACGTTGTTACGGAAATTATCAAGCTCAGCAATGCCTTCCCGGTAACTGGCATATGTTTTCACTGATACCATCTGGAAGTTATCCCTTCCCGGAATGATCTGGGCCTTATATCCCAGACTGTTTAATTTCTCAGCATACTTATCAGCATTGCTTGAAACCGTGAAACATCCAACAATCATAAGATACTTTCCGCCAGTATTATCTAACTGCCTGGAAGGGGTTGCGGTAGTTGCTGATAGTGGATCATTTTCGGGACTAATTCCGGAATATAATACAGCTGAGTCAATGATTCCTTCATCTGTTGATATTGTATCAGCGGTTATGGTATCAACGGTTCTGGCAGATGATTTCTTGAAAAACTTACATCCGTTGCCAAGCAAAAGGATTAACACTATGAATACATATACATTCTTCATTTCTCTGGGTTTTGAGTGAGCCTATATTCAATTTTTCTACTACCTGTAAAAACAAATTTATGAAAATTAGGTTATTAACCATAGATTTCAAGGCAAATTTATTTCGATCCCTATCAAGGACATATCTGAAAACCTATTTCATTAAATGAACCTGATAGCATGTATACCTCTTAAAGACGATATTTGTTACAATCAGCGTTTTGATTAGAAGTTTTAATAATTTTACTTTACAAAATAAAAATATTTATGGCTGACTTATCAACTGATTTTGCCGGACTTACTCTGAGAAATCCCATAATAATTGGAAGTTCAGGTCTATCTGATACGATTGAAAGTATTCTGGAGCTTGAAAACAAAGGTGCAGGAGCCATTGTACTCAAATCCCTTTTTGAGGAAGAAATTCTCAAGGAAATGAATGCAAGCTTATTCAAAATGAGCTCTGACGGATTTCTGTATCCCGAAACAATTGATTTTTATGATCAAATGGAATCTCCCGAGGAACCTACCTTGAAATATCTTGAACATATCAGGGCAGCTAAAAGTGCAGTCAAAATTCCTATTTTAGCCAGTATAAATTGCCTTACTGCTTCCCATTGGACTTATTTTCCCAAACAGATTCAGCAAGCCGGTGCCGATGCGCTTGAACTGAATATTTTTGTTCTCCCCAGTGATTTTTTGCGCTCAGCCGAAGACAATGAGAAAGTTTACTTTGAGATTATCAAAGAAGTCAGAAAGCAGGTTTCCATTCCAGTTATCGTCAAGCTCAGCTATTATTTTTCAAACCTTGCCATTTTTCTGCAAAAGATATCAAACTCGGGTATTAAGGGGCTGGTCCTGTTCAACCGGTTTTATAATCCGGATATCGATATTGACTTGCTTGAGTTTTCTTCCGGAGCTGTTCTGAGCAATCCTTCCGATCTTTATTTATCACTTCGCTGGATCGGGATTCTTTCCGGACGATTGGGCTGCAGCCTGGCTGCCTCAACCGGCATACATAACGGATCAGCTTTGATTAAGCAGTTGCTGGCTGGCGCAAGTGCCGTTGAAATAGCTTCCACTGTTTACATCAATGGTTCTGATCAGATTCAGCTGATGCTCGACGAACTTGAAACATGGATGGCCAATAAAGGAATGGAAAGGATTGATCAGTTCAGGGGGATGTTAAGTCAGTCGAATACAGCAAATCCAGCTGCCTATGAACGGGTTCAGTTTATGAAATATTTCAGGGGCTTCCGCAATGCTTAACAGAAGATTCTTGAATCTTGAATATACATTAGTCTATCATCTCACCAGATCTCTTGCATCTGCCGGCATCCAATGACGATCCATGCCTTCCCACTTAACATTGCATCCTATCGGATTGGTCAGTTTTATACTGATCTTTCTGCCACCGGTGAGTTCATCCAGTACCCTGTCCAGGTCGTTTACAATTGATTTGGATGCCTCTCGCGGATTATCCACTCCTCTCCCGGTATATACCAGCTTTCTTTCCTCATTAAAAACAAAAAAGTGCGGTGTTCTCAACGCTCCGTATTTCAGGGCAATATCCTGGGTTTCATCGTGCAGGTAAACCCATGGAAAGCGGTACTGCTGCATTCTTTTAACCATATGTTCGTAGTCATCCTCACGATACGTGTTGGCACTATTTGAATTCACCGCGACAAATTCAACATCCAGGAGCCTGTATTTTAGTGCCGTTTGTCTGGTGATTTCATCGGATCCGAGAACATAAGGACAATGATTACAGGTAAAAAAAACCACAAGGTATTTGCTTTTCCTAAAGTCATTCAAGTCATAGAAGTTTCCATCGGTGGCTTTTAACCTGAAACCTGGTGCTGTTGCACCAATGCTGAGTGTAAAATTCATTTGATTTCTTTTTCTGCATACATAACAGGAAAACGAATCATTTGTTCATAAGTCAGGTGGCAGCTGAATATAAACAGGTTTTCAGATTATATTCAGTTTTTGCAGACACTCGATCATTTTCATCGACGAACGCTCGATATGATTATCAAGTCCTACCGAAAATCGCACCAAACCTTCCGTTAAACCCATCTTACGCTGTAAATCCTGGGGAACTTCCGATGAAGTGCTTCTGCCTGAATTACTGAAAAGGGTTTTAAAATATCCCAGACTGACTGCAAGATAACCCACTCCTTCCATTTGCAGCATCCGCATAAATTCATTGGCTAACTCAGATGAGTTAAGTTCAAGAGCAACCATGCCCCCGTATCCGTATTCTTTATTCATAAAGGCGTTCAGTAAATGGTGCTGCGGATGATCATCCAGACCCGGATATCTGACGGTTAGTCCGGTTTTTTTCAGCTCAGAGGCAATGTGCATGGCATTCCGGCTATGCTGCTTCATCCTAACATGTAAGGTATGCAGATTCTTCAGGATTGATGATGATCGCATTGGATCCAGAACCGGACCCAGAAGCATTGCCGTACCGTCGTTAACATTGGACAGACGGTTAATAAACTCATTGGATCCGCAGATAGCACCGGCCACACAATCATTTTTCCCATTGATGAATTTGGTCATGCTGTACACAACAATATCTGCCCCCAGTCTGGCCGGTGAGATCATCATCGGACTGAATGTATTGTCCACCATAAGGATTATACCATTTCCCCTGGCAATTGAGGCCAGTGATGGTATGTCGGATACCTGTAATAAAGGATTGGTTATCGATTCTGTATATATAATTCTGGTGTTTGGTCTGATTTCATGAATGACACTATTGAGATCAGTAATATCCACAAAGGTCACTTCAACATTAAACCTGGGAAGGTAATTTTTAAGGAAGGCAAAAGTTCCGCCATAAGTTGTCACACTGGTAATAATGTGATCACCCGCCTTGCAAAGCTGCAGGATGGAACAGGTAATGGCCGACATTCCAGAAGCGGTTACCCAGGCCGACTCTGTGTCTTCCATAGAGGCCAGTGTGTCGGCCAGGAATTTATTACTGGGATTCCAGTGCCTTGAATACAGGAAGCAGCCTTCGGTATGTCCAAGAAATGTCTCCGTCATGGTTTCAGGATCCAGGAAAGTAAAGGTCGATGAATCTGTAATAGCAGGATTAACACCACCGAACTCATCAAAGTGCAGCATGTCCTGAATACGAGAGGAAGGGTCGAAATGCTCTTTCATAGCCAGTTTTTTCCACTAAAAATTACTCAAAATAATCCTAATCCACAATGACTTTATACAGTACACGCGCAGGAATATTGGTCAAAGTATTTGGCACTTTCGACATGCAACCCGTACATTTCATCAAGTAACTTATACATAAGTTTGAACTTCACGTATATCTGTACAGTAAATCATTGAACAAACCAACACTTTATGTTACCAGACTGGAGCAACCGAACAATTTTAATTGCCGAGGACGATGTGGTCAGTTTTAAGTATTTGAATCTGATCCTGTCGCGTAAAACCAATGCCAATGTCGTTTGGGCAATAGATGGTCAAACAGCAGTTGATTTTTGCCGGCAATTTGATCAGATTGATCTTGTTTTGATGGATATTCAGCTACCCGTCATTGATGGAGTGGAGGCAATCAGACAGATTAAAACCTTAAAGCCGTCTTTACCCATTATTGTCCATACCGCAAACGTATATTCAGAAGAATACGACCGTTGTTTTGAAGCAGGCTGTGATGATTTTATATCCAAACCCGTCAATCTACAGCAATTACTCACTAAGATTGACACTCTCCTGTCCCCTCTTCCGGTACGATAATCCTTATCAAGTCCGAAATTAAGCGTGTTGGATCTTATTGAAGTTCCCGTATCCCTTCCCGCAATACTGCATTAAGATTTTTTCTATCTTGCAGTTAATTTGCTTCAAATTGCGAAAACATGAGAACTTTAATTCAACTTTTCGAAGACTGCGCAAAAAAATACAGCGACAATGTATTTCTTCTCGAAAAAAAGAATAATAAATACAAGGGTGCCACATTTAAAGAGGTACAGGAAAAGGTATTTAGTTTCGGTGCCGGCTTAATAGCCCTTGGCATAAAAAAAGGTGACCGGATTGCTTTATTGTCTGAAGGCAGAAATGATTGGGTTGTAGGTGAACTCGGTATACTCTATGCCGGGGCCGTTAATGTCCCGCTTTCGGTAAAACTTACCGAACCTGCAGAGCTTAAATTCAGGATTGAACACTCAGGGTCCCGCTTTGTCATTGCCTCAAAGAACCAGGCAAAGAAAGTATTACCCTTTAAAGAGTCAATTGCAAGCCTTGAGAAGGTCATATTGCTCGATTTTCAGGAGGAATGCAGGGACTTTGAAATCCTTTTTGCTGAAGTCATCCGACTTGGAAAAGATCTTTTAAAGAACAATCATAAGGATTTTGAGCAGCGCTGGAAATCAGTCGCCGATAATGATTTTGCCAATATTTGTTATACTTCAGGAACTACGGCAGACCCAAAGGGCATAATTCTCAGTCATCGCAATTATACGGCAAATATCGAGCAATCTCTGAGTTTGTTTACTATTCCGCGGTACTGGACAACCTTGCTTATCCTGCCCTGGGATCATGCTTTTGCCCATACCTGCGGTATATATACACTCATGTCATGCGGCGCCAGTATGGCCTCGGTGCAGATTGGCGAGACGCCCATGGAAACCATCAAGAACATACCGGTCAATATTAAAGAGAACAGGCCCTATTTATTGATGAGTGTTCCTGCCCTGGCCAAGAATTTTAAAAAGAATATCGAAAAGGGTATCAGAGACAAAGGGCCTGTTGCTGAGAAGCTATTTGGTTTTGCACTTAAAGTGGCATTCCTGCATAACGGAACAGGCTGGAACCGGGGAAAAGGACTGAGATTCCTGTTGAAGCCTCTCCTGTTTCTATTCGATAAAATTCTTTTCAGCAAGATCCGGGAAGGATTTGGAGGCAACCTCGAATATTTTATTGGCGGAGGCGCCTTGCTGGATATTGATCTCCAGCGGTTTTTTTATGCCATTGGAATTCCCATGTACCAGGGGTATGGTTTAACGGAGGCCTCACCTGTAATTTCAGCCAACAATCCTGAAAAACATAAGATGGGATCATCAGGTAAGCTGGTTAAGGACCTGGAGCTGAAAATATGTGACGACAAAGGTAATACACTGCCAAAAGGTGAAAAAGGTGAGATTGTGATCAGGGGAGAAAATGTTATGATGGGTTACTGGCAAAATCCAGATGCCACGCGGGAGACCATTAAGGATGGATGGTTGTATACCGGTGACCTTGGTTATCTTGATAAAGATAATTTTTTATATGTGCTTGGCCGTTTTAAGAGCCTGCTGATTGCCGACGACGGTGAGAAATATAGTCCGGAAAGCATTGAAGAAGCGCTAGTTCAGCATTCCAGGTGTATCGAACAGTGTATGCTTTATAATAATCAGAATGCATATACCACGGCAATAATATATCCCAATCTACAGTCAGTAAAAGCCTGGCTGGCCGGCCGGAATATTTCACCCGATGATGAGAACGCACCACACGAAGTAATACAATTTATCAAATCTCAGATTGATCAGTTCCTTGCAGGTGGTAAATTTGAGGACTCCTTCCCTCACCGGTGGCTCCCGGCTTCGTTCGCTATCATCGAAGAAGGCTTTACTGAGGATAATCATTTGCTAAACAGTACATTAAAAATAGTAAGACCAAAAATCATTGAGCGGTTTAAGGACAGAATTGGATTTATGTATACACCTGCGGGCAAAAATATTATTAATGAACTGAATATAAACAGTGTTAAGAACATCCTGAGGTAATTTTATGCCCCAACACTTTTTTAGCTAATTTTGCATTTCAGTCTGCCCCAAGCAGCCTTTATTACAGTAACATCATGGAAAAACCTTTGCTATATGATATGCTTAAGCAGCGTATACTCATTCTCGACGGCGCGATGGGCAGTATCGTACAGAAGTATAAACTCAGTGAGCATGATTACCGGGGTGAACGGTTTAAGGATGTTTCACATGATCTGAAAGGGAATATTGATCTGCTTTCCATTACCAGACCTGAGATTATCAGACAGATTCATTTGGATTATCTGGAAGCAGGGGCTGATATTATTGAAACGAATACATTCAGTGCCACTTCAGTTTCACAGGCAGATTACCAGCTTGAGGATCATATTTATGAGCTGAATTTTACATCAGCCAAGATTGCAGTATCTGCGGCAAATGAAATCAGCCTGCGTGATCCCAAAAAGCCGCGCTATGTGGCAGGGTCAATTGGACCTACCAATAAAACTGCATCATTGTCTCCTGATGTAAATGATCCGGGTTACCGGGCCATAACGTTTGATGAACTGGTGGTTGCTTACACTGAGCAGATAAGGGGCCTGACAGACGGAGGTGTTGATCTCCTGCTTATTGAAACCGTTTTCGATACGCTGAATGCTAAGGCTGCCCTGTTTGCCTGTGAGCAGAATTTTCATGATACGGGTAAAAAACTGCCGGTCATGATTTCCGGAACAATCACTGATGCAAGTGGCCGTACCTTATCCGGACAAACCATTGAAGCCTTTCTGTGTTCCTTGTCTCATTCCAATCTGTTGAGTATCGGTATCAATTGTGCCCTCGGTGCGAGGGAAATGTTACCCTATGTAACAGAACTTGCCCGTATTTCACCATTTTATGTCAGTGCTCATCCAAACGCAGGACTACCAAACCAGTTTGGAGGATATGATGATACACCTGAGATAATGACATCCCAGATCAGAGAGTTTCTCGAAGCAGAATCGGTAAATATTATAGGAGGTTGCTGTGGAACCACACCCGCCCATATCAGAGCTTTTGCCGCACTTGCTGCTGAATACCCCCCGCGAAAGGTAAAAAAACGGGATTATATTACCCGGTTGAGTGGTTTGGAACCATTGGTTATCAGCAGGGAAATTAATTTTGTAAATATCGGAGAACGCGCCAACGTTTCCGGATCAGCAAAATTTGCCAAACTTATCCGTGAGGAAAGGTACGAAGAGGCCCTGACTATTGCACAAGAGCAGGTGGAAGGCGGAGCACAGGTTTTGGACATCTGCATGGATGATGCCATGCTGGACGCCGAAAAATGTATGATCAGGTTTTTACATCTTATTATGTCAGAACCTGAAATTGCAAAGCTTCCGGTTATGATCGATTCTTCAAAATGGCCTGTTCTTGAAGCCGGATTAAAATGCGTCCAGGGGAAATCAGTCGTAAATTCAATAAGTCTGAAAGAAGGTGAAGCTGTTTTCATTGAACAGGCTGCAAAAATAAAGCGATATGGGGCGGCTGCTGTGGTTATGGCTTTTGATGAGAAAGGACAGGCAGATACTTATGAGAAGCGGATTGTGATTTGCAAACGCGCATACAATCTCCTGATTAAACGGGTTGGCTTCAGTCCTGAAAATATCATCTTCGATCCCAATGTATTGGCCATTGGTACCGGTATTGAAGAGCACAACAATTATGCTGTGGATTTTATAAAAACCGTCTCGTGGATTAAGAAAAACCTGCCCTATGCAAAGGTTAGCGGAGGAATCAGCAATTTATCTTTTGCTTTCAGGGGAAACAATACAATCCGTGAAGCCATCCATTCAGTTTTCCTGTATCATGCCGTCAAGGCCGGTCTGGATATGGGTATTGTGAATCCGGGTTTGCTGACGGTTTATGATGATCTTCCGGCTGATTTTCTTGAACTTATTGAAGATGTGGTTTTAAACCGGCGATCCGATGCTACTGAAAGACTAATTGCATTCTCCGATCAGGTAAGAATCCAGGACAAAAAGGATGAAAAAACTAACGAATGGCGTGAAGCAACAGTAGAAGAACGTATTAATCATGCATTGATCAAAGGAATCATTGATTACATAGAACAGGATATTCTTGAGGCCCGTTCAAAATACCCCCGTTCAATAGCGGTAATTGAAGGACCATTGATGGACGGCATGTCAAAAGTAGGTGACTTGTTTGGTGAGGGAAAAATGTTCCTGCCACAGGTGGTTAAAAGTGCCAGGGTTATGAAAAAAGCTGTATCTGTGCTTCAGCCCTTTGTCGAAAATGAAAGGGATACAGGCTCAGCATCAGGTAACTATTCGGCCGGTAAGATCCTGCTCGCTACCGTTAAGGGTGATGTGCACGACATTGGTAAAAACATAGTGGGAGTAGTTTTAAGCTGCAATAATTATGAAGTGATTGACCTTGGGGTGATGGTACCTACCGAGAAAATCATAGAAGCCGCAATTGCGCATAATGCAGATATTATTGGTCTCAGCGGCCTGATCACCCCTTCGCTGGAAATCATGTCGGATGCAGCCAGGCAGTTTGAAAAGCACGGATTAAATAAGCCTTTGCTTATTGGCGGAGCAACCACCTCAAAGATTCACACCGCTGTGAAAATTGAACACCATTACCACGCACCGGTAATTCATGTTAAAGATGCCTCCAAAAGTGTTGGCGTTGTTAGCAATCTGTTATCCGACTCACTTCGGGAGGGTTTTATCATAAGTGTAAAAAAGGAGTACGATGACTTAAGAACAACCTATCAGCATGTTAAGGAAAAAACCTCCTATATTTCACTGGAGGAGGCCCGGAAGAATAAATTGAAGGTGGACTGGGCCAGCGAAAACATTATAATTCCGAAATTTCTAGGAATCAGGACTTTTATTGATTTTCCCCTCGAGGAAATAAGGGATTTCATCAGCTGGGTATTCTTTTTTGTTGTTTGGCAGTTACGTGGTAAATACCCGGATATCCTTTCTGATCCCAAACAGGGTGAAGAAGCACGGAAACTTTTTGCGGACGCCAATAAAATGCTGGACCAGATCATCCGTAACAAATCCCTTGATGCCAGCGGCGTTATCGGCATTTTCCCGGCCAATGCCGTTGGAGATGATATCGAGCTTTACAGCGACATCAATCGTGGCCATGTTATTGCCAGATTCTGCAATCTGAGGAATCAGGAATATAAATCAGACGGAGCGCCTAACCTCTGCCTATCAGATTTTATTGCACCTGTAAGTTCCGGAAGAATTGACTATGTTGGCGCTTTTTCCGTAACTGCAGGTCTTGGAATTGAAAAGCAGCTTGAACAGTTTCAAAATAATTTAGATGATTATCAGGGAATTATGATCAAGTCTTTGGCTGACCGACTGGCTGAAGCATTTACAGAGCTCATACATTTGAAGATCCGAAAGGAGCTTTGGGGTTATGCACCTGAAGAAACTTTATCGCTGGATGAATTATTTATGGAAAAATACATTGGTATCCGGCCGGCTCATGGTTATCCGGCATGCCCCGATCATTCAGAAAAAGAAATATTATTCAGATTATTACAGGTAGAGAAAAACACAGGTATAACCCTTACTGAAAGCTTTTCCATGAATCCGGCAGCATCGGTAAGCGGACTGGTTCTGGCAAACCAACGGTCACGTTACTTCTATGTCGGACATGTTTCCACTGACCAGGTGCAGGATTATGCCAGAAGAAAGGGCATCAGTGTTCAGCAGGCAGAGTCGTTTCTGGCATCGAACCTGAATTATAAATAAGTAAAATTCGTTTATGAAAATCACAGATGTTTTTGCTTTAACTGACCGGACATTTTCATTTGAGTTTTTTCCCCCTAAGGATGAGATCTCGGCAGTGGATTTTGGCATCAATGTCGGGCAGCTGCTGAAGTTAAATCCGTCTTTTGTATCGGTTACCTATGGCGCCGGAGGTTCCAATCAGGAAAAAACCTTCGGCCTCGTGGATTATCTGCAAAACAAGATTGGCCTCAACACAATGGCACACTATACGTGTGTGGGATCTTCCAGAGAAAAAATAGCAACTGACATGGAATATCTGAATCAGATAGGAATTGAGAATGTCATGTTGCTGCGGGGAGATCCACCGAAGGGAACTGACAGTTTTACTGCTCCCGTGAACGGTTTTAGCTATGCCAGTGAACTGATTTCGTTTGTAAAGCAACATTTCACTTTCTCAATAGGAGCAGCGGCTAATCCCGAGAAGCATCCGGAAGCCAGGACATTGACTGATTATCTGAAAAATCTGAAAGTCAAGTGTGATGCAGGCGCCAATTTTCTTATTACCCAATTGTTTTTTGATAACAGGGCTTATTTTGCATTCCTGGAACATGCCCGGAAAGCCGGTATTGCCTGCAGGATCATACCCGGCATCATTCCAATTACAAACTATAAACAGATCAAGAGGTTTGCCGACATGACCGCAACATCCTTCCCGTCAGAACTGCTCGACAAAATGGAGTCTTACCAGCATGATCCGGATAAGATATATCAGATCGGGATGGATCATGCGATTAAACAGTGCCTCGACCTGTTGAAAGCGGGCGCACCGGGACTTCACTTTTACACGTTAAACAAATCGAGGGCAGCTGTGGAAGTATTCGAATCCCTTCCCCGAACCATCAGGAGCCGAGTAAAATTTTCCAAATAAACGTTAGATATTCCATGGAAATTTGTAAACTTATACCAGTTTTTGACCTCATGTTTAACCTAAAATTTACACAATGACACAGCAGAAGAATACATTAGCGGTTGGGATGACATTCATGTCAATGATTTTTTTCATTTTTGGTTTTGTAACCACTTTTAACATTACCCTAAGTGCAAAAGTAAAAGAAGTATTTCAACTTAGTGAATGGATGGCTCAATTGGTTAACGGGGTATTTTTCTTCACATACTTTCTTTTATCCATTGCCAGTGGCACCATTATCAAGAAAATAGGTTATAAGATGGGAGTAATCTTAGGTTTGCTGGCAGTAGGTATTGGAAGCTATCTTTTTTTCCCTGCAGCAAATATTCCCTCTTATCCTTTCTTCCTGATAGCAATATTTATTATGGCCTCCGGAGTTGTTTTCCTTCAAACAGCTGCTAACCCGTATGTTGCTGCACTGGGTCCTTCCTCAACTGCTTCGGGTCGCTTAAATTTGACACAGGCTCTCAATTCGATCGGAACAACCCTTGCTCCCCTTGTACTGAGTGTTTTTGTATTTACAGCAGCTGGTACAGCCATGGGTGCCAAAGCTGTTCAGGTACCTTTTCTAGTAATTGGTACGATCGTGATTTTAATAGGGATTGGAATATTCTTTTTGAAATTGCCTGAAATATCAACACAAGGCGAACAAAAGAAAAGTATCTGGAAATATCCTCATGTATTGCTCGGAGCCCTTGGAATATTCTTTTATGTTGGAGCTGAAGTCGGGACAGCCGCTATGATTGTACCCTATCTTACAGCGCCAGAACTAGGAGGTTTAACACCTGAACTGGCTGCCAAATATGCCGCGATATACTGGGGAGGTGCCATGATAGGTCGATTCTTCGGATCCATAATGCTTTCGAATATTGCTGACCAGAAAAAAAAATACACATATGTTCTTTTCGTCCTTGTTTTTGCCTTCATTGCAGGTTGGTATATTACATCGCGCAGTGTCAATGGTGGTTTAATATTTATGGGCATTTCGGCGGTAAACTTCTTGGCTATGCAACTTGGAAGAAGCAAAACCAGTATTACATTGGCAGTTTTTGCTGCATTTGCCGCCATCCTTGAATTGGTTACCATGGGTACAACAGGTATGGTTGCTATGTGGGCTGTGATCTCAATTGGCTTCTTTAACTCTGTAATGTTCCCGAACATATTTGCACTCAGTGTAGATGGATTGGATAAAAGTGAAATGAGTATGGCCTCGGGAGTTATAAACACGCTAATTGTTGGTGGTGCGGTTGTCCCTGTCCTTATGGGTCTTCTTGCAGACGGATTCGGGGTCAGATATGCCTTCATCCTCCCGGTTATCTGCTATGCATATATTGCATTTTTTGCACTGATAGGAAGCAAACATAAATAATTCTGCTTCTCTTTACTTAATTATAGGTTAAAAGCAGAACTGCCCGGTAAGTAAACCGGGCAGTTTTCTTTGCGACCGGCAGTAAAATTAAAGCATATTAGCCTCCCATATCACATAAGCGCTCACTGCAAACTTAATAAACCTTGTCAGAGACCAGTAGATATATTTCCTTATGGGATAGTAAACCGAACCCACCAGCATGGCCACGCCGGAAAAGGGTATGGGCGTAAGCGCAGCAACCAGAATCAGATAAAGCCGTATTCCTGAAGCAATACCTCGGATTTTTTCAGGTAGCGGTTGCGTAAATATTTATACAGTGTGGTATTGTGGAGATAACGGCCAAAAAGAAATGCTGTAAGACCTGCAAAATAGGAAATAAAAGTAAGAATAACCACATATAACAAATAAGTGTGCAGCTCACCGGACCTTAACGACAAGATCAGAAAAACCTCCGGCGGAATAATACCTATAATCAGCTCAGAAACCGAAAATATAGATAGAATCAGGCCTGTTTTCTCAAAAATGGGTTCGAAACGGAGTATCAGTTATTTATCCACATTGTGTTTGGTAAAGACAAACATCACAACGATCACCGCAAGCCAGACCAGTCCCTTTACCAGATTACGGTAAAAGAAAGATGATTTTGTTTCCTTTTGATCCATCAGTGCAATTTAATTCCGATCATGTGCACGAACTCCTCACGTGTACGGTTATCTTTAAGGAAACACCCGGTAAAAGCAGAGGTTGTGGTCACTGAGTTTTGTTTCTGAACACCCCGCATTACCATGCAAAGGTGTTTGGCTTCAATGACAACCGCCACACCTAACGGATTGAGCGTTTCCTGAATGCAATCACGGATCTGCATGGTGAGACGCTCCTGTACCTGTAACCTCCTTGCATAAGCTTCAACAACTCTGGCTATTTTACTCAGGCCCGTTATATAACCATCCGGGATATATGCCACATGAGCCTTGCCAAAAAACGGAATCATATGATGTTCACAAAGAGAATATAGCTCAATATCTTTTACCAGAACCATCTGCTGGTAGTCTTCATGGAACTTGGAGGCCCTCAGTATCTCCTCGGGTTTTATAAAATAACCATGGGTGAAATACTGCATGGCTTTCGCTACCCGCTCCGGCGTATCAATTAAACCTTCCCGGCAGGGGTCCTCGCCCAGATTACTCAGTACCTTCCGGTACAATGAAGCAAGTGATTTAATTTTGCGCCCATTGAATTTGTCTACCCTTTCAAAACCGGCCTCAACCATTCCTTCGATGACAGTTTTCTTTTCCTCCATGTTATATTAATTTGAGATATGTACAATAAAATATATTTATGGGCGCTAATTAAAAAGTCTTATCTTTAAAAATCGGCAGCTTACGACAAAATTAGAAACTTTTTGATTTACTGCCAGCAAAAATGAACCGGCCATGAAAATCTTGCTTGTAGCTGCTTCCAACAGTGAAGTAAAACTTTTGCGTGATAAACTGACCTTTGTTTCCAAGATTTATGGCAATCTTAACAACTACAGACTGGGAACTCTGGATATTGATATTCTCGTCACAGGTCATGGCAGTATTTTTATGGCTCATCATCTTACCAAGGCGATACATACTTTCAGCTATGACCTGGCCATTAATCTCGGAATTGCCGGAAGTTTTGATTATTTTCTGGAGCTTGGTTTTGTGGTCAATGTTGTTCAGGATCAGTTTGCTGACCTTGGATTCGAAGAAAGAGACACTTTTTTTACCCTGGGGGAGAAGGAATTACTGAACGAAGATTCGTTTCCTTTCGCCGGAGAGATTTTACGGAGCCTGGGCAATTTCGAGATCGATTCGGTTGAATCACTTATTCCGGTCAAAGCAATTACTGTAAACACACTGCATGGCAAACAGGAAAACATCCAAAAGGTCAAAAACAAATTCAAATGTGAAATTGAATCCATGTCGGGTGCAGCTTTCTTTTATGTTTGCCTGATGGAAAAAATACCATTTCTGCAAATCAGAGCCGTGTCCTACTTCATTGAAATCCGTAAGGTAGATAACTGGAACATGACTCTCGCCATAGGAAATCTTACGGCATCCGTGGTAGAAATCCTTGAAGAACTACGTGCGGATTAACATGTAATTAATCAATACTGTATCATGATTATTATTACCGGTGCAGCAGGGTTTATTGGAAGTAACCTGGCAGGTTACCTCAATGACAAGGGAATTGATGATATTATCCTGGTCGACCTTTTCGATAATGAATTAAAGAATAAAAATTTAAACAATAAGAAATACACCGGCATGATTCACAGAGATGAATTCTTTCCCTGGCTCGATAAAAATCATAACCAGGTTGAATACATCTTTCATCTCGGGGCCAGAACCAATACCGCGGAATTTGACAAATCGATATTCGACAGACTGAATCTGGGTTATTCTGTAAACATGTGGAAGGCCTGCACCGGGTATGACATTCCTCTCATGTATGCTTCATCGGCAGCCACTTATGGTGCCGGCGAGCTGGGTTACCGCGACGATCATGCCATTATCAGGGAATTGAAGCCACTGAATCCCTACGGAGCGTCAAAAAATGATTTTGATAAGTGGGTGCTGGACCAGAAAGATACCCCTCCGGTATGGACCGGTTTAAAATTCTTCAACGTTTATGGCCCGAACGAGTATCATAAGAGTAGGATGGCCTCTGTGGTGTTTCATGCTTTTAACCAGATCAGACAAACAGGTTTAATGAAATTGTTCCGCTCACATAAAACGGGCATACCCGATGGCGGACAGGCCCGTGATTTTATCTATGTACGGAATCTTGTCAATGTCCTCTATTGGCTATTCACCCATAAGGCTGATTCCGGTATTTATAATTTGGGCACCGGTAAATCACGTACCTTCATGGATCTCACAACCGCCACCTTCCGGGCCATGGATCTGGAACCCAGAATAGAATTCATCGACACCCCCCCGGATATTCGTGATAAATATCAGTATTTTACCGAAGCCAGCATGGATAAACTTATTCATGCAGGATACGATAAAGGATTTATGTCGCTCGAATCAGGTGTCAGCGATTACGTCAGAAATTATCTGATTACAGGCAGATACTATTAATACCAAAACTATCATATTATCACGGATTGCATTATTCCTGATCATCGTCCGCTTCCACCTCTGATAATCTTGCCGGATGGCAATTCCCGGCTTAAATTCATGAAGACCAACAAAACCAAAGCCGATCTTGCTTGTTATATTCAAACTTCCCCGCTGAGTTGGCAGATATACAACAACCAAATCGAAAAGTTTTGTACTTTTGGCAATAAAGCGTATTAGGGTGTAATTCTTTTAATTAGAAGATCATAATGGACCGGTTTTCATTTCTGGGCAATAGTGAGATTGAATCGATTGACCGGCTATATAGCCAATATCTTGAAGATCCCGATTCATTGGATGAAAGCTGGAGGAATTTCTTTAGCGGATTTGATTTTGCCAGAAAGTTCCATTCAGGAACGGCTGCGGAAAATGAACATCTGGATAAAGAATTCAGGGTACTGAATTTCATAGATGCATTCAGGAAACGGGGGCATCTTTTCACCTTAACCAATCCGGTCAGAACCAGACGTATGTATTTTCCCACGCTTGATCTTGAAAACTATCAGCTTTCTGAAAAGGATAAGGATATCGTATTTCATGCAGGAATTGAAATTGGCGCAGGGGATGCCACCTTGCGTGAAATTCTGGAACATATGCAGGAGACCTATTGCCAATCGATTGGTGCAGAATATATGTTCATCAGGGCTCCGGAAAAGGTTGAATGGTTGCAGAAGCGTATCGAAAGCAGCCGAAACAGAACTTTATACCCTCCTGAAATCAAAAAGCAGATTTTTCACCATCTGAAAAAGGCCGTTGGTTTTGAGAATTTTATACATCGCAGGTTTGTGGGTCAGAAACGTTTCTCACTCGAAGGGACTGAGGTTCTTATACCCGCATTGTATTATCTCATCGATAAGGGTTCGGAACTGGGCGTTGAGGAATTCATAATCGGTATGGCGCACAGGGGACGGTTGAATGTATTGGCCAACATCATTGAGAAGCCTTATGAAAACATTTTTCAGGAATTTGTTGCTGAAGAATATGAAGACAAAATTGCCCTGGGAGACGTAAAATATCATTTGGGTTACTGCAATGATATCAGACTACAGAATGGTAAGGCGGTGACCCTTAATCTGGCCCCCAATCCTTCACATCTCGAAGCTGTATCGCCCGTGATAGAGGGAATTGCCCGTTCCAGGATCGATAATAAGCATAAGGGAGCATTCTCCAAAGTTTTGCCTATCCTGATTCATGGTGATGCAGCCATAGCGGGACAGGGTGTAGTTTATGAGGTTGTGCAAATGTCGGAACTGGCAGGGTATAAGTCCGGTGGAACCATCCACATTGTGATCAATAACCAGGTTGGTTTCACCACCAATTACCTTGATGCCCGATCCAGCACGTATTGTACCGATATAGGGAAAGTTATCAAAGCACCCATTTTTCACATAAATGGTGATGATCCTGAAGCACTGGTGCATACCGTGATCATGGCCATGGAATACAGAAATGTCTTTTCTTCCGATGTTTTCATCGACATACTGTCATACAGGAAATACGGGCACAATGAGGGTGATGAACCACGCTATACGCAGCCCACGCTTTATAAGGCCATTGCCAGTCATCCTAATCCTAGAGACATTTATGCCGAAAGCCTGATTTCACAAGGTGTATACACCAGGGAAGAAGTGCAGCAGCAGCAAAAGGACTTTGATGCATTTCTTGAAGAAAAACTGCAGTTATCCAAGGAATTGGGGAAAGTTCATATTCAGCGGTTTATGAATCAGGAGTGGAAAGTCTTCAAGCATGCTGCCCGTGTTGATTTTGAAAAGCACTATCCAAACGAGATTTCCATTGACTTGTTGAAATACATAGGTGATAAAATCAATTATCTCCCGCCTGAAAATAAATTCATTGATAAAACCGTGAGGTTGGCAGAGGACAGACGAAAGATGCTCTCGCAAGGTAAAATCGACTGGGCCATGGCAGAATTGCTGGCATACGGTTCACTGGTTTACGACGGACATCCCGTACGTTTAAGTGGTCAGGATTCTGTTCGGGGAACTTTTGCACATCGCCACGCAGCTCACGTTATTGAAGATACTGACTCCATCTTTTTACCCCTTAAATATATTTCCAAAAATCAGGCTCCGTTTAATGTATATAATTCTCCGTTAAACGAATACGGGATTTTGGGTTTTGAATACGGTTACGCTCTGGCTAATCCTAACGGGCTCACGATCTGGGAGGCCCAGTTTGGAGATTTTGCCAATGTGGCACAGGTAATAGTTGACCAGTATATCAGCTCGGCTGAGGAAAAGTGGGGACTAATGAACGGTCTCGTTCTTCTCCTTCCCCACGGATTTGAAGGCCAGGGGCCGGAACATTCCAGTGCCAGAATGGAAAGATTTCTTTTGCTGGCAGCGAAAAACAACATGCAGATTGTGAATCCCACCACTCCTTCCAATCTATTTCATCTGCTTCGTCAGAGTGTATACCGGAATTTCAGGGTACCACTGATAATTTTCACACCCAAGAGCCTGCTTCGTCATCCCCTCTGCATGTCGACACTTGATGAACTGGCTAACGACAGGTTCAGAGAAGTTATTGACGATCAAGATGTTGATATTAAGGAAGTCCGCCGCCTTGTATTCTGTTCAGGGAAAATATACTATGATTTATTGGCAAAGAAGACGGAATACGGGGCACGTGATATTGCACTTGTGCGTTTGGAACAGTTGCATCCCTTTCCCACACCGCAGGTTGATTATATTATGAAGAAGTATTCCAATGTCCTGATCACCCTGTGGATACAGGAAGAACCAGGTAATATGGGCCCGTGGAGACATATACACCATGAGTTCAGGCATGGAGAGATTATTCCTATATACCGTCAACCCAGCGGAAGTCCGGCTACGGGTTTGCTCAAGCTCCATCAGCTCAGCCAGGAAGAGATAATCGGGAAGATATTCAGAAAGTGCGAATGCGAGCTGAAAAGAAAATATTGCGGTTTGCAATGCTCAGATGGCAGTATTCGTCAGAATATACTCAAACAATACAAATATTTTCCTGAGGTTACTTAAAGTATTGACAGAGGATCTTATGAAATTAGAAATCAAAATCCCCAGTGCAGGTGAATCCATCACTGAAGTGGCAATCGGAAACTGGTTGGCTGAAGACGGATCGTGGGTGGATAAAGATCAGGAAATTGCCGAGGTGGAAACTGACAAGGCTACTCTGCCTCTTATTTCACCTGAATCAGGGGTGCTGAAAATTCTGGTAAAACCGGGGGAAAAAGTACAGCCAGGCGATATCGCCTGTACCATTGACACCAATGCTGAGTTCAAACCTGCAGTGAAACCGGCTGCTGAGAAACCTGAAAAACGGATTATTCCTGTCCCTGAAACTGAGATCCCGTCAGCTGAAATTTCCCGGCCTGCTCAAGGCGGTTCTTTTGTTAAGGTTACGCCGGTTGCCAGACAAGTAATGAAACAGCATAACCTCGACATCGATGCCATTATCCAGGGATTAAGAAAGATTACCCGGCAGGAAGTGGAAATGGTACTCAGCAATCAGGCTAAAACACCACCTCCGGTTTATACCGAATTAACTGCCGGGAGGCCTGTTCAGAAGACCCCGATGTCACCGCTCCGACGAAAACTCAGCAAACGTCTGGTGTCGGTGAAAAATGAGACGGCCTTGCTCACTACTTTCAACGAAGTTGATATGAGTGGTATTCAGGCCTTGCGTAAGAAAAACCAGGCTTTGTTCCAGGAAAAACATGGACAAAAACTCGGATTGGTATCTTTCTTTACCAAAGCATGTGCCGAAGCACTTCAGCTGTTTCCCAAAGTCAACTCAATGATTGAAGCTGATGATATAATAACGCCAGACTTTGTTGACATTGCGATAGCCGTGCAAACCGACAAGGGGCTGATGGTACCGGTAATCCGAAATGTACATCAGCTGAGCGTTGCCGGTATTGAAATCACGCTGGCAGATCTGGCTCAGAAAGCAAGGACCTCAAAACTTACCATTGAGGAGATGACAGGTGGCACTTTCACCATTACCAATGGTGGGGTATTCGGCTCGATGCTGTCCACACCGATTCTTAATCCGCCTCAGTCTGCCATACTGGGCATGCATAATATTGTGGATCGTCCGGTGGTTGTTAACGGACGAATCGAAATCAGACCGGTCATGTATCTGGCACTGTCATATGATCATCGCCTGATTGATGGCCGGGATTCTGTCAGTTTTCTGGTTAAAATAAAAGAACTTATTGAATCACCTTTGAAAATGGTGATGGAAGGGGCTGATCCCGAGAAGATATTGCTGGATCTTTAATTACTGTCATTAAGCTTCATTATGAAAAACTACCAAAAATCCCGGAAAAATTCCGCTGTAATTACAGGTTTCCTGTTTGTGACCCTGCTGATACTTGTTTCTTCCTGCCGCAAAGAAGAGTATGAACCTATACAAGGCAATTACCTGGTTAGTTACAGGCTTAACCATTCATTTACCCTGGAAACAGTTCAGTCCATACTTTCACTGGCTGCATTTGAATACCCTGAAGCAATCACACTCGTGGAGAATGCTGATTACGGTGTTCGGATTTACATCATCAGCTATCAGACCTATTACCTTGATTCCCTGATCAATGCCTCAGGGCTGGTTTGTATGCCGGATGCTGATGAGGAGTTTCCGGTAATCAGTTTTCAAAATGGCACAAATACTGATGATGATAATGCGCCAACCAAAAATCCGTTCAATGAGAGTTACATTTTACTGGAAATGATGGCCAGTAACGGTTATATTGTTCTGATCCCTGACTACATAGGCTTTGGTGCTTCTGAGGACCTCATACACCCGTATTATCACAGGAGTTCTACAAATAATGCCGTGATTGACATGATTCATGCATTCAATGAAATGAAGCTCAGGGATGACATTCTGGCCACAAGCACTGCCGCTACATACCTGATGGGGTATTCCCAGGGAGGCTGGGCAACTCTTTCTGCACTCGATGAAATTGAGAACGGAACCGGCACAGAGATTGATGTTGCTGCAGCCTCCTGCGGAGCTGGCGCATATGATCTTACAGCTATGTCGAACTACATTCTGAATCTGGAAACTTTCCCCGGACCGCATTATCTCCCCTATTTTATCTATTCACAGCAAGAACTGGGATTAATACAGGAACCCCTCAGTACTTTTTTCAAATCTCCATATGCGGAAAGAATACCCCAGCTATTTGACGGAACTAACAGTAACAATGAGGTTAACGCTCAGCTTACCAATACTATAGGTGATTTGTTGACTGATAATCTGATTAATAATTTCCAAACAAGTCAGGATTACGAAGGCCTGAGACTAAGACTTGAAGAAAACAGTATTGATGCTTGGAACACAAATGCCGAGCTCCATCTTTATCATGGTACCGACGATCTGAACGTACCGGCAGAACAATCTTCGCTTATATATAATGCTTTTATAAATGCAGGTGCTGATCCTGATAAAGTCCTTCTGTTTGAACTCACCGGGAAAGATCACGAAGGTGGTGTTTTACCCTGGGGTATTTCAACAATCAACTGGTTTAATACCCTGGAAGGCAAATAAACAATTAACAATAATAATTTATGATTCAGCAATATAGTCATCGCAGGTTAAATATTTTAACCGGAGAATGGATTCTTGTAGCACCTCACCGGACAAAAAGGCCTTGGCAGGGACACGAAGAAGGAGAATCTCCAAAAGATAAAATTATGCATGATCCGAAATGCTATTTATGTCCAGGCAATATCAGGGCTAGTGGTTTTGCCAATCCGGATTACCGTTCAACCTTTAGTTTTATAAATGATTTCAGTGCGCTTGTTGAAAACGTTCCTGATTTTGACATCCAGGAGTCTGATTTGCTATTATCCCGCTCGGAACGTGGAATCTGCAAAGTAATTTGTTTTTCTCCGCGACATGACCTGACCCTTGCGGAAATGAATTTGTCAGGCATTGAATCAGTCGTACAAACCTGGCAGGATGAATACAAATCCCTGGGAAATTTACCTTTTATTAATTATGTACAGATTTTTGAGAATAAGGGAGAAATGATGGGTTGCAGTAATCCGCATCCGCACGGACAGATATGGGCACAGGAAACCATCCCTGTGGAGCCTGCCAAGGAACAGAAAACACAGGAGAAATATTATACTGAACGGAAATCCGGTATGCTGAATGATTATTTAGAGCTGGAGCTGACCAGACGTGAAAGAATTGTTTATGAAAATGAAGGATTTGCCGTATTAGTTCCCTATTGGGCAATCTGGCCATACGAAACCATTATTCTGCCTAAAAGAAAAATGGAACATATCCTGCAATTCTCTGCACAGGATACCCGGAATTTTGCACGGGCCATTCAAATCATTACCATCAGGTATGATAATCTTTTTAAAACATCCTTCCCCTATTCTGCAGGAATTCACCAGGCCCCCACTGATGGCACTGAGCACCCTGAATGGCAGATGCATATGCATTTTTATCCTCCCCTGCTGCGTTCTGCCACCATAAAAAAGTTTATGGTCGGATATGAGTTATTGGCCAATCCCCAGCGCGATATAACGGCAGAGAACAGTGCTGCTATATTGAGAGAATTGCCTGATAAACATTACAACTGAAACTTATAGAAAGTTTTTGTTGATAAAATCCTGAAATTTGTCTTTGTACTGATCGCTTACGGGAATATAAACCTTTCCAAAAACTATCCTGCTGCGCTCAATGGTATCGATTTTTTCAAGATTTACGATGAAGGATCGGTGCACCCGCATAAAGGAGGACTCCGGAAGTTTTGTTTCCAGTGTTTTCAAAGAAGTCAGCGATAAAATCGGTTTGGGATCCAGTTTTGTATATACCTTAACATAATCTTTAAGTCCCTCAATATAAAGTATTTCATGAAAATTGATCCGCCTGATTTTATATTCCGATTTCAGGAATAAAAACTCATTATTGGCCTCAACATAATTTACAGTTGAATGTTCTATCCTGATGAGCCTGATTGCTTTCTGAACGGCTTTGAAAAATTCCTCATAGCTGAATGGCTTCAGCAGGTAATCAACCACATCAAGCCGGAAGCCTTCCAGGGCATATTTTTCATATGCAGTTGTAAAGATAACTTTAGGGCCCTTTATAAGTGAACGGGTAAATTCAATTCCCGTAAGGTCGGGCATCTGGATATCAACAAAAATAAGATCCACCATTTCATCTGCCATGAATTCAATGGCATCCAGGGGATTATCGAACTTTCCCATGAGCCGCAATCCGGGAGTTTTTTCTATATATCCAGCTACCATTTGCAGGGCAAGTGGCTCGTCATCAATGGCAATGGCGTTTATCATAAGTTTCAGGAATTGCCCAGGAAAATTTTCACGAAAACATGGAAATCGGATTCTGTTCTTTCTATTTTTAATTCATGCTTATCCGGAAAAAGAAGATTCAGCCTTTTGCTTAAGTTTTCAAGACCGATACCCGTATATTCGCTGGAGACCTCTTCACCCGGTTTTACCAGACTGTTGACACACCTGAAGGTAATAAAATCCTTTGTAACATCCATGGATAGTTCAATAAAAGATTTTTCGCGGTAACTGATGCCATGTTTGAAGGCGTTCTCGATAATGGAAATAAAAAGCAAAGGCGGGACGGTTATGTTTTCAGTTTTTACCGGGAAATTAACATCAAGCTTAACCTTGTCACTCATTCTCAGCCGCATCAGATCGATATAGTTATTCATAAACTCTATTTCGCTGTTCAGCAAAGATTCTCCTGCCTCGGATTCATACAAAAGATACCGCATCATCCTCGATAGTTTCAGCACGGCATTTCGGGAATCCTCCGCATTAATACTGATCAACGAATAGATATTATTCAGTGTATTAAAAAAGAAATGCGGACTGATCTGATTCTTCAGGAAAGCAAGTTCGGAATTCAACTTTTCTTTTTCCAGTTCTTTCTGACGTTTCTCTATTTGGGCGTGGCGTTCCAGCATGCGCAGACCCAGGGCAAAAATGGTTATTACCAACGCATTGAATGAAAAATTATACAGGTGCATGGGGCCAAAAGGCCGGAAAAATCCCCTGTCCCTCGGTGGCCTTGATTCTTCTCTGTTTTCTATAGTATCCCCGGGCGGCCGATCAGCGGATCTCAACCTGCTCTCATGACTGAATACAAGCATATATGAAGTACTCGAAATGAAAAAAAGCACAATGATTAATAGCAGGGTTGACATGTAATACCTGATCCTGCTGTTACTGAAAAAATATCTGGGAATCAGCACAAGATAATTGCTGTAGAATATAATACCGTTAATTATTGCATTGATGTAATAAATCCAGATAAATTCACTCGGAACCTGCCAACGGTTTATATTGTATAAAGGAAGACCAAGTAGAATGACCCAGGCAGCTATATGGACCATGATCCGCATTCTGTTTCCTTTAAAAATTTGATTATTCATAGCGAAGTGCATCAATAGGATTCAGGTTTGCAGCTTTCCGGGCAGGATACCAGCCGAAAAACACACCAATTGCAAAACACACAATAAAGGCCAGAATTACAGCCTGTGTCTGCACATAAGCCTTGGTATCCATAAGCGTTCCGGCACCTTTTGCGATCAGGTAACCCAATATGATACCCAAAAGTCCCCCTATTATACTCAGTATGATGGATTCTACCAGAAATTGTTTCAGGATATCCTGGCTGCGACCCCCAACTGACATTCGCAGTCCGATTTCACGGGTACGTTCGGTGACAGAAACGAACATGATATTCATAATGCCAATGCCGCCTACCAGCAATGATATTCCTGCAATGGCGCCAAGCAGGTAAGTCATGATATCCGTAATGGATGTCATAGTTGCCATAAGTTCAGACTGCGACATGATCCTGAAATTGTTCTCATCAGAATCCTTTAACTTATGGGTTCTGCGCAGTATTTCCTCCACCTCCGCCATAGCTTTGGATGATTTTTCCTCACTAACGGCAGAGGCATAAATACCGTTTATATAGTCGATTGCAGCAAGCCGTCGCTGTACCGTGGTATATGGAGCAATAATCAGGTCGTCCTGATCCTGTCCCATACCGCTCTCTCCTTTCTCTTCAAGAACTCCGACTATCAGAAAAGGAAGATTTTTTATTCGTATAGTAAGACCTAACGGATCAGTCCCGGCTCCAAAAAGGTTTTCAATCACGGTTTGGCCAAGCAGGCAGACTTTGGCCATGCTTTTCACTTCCTGTGCACTAAAAACCCTGCCGCTTTTGACGGTCAGTTTCTTTATGCCTAGGTATTCTTCACTTACACCATAAATGGTTGATTGTGTATTCTGATTGCTGTAAATAATCTGTCCGCTGGCACGAATCTCCGGAGAAACTGCGGATACGGCAGTTGCTTCGTTTCGCAAGGCAATAACATCAACCATTTTCATGGCGTTTGAACTGGAACTGCCAAGACTCACGCCACCTCGCCGCATGAAGTTAGGCATTACCATGATCATGTTTGTACCCATTTTTGACATTTCTTCACGCATACTCCGCTTCGATCCTTCACCCAGGGCCAGCATGGCAATAACCGATGCCACACCGATGATGATTCCCAGCATGGTGAGTATCGCCCTTAACCTGTTACGTATAAGGGCTCGGATGGCGATTTTCAATAAGTTTGAATAGCTCATATCGTATGTTTTTATTTAGGCATCAAATTCTTCGATATTCTCAATCGGTAATGTTTTAAGTACCTCCCTGGCCAATGTCCTTTCTGTGACCATGTTTTCACGCTGGATCAGTCCGTCCCTGAAAACCACGTTTCTGGTGGCAAACCTGGCTATATCAGGTTCGTGTGTAACATATATAATTGTTCTGCCCCTTTCATTCAGATCCTGAAACAGTTCCATGATCTCGAAAGAAGTATGGGTATCGAGGTTACCGGTGGGCTCATCGGCCAGTATCATTACCGGATCATTTACCAGTGACCGTGCAATGGCTACTCTTTGCTGTTGTCCGCCTGAAAGCTGGTTGGGCATGTGATGCATACGGTCGGTGAGTCCCACAGCTTCGAGTGCATACAAAGCAAGTTCCTTCCTCTCTTTCGATTTAATCCTGGGATTATAATAAAGCGGAAGTTCGACATTTTCGAGAGCTGTTGTACGGGGAAGGAGATTATAGGACTGAAAAACAAAACCCAGTTTCTGATTGCGTAATTTGGCCAATTCATCCTTCGACAGGGATTTAATATCCACCCCGTCAAGAAAATAATCCCCTTTGGTAGGAATATCCAGGCAACCTAAAATATTCAGCATGGTGGACTTTCCGGATCCACTGACGCCCATCACCGCAACAAACTCTCCTTTTTTGATGCTCATATCAATTCCTCGAAGTGCATGTACGGTAACTTCTCCAATGTGATAGTCCTTTTTCAGACCATGGATTTCTATAATTGTTTTATTCATGACTTGATTGTTAAAAAAGCGTTTTCAGTGTTATCAGAACGGGAACGGACCCCTGGGACCCTGGTTCTGATTTCTGTTTTCGGCCTCCGAATCAGTGCCGCTCATGGAAATAACCACCTCATCACCTTCTTTCAAACCCGATAGAATTTCAACATTGGTTCCATTGTCAATTCCAATAGTTACCCTGTTCGGACGGATTCCCCCTTTGTCATCCTTTATCCATACCATCTTGGATCCGTCAGGCGGGCTGAAATTTCCAAAACCTCCGGGAGGAAACTGGGGCATCGCTCCGGCGGGCATAGCCTGTCCTGCTGAAGGCTGAACGCCGTTGGCAGCCATAGCTGTACCCTGCGTTGCTGCTGCTGAAGAAGGCGGACCCAGCGGTCTTGCACCTGCCGGCATATTCTTCATCATTTCTTCGAATTGCTTTTTCATATATTCCATATCAGGTGCAAAGCGCATGGCCTTACCGGAGAGAATGAGTGTATTCTCTTTTTCATCGACATAAATGGTGGCACTGGCCGTCATTCCCGGCATAAGCTTTTTATCGGGATTAGGTGCGCTCAGGATAACCGAATAGGTTACCACATTATTGGTGGTAGTTGGCTGCAACCTGACTTCAGCAACATTACCCTCAAACTTCATATCTGTATAGGCATCAACGGTAAACTCAACCCTTTGTCCCTGTTTGACCTTCCCGATATCAGCCTCGTCAACACTGGTTTCGACCTCCATTTGCGTAAGATCATTAACGATGGTAAACAATGTAGGTGTATTGAAACTTGCGGCTACCGTCTGACCCTCTTCTATGGCACGATTGAGAACCACACCGTCAATGGGTGATTTAATGGTACAATAGTTCAGGTT
>Ga0256868_10000193_pt1 | contig 36844 bp, 46 predicted proteins | sample RVTome_13_FD_187341 | JGI IMG/M metagenome (GOLD analysis project Ga0256868, IMG submission 187341) | Soil microbial communities from uranium-contaminated site in the Upper Colorado River Basin, Wyoming, United States - RVT92D227 HiSeq ...
GGACAGGACCGCGTTCTACCCCCTTGGCGGAGGTCAACCGTCAGATACTGGACACCTCGAATGGCCGGGCGGGAAGGCTGAGGTACGAGAAGTCACGAAGAAGGAAGGGATCAGGCACCACCTAGTCCAGAATCCAGAGGGCGTCCCTGACAAGGTGAAGGGCGTGCTCAACTGGGACAAGAGATACGCTCACATGAAGATGCATACTGCGCAGCATATCGTATCGGGCGTTGTGTACGATCTGTGGAAGGCGAGGACGGTCGGGAACCAGCTGTACCACGACCGCTCTAGGATCGACTTCGCCCCGATCAAGTTCACGGACGAGATGATCGCTCAGCTAGAGTCGAAGGTGAACGAGATACTCGCGACGGGCGCTTCGGTCGAGATACGCACGGAGAACAGGACGGAACTGGAGAAGAACATTGATGTCCAGAGAGCGAACCTGGACCTGCTCCCGAAGTCCGTTCAAGAACTCAGGGTCGTGAAGGTCGAGGAGTACGACGTCTGCCCATGCGCTGGCACGCATGTGCGTTCCTTGTCTGAGATAGGAAAGATCAAGGTGGTCAAGAAGGAGAACAAGGGCAAGGACCGGGAGCGAATCACATACGAATTGGTATCCTAGTAGTGTGGTTCAGATTTCGACGAGTCCCCAAAGGATCTCCTGAGTCTCATCTGTGAAGGGGATTACCCATATGCTCCTGAGCTGCTCCAGCGCGCCGTCAAGCCCGGCTTCACTTGTGTTTGTGAAATCAATCCCGAAAGTGTGCTTGCCGGGCTCAACTTCGTAGCTGTGAACGGCGTGGTAGATGCCGCCGCTAAGATCCGACAAGTCGTAGGACTCTAAAGCAACTGCCTGTCCGTCCAGGTATAGTTCTGCCCAGCCGGGGCCGTACTCTTCTCCGTTAATGAGAATGTCGATTCGCAGGCTTGAGACGGGCTGAGTGAACACTTCAACGACTGTGAGTCCCACTAGCGCGAATGCCAGCAGAATGACGATAACGACTGTTCTGAGCCTCAGCCTGGGTTTCAGAAGGATCAGTCGAAAGTCCCTTCTCCCTTCCTCCCTTTCAGATAGTCGCGTGTCCCGTCCTCTGAAGGTCCTGAACCTTGGGATAGGGTCCTCCCCGGCCCCGATGTTCACCTGCACGAGCAAGGAGACGATTATGCAACATGTTCCGATTAGCCCGGCCAAGAGGAGTATTATCACGCCGGCGTTTGGATTTGATGGCGCCAAGTCCATCGCGAAGTCTCCGCGGGCCAGGAACATGGGCGTGAAGATCAGAGCAGGTATGTTCAACAATCCTCCGAGAGGCGTGAAGATTGATACGATTGTGCCCAGGATGAACAGCGCAGAAGTTGCGGACAGCGCTAACCTCAGCTGTCGGTCAAGGTCACTGTCGCCAGACCCCCCGACCGTGGTTGAGAAGAACAGCGGCACCCACAGGATTGCCACGCTCGACGCCGCTAGGACTATCCCGAACACACAGAGAAGGTTGACCCTCGCCATTTGTCCTCCATCATGCATAGTTTTCGAAGGCTATTTCTCTGTTTGCCTCTGTGTGCGGGAGCGCACGTCCGTGACGTGCTAGCTTGGATGTCCACGTAAACGCTTAAGTACGCTCCGCTGGGATATTCGGCTTCGGTAGGACAATGGTGGAACCGGTAGCTGTGACAGCGCTTTCCAGGCTCTCGCTCTGGCTGAGCGGCGTGTTCGCGGTGATTGGCATTGGGATGATGTTCCTATACATCGGAGTGACCGATGCCTCCACGCCAACGAAGATATTGTGGTCGGGCACGCTCTCGCTCGGGGTAGCGATGACGTTCCTGGTCGCGTGGGTGATCGCGAGGGACGTGGTCCGGGACAAAGAGCGAGAAGTGAAGAGAAAGCAGGCCCCCTAGGACAATGAACTGAACTGGGCGGCGTCTGCTCCTGACGGAGCTTTCCTCCTTTCATCTCCAGTGGCATCCAGCAGCAGCTCCATCAAGTTGACCACTCTCATTCCGGGGACAGTCCTGAGCTGCGTCTCGCAGAACGGGCACGAGGTCACGAGCGTGGTCGCGCCCGTAGCCTTCGCCTCCAAGATTCTCTTGGACGCGAGCTCCCTCGACAGCTTGGGGAACGCGGTCTGGAGACCGGCCCCAGCGCCGCAGCATCTCGCTTCGTATCGGTTGTTGGGCATCTCCACAAGGTTCGCGACCGCGTTCACGATGTCTCTCGGTTCATCGAATACTCCTCCTAGCCTTCCGAGGTGACAGGGATCGTGATATGTCATCCGCTCCGACGACCTCCGGACCTTGAGCTTCCCGCTCTTGACCAGGTCCGCAATCTCCCTGGCAATGTGCACGACCTCGATCCCCGTCTTATTGTCTTCCATGGACTTCTTGAGCGTGGTGTAGCATCCCGGGCACGCGGTCACTATCTTCTTGATCCCGAGTGACTTGAACTTCTGTATGTTCTTCTTCTCCAGTTCCTGATAGGCCTCTCTTTGGCCAACCCGCAACAGGGTCGATCCGCAGCACGGCTCGTCCTGGCCGAGGGTCGAGTACTTGATTCCAGCCTTCTGGAGCAGCTTCGCGCTCGCTATCAGGCTGGGCGTGAGCGGCTTCATCACAGCGGACGTGCATCCTGCGAAGAAGAGAGTGTCCTGTTTTCCGGGAGCCGCCTTCGGGATGTCCAGTCCCTTGGTCCACTTGTTCCTCGCGCTCCTCGGCTGGAACCACGGGTTGCCGTAGTTCTTGATGCTCGCGACTATGGAAGCATGTTCTTTCATGGGTTCGACGCCGTGCTTGAGGAGGTACTCCCTGAACGCCCTCGTATGCTCGGTGTTCTTGAGCGAGCACCACCTGTCGCAGTTCCCGCAGAGCGTGCACTCGAACGCGGCCTCCACGACCGCTGGAGTAATCTCGAACTTGCCCTGGATGAGCCCGAGCATGGTCCTGTTCCTGCCTTTCATGCTCAGGGTCTTGATCTTTATGGCCTGGTATACAGGGCAGCCCCTCTCGCAGAACCCGCACGATGTCCCGAAGCAGGTCTCAAGCTCGTCCTTGAACTCCCCGAGCTCGTTCATCCCTTCTTCACCTCGCGCCCGAACTTCTTGCCGGGGTTGAGGATACCCTTCGGATCGAACAGTCTCTTGATCTCCCTCATGTACTTCAGGGACTCCCCGTGCTCCAGCTCGAGATACGGCGCTTTCTGATAGGTATCGCTCATGAACGTGCTCATCGTGCCCTCGAAGGCCACTGCCATCTTGCTGAGCTCGTCGTGGAAGTCCCTGAACCTCTTCACCTCGTCTGCGTCCCTGTAGTCGACGTAGACGGCGCATGAGAGGGAGAAGCCTATGCTGTTCGGATGCTCCAAGTAGGCGTTCATCCCGATTATCTCTAGCTTGTTCTTCTGAGCAACTTCGACGAACTTGTGATAGAACTCCTCGAGCCTGCCGACTGGCACGCCCGGGTCCGCCGCGCCGAACTTCTTCTTCACCTGTGAATCGGGCCATTTCTGCTTGAAAGGCTCGAACTCGAGCGTGTACTTCGAGGTCCACCAGCTCTCGACTATCTCCCGCTCCTCGACCAGCTGCGCCTCGAACTCCTTCGCGAGGCCGAGCGCGTAATCCCTCTGAGCTTCGACCACTTTCTCGTCGCCCGCGAACGAGATCGCCAGCAGCGCCTCCGCCCATGCTGGTATGCTCGGTTCCTTGCCGAATTTCTGGGTGTAGGTGTGCGTGTAGAACTTGAGCCTGTGCTTGCAGTTGATGTGCGCAGCCTCGATGCACAGCCCGGCCTTCAGCAGCCGGCTGAGGTAGTCCACGGCGGCTCCTAGTCTCGGGAAGACTAGCATGTCCACCCTCCTCATCGCGGGTATAGGCTCGAGCTTGAGAGTCGCCTCGGTGATGACTCCCAGCGTGCCCTCGCTTCCCGCGAGCAGGTCCTTGAGCTTGTATCCAGAAGAAGTGAAGTGCGCCTTCCTATGCCCGAGCTCGAGCACCTCTCCCGTGCCCGTTACGAGCTGCGCGCTCAGTAGGCAATTCAGTATCTTGCCGTATCTGACGCCAAAGGTGGAGTCGTTGTCGCAAGCGATCGCGGCGCCGACCGTGCTCACCCACTTCGACTCTGGCTGGTGAGGGAGCCACAGATCGTATGGCAGGATGGCGTCGTTCACTTCCTGGAGGGTAGCGCCCGCCTGGACTCTGATGGTCTGGTTCTTCCGATCGATCTCGATGACCTGGTTCATCGTGGTCGTGTCGATGTATATGCCGCCGTAGAGCGGGACGGCCCCTCCGAGCATGCCCGTGAGCCCTCCCCCAGCGGTGACCGGAACCTCGTGTTCGAAGGCTATCTTGATGGTCCTCTGAACGTCCCTAGTGGTCCTTGGGAGGACGACCACATCCGGAGGGAAGAACTCCTCAGGGGTCCTGGGGCTCCAGTCCGCGCCATATACGAACCTCTCCGCTGGGTCCAGGAGCACCTTCTCCTTGCCCAGGGCCGCCACCAGTTCTTCCGCGTACGACATTTCCGTCGGAAGTGAGCGAGATGCGCATACAAAAGCTTGTTCGACGTACTAGTCTGGGCCTGGACAATGACGGGTTGAATAGGGGCGAGCTTCAATACCCTCCTCGGCAATATTCGATACGCAACCAGAAAGGTGATGCAATGTCCGAGCAGATGTTGGAGAACGGCCTGTTGTACGGCCTCAAGACCCCCTCATCCTACACTTCCCTTGAGGAGAAATCGATCAAGACCATCAACGAAGGATTGGCGAAGTTCCCGAAGGCCGCGAAGATGTTCGGGATGCTCCAGGCGGATACGCAGGTGAACACGCTCCTCGGCCTCGCGAACTTCATCGCAGTGCGGAAGCTAGGGTACAACGACCACGGGCCAATTCATGCGAGGATCGTCGCAGCGAACGGCGTCAAGATACTGAAGATCATCATGGACAGCGATGAGGTCAAGCCAGATTCAATCAAGGAGCTGGGCCTCTCGGAGGACGACGCGCACCTGATTGTGATCACGGGCTGCATGCTCCACGACATAGGCAACGCCGTGCACAGGGTGGAGCACGAGTTCTTCAGCGTGATGTACGGCATGGAGATCTTGGGCAGGCTCCTGCCGGAGCTGTATCCGGACGTAGCCGTCCGGACCGCGGTCGAGGAGCAGATACTTCACACGCTCTACGCTCACGACGTCGGAGAGAACGCGCTCACGATCGAGGCAGCCATAGTCGTGATCGCCGACGGGAGCGACATCACCAAGGGCAGGGGGCGTCTGGCGTTCGACCTTGGCAAGCACGACATACACTCGATCTCCGCGATGTCAATCGAGTCAGTTGACATATTGAGGGGCAAGGAGAAGCTGATCGAGATACACGTCACCATGTCCAACTCGGCCGGGATATACCAGGTCCAGGAGACGCTTGGCAAGAAGGTCATCGCATCTCCTTTGAGGGATCACATTGAGGTTGTCGCGGACCTGACGCCGTCGAAGATACCTCCCGAGCTGAGAGTGCTGGACAGGATCGTATTCTCGGACGGGAAGTACAAGAACGTCTAGATGGAGAACAGCGGGATCGCGGCCAATAGCATCGCCAACGCGACGTATTGCCTTCTCGTGAGCGCCTCCTTCAGGCGCATCTTGGCGGCAATGATCGTCACAAGCGGGTAGAGGTTCATGATAGGAGAGACTATCGACACGGGTCCGTTGGCAAATCCGAGGTATAGCGTGATGCCTCCCGCGGCGAAGAACAGCATTGACAGCTCGAGTATGCGTAGGTTGGCCTTAGGCAGCTCGAACTTGCCCCTCGTGGAGAAGAGCCAGTATGCAAGCCAGAGCAGAGGACATACAATCGCATAGACGCCTAGGAAGTTGGTGTCCCCAACCTCCGAGATTGCGCCCTTCGACACAGCAGCTGATGTGCCCCACAGGAACAGCGAGGCGACCGCGAATGCGATGCCGAGCAGCCCGGTCTTCCCGTTTCCGTTGTTGCCATTCGGGGCGTATGTGAACACGAGCATCCCCGCGACAACGAGGGCCACTCCGGCAGCTTCTCCCAGGCTCATGCTCTCGCCCAGGAACACGAGCGCTAGGAAGACAGTCCACGGTGCATAGGCCCCGGCGACGGTCCCAACGATGCTTACCTTCCCGTGCTTGATCGCCTCGTAGTAGCTGATGTACGCCATGCCGGACAGGGCAGCCCCTGCTATGGCCTGTAGCCATGTGGCCATGTCGTAGCTGCCCGGCTCGCGAAAGAGCGCCCAGTACGCGAGCCACATTACTGATATGTTGCCCGCGAGAAGCAGAAGATAGTTGGCAGAAGCGACTCCTGTCCTCGTCTCCTTTGCGAACACCGAGCCTATCCCATAGAACATGATCGTCGCGAGCGAGAAAGGCAGCCAAAGGAGTTCCATTGATTCGCGGCATATTCACTGCGTAGATAAGGGTTTCCCAGCAAATCGCAGGATATTCGCTCACGCGAGGGAATCCGCTCTCGAGTCCTTTCTGAAGACTGTCTTGCCTCTGTAGTCTATCCGAAGTATCCTGTGGTACGGTATCGAGGTCTCTCCGAGCTCGAAGAATCCCTTGCCCAAAGCCGAGATGTCCTTCCCTGTTATCTTCACGCAATCCCCGGGTGCTCCTCGATGAATGTACCAGATCACCGCGTCCTGGATCGACTCGCCATCAGTCCACTTGAGCCTGTTCAGAACCTCGCGGGGATACGCCATGGCGTACTCGAACTGGCTCCTGACGGATATCTCACTTTCGCAGCTCAAAAGACGCAGAAGAAGGGGTTTGGTGGTTTCAGACGGCTTTCAGCTTCTCCTCGATCTTGTCCGCCAGCTCTAGGATCTTCTTGAAATCCTCTTCCTTTGGCGGCCCCTTGACATCGACTGCCCCGATGACCTCTATCTTGGTCCCGCTTATGATGTCTGCGACCGCCTTCACCGCTCCGCCCGTCCATCCGTAGGACGAGACGACTGCAGCGTACTTGGTCGGGGCTCTCAAGGCCTTGACCAGCATCGCGGCATAGGCTGCCACTGGGTGCACTCCGCCCAGAACCGTGGGCGCGCCCACGACTATCACAGGCGAGTCGACGAGCTCCTTCGCGATGTGCCCGATGTCGGTGTTCGGAATGTCGAATATCTGGACCTCGATCCCTTTCCTGACTAAAGCCTCTCTGAGCGCGAGAACCATCTTCTCGGAGCTGCCCCACATGGACACGTATGGGATCAGCACTTTCTTCTTCATCTTCTCCCCGGTCCAGGCGGTGTACGCGTCGAGTATGAGCTTCGGGTTCCTGTAGATGAGTCCGTGGGACGGCGCGATGATCTTCGGGTTGATCTTCTTGACCTTCTCGACTGCGGCCGCACCCGGCTTCCTGAACGGCATCATGATCTCGGCGAAGTACAGCTTCGCCATGTCGAGCGTCGTGTCGTCCCCGTACTCGTCGACGTAGAACTCTCCTATGGCCAAATGCTGGCCGAAGAAATCGCACGGGAACAGTATGCTGTCCTCGACGAGATATGTGAATATCGTCTCGGGCCAGTGGAGCCAGGGCGCATCGACGAACGTGAGAGTCTTGCCCCCGAGCTCGAGCTTGCTCTTTTCGTCGACCACCATTATCCTTTCGGCGGGGATGTTGAAGTACATCATCGCGGCTTCCTTGCCCTTGGCGCTCGTCACGAGCATCGCGTTCTTGGCGGTTGCCATCATCAGCATCAGGCCGTGGGCGTGGTCTGGCTCCGCGTGGTTCATGATGACGTAGTCGAGCTTTTCGGGATCCGTGTGCTCCTTGACCTTCGCTAGGAGATCATGCTCGAAGCCCGGGTTGACGGTGTCCACGAGCGCGGTCTTGTTCGAACCCTTGACGAGGTAGGCGTTGTAGCTCGTCCCATGCGGGAGCGGTATCAGCCCGTCGAAGAGCCTTCTGTTGTAGTGCTTCACGCCGACCCAGAAGACGTTCGGCGCGATCTGTAGCGTACCCATTGGTGTTCCTGGCATTACGGACTCACCTCGCATTTGTGTATATGCTTAGGGTTCATAGACTTGTTGACGTCCGGTTTCTGTACAGAATCCTCGGCCTCTGCAAAGCGGCTTATTTGAGGATGTGCATAATGACTTCAGATGAGCCAATTCGTCGAAGGCAACGTGGTCGATGTCAGGCACAGGAAGGTGCTCCCCGCCAGGGTCTGGCACGAGAACGGGGTCATCACGAAAGTAGAGCAGGTCTCGTCCGTGACGCCGGGCCTCCTAATACCTGGCCTGATCGACTCCCACATACACATCGAGTCCTCTCTGCTCTGTCCCTCCCGATTCGCTGAGGCGGTCATCCCCCACGGAACGACCGCTATCGTCACTGACCCGCACGAGATCGCCAACGTGCTCGGGCTGCCCGGGATCGAGTACATGAGCAGGGACTCGAAGACGGTCCCTCTCAGAGTCTACTTCACCGCCCCCTCTTGTGTTCCAGCCACTCCCTTCGAGACCTCGGGTGCATCGCTGGGAGCTGCGGAGATCGAGCAGCTCCTGTCAAGGGAGGACTTCGTCGCCCTGGGAGAGATGATGAACTACCCAGGGGCGATCAAGGGCGACGAGGATGTGATGGCGAAGATCAATGTCGCCAAGCGGCTGGGCAAGCCGATCGACGGTCACAGCCCGATGCTCTCCGGGGCGGACCTCAAGAGGTACGTGGGGCGGGGCATCAGCACCGACCACGAGTGCACCAGCTCGAAAGAGGCGAGGGAGAAGGCGCGCCTGGGAATGTTGGTGATGGTGCGCCAGGGCAGCGCGTCGAAGGACTTGCCTGCGCTGGCGGAGTTCGCGAAGAAGCACGAGTTCCTCTTGGTCTCAGACGACAAGAGCGCAGCTGACCTGCAGCATGGGCATGTGGACCGTATGCTTGCCGAGGCCGTCTCTCTGGGGATAGAACCGATGCATGCGCTCAGAGCGGCGACGGTAAATCCCGCTCTCCACTACAACCTTCCCTTGGGCGTTATCGAGCCCGGAAGGATGGCGGACATGGTCAGGGTGAGCGACCTCAGGAGTTTCCAGGTCGACGAGGTCTACATCGGAGGACAACTGGTCGGCGCTAGGCACGCGGCGAAGTTCCCCGTCAAGCCGAAAGAGATGGCTAGCCAGTTCGTTCTTCAGCGCAGGACTCCCTCGGACTTCGATATCATGTGTGAGGAACCCGAAGTCGAAGTCAGGGTGATCGGAGCCGTCATGGACGAGATAGTGACGGACAGCCTGACGGCTGATCTCAAGACGGACAATGGGCGCATCGTCCCTGACATCCAGAAGGATGTGCTCAGGATAGCGGTTGTCAACAGGTACAGAGACGCGCCTGCGAGCAATGGTTTCGTCAAGGGCTTCGGGCTCAAGAGCGGCGCCCTCGCGTCCAGCGTCGCCCACGACTCCCACAACATCATTGCCATCGGAACGAGCACAGAGGACATGGCGATAGCCGTCAACGCCCTCGTCTCGGAAGGGGGAGGATTCTGCGTGTGCGCGGGCGGCAAGACCTCGGTCCTCGGGCTGCACATCGCCGGGCTCATGTGCACCAAGCCCGCGTTCGACGTCTCTCATGGGCTCGACCAGCTGCGCGGAAAAGCTCATGAGCTCGGGTGCGAACTGGCCCATCCATTCATGACTATGTCCTTCCTGAGCCTTCTCGTGATCCCGAAGCTCAAGATCGGGGACAAAGGGCTGTTCGACGTGGACAAGTTCAGGTTCGTTGAAGTTCTTTCGAAGTGATTTCTGGCCTCGAAAACAAAGTTTAAGTTGTAGCTTATCCTTCGAGCAACCATGGCACTCGAGGCGCTCAAAGCGTCACTGATTGATTCTCCTGTTGTCAAGCGCGGGGACTATGACTACATGGTCCACCCGATCACCGACGGAATACCGAAGGTCGAGCCCAAGGTCCTCAAAGAGATCGCGGATGCGATGGCGGAGATAGGAAACTTCGATTGCGATTTCATCATAACCATCGAGGCTCTGGGCATACCTCTGGCCACGGCTCTCTCCCTGAAGACCGGGAAGCCGTTCAACATCGTGAGGAAGAGGATGTACGGTCTTCCGGGCGAGGTGAACCTGTCGCAGGTCACGGGCTACTCGAAATCGCCCCTGTTCATCAACGGAGTGAAGGCCGGCGACAGGGTCGTCATCGTAGATGACGTCGTAAGCACAGGCGGAACGTTGTGGGCGCTCGTCGACGCATTGAAGAAGATGCAGGTCACGATATCCGACATCCTCGTGGTCATAGAGAAGACCGAAAAGAAGGCCGAGATCGAGAGGAAGTTGGGGCACACAGTGAAGACCCTCGTCAAGGTCGAAGTCGTGGACGGGAAGGTAGTCGTTCTCTAGGCGCCCGCATTTCAAATAAGTGCTATTCACAGATGCAGTCCTTTCATCATTAGCTAATTTAGGGATATAGCTGTTGCCTCGATTTCCGCGTAATTGTAGTCGGAAGAGGCCGGTCATGTAGCATGCTTTCGCATCTGTGTCGGACGCGGGCCTTCTTGTTTCGGTGCTTGCCTGCTCTGCCCTGGGCTCCCTGTTGGGATTCGGATCGGGCCTAGTTCCCGGGTTCCATATGAACAACATCGCCGCAGCCTTCGTCGCCAACGCCAGTCTCGTGATTGGGGTCTTTGGCGTGGTCGACCGCTATGTGAGCGGGGCCTACGCACCCGTCGCGATCTCATGCATGTTGTGTTCAGCCATGATCGCGCACGCGTTCTCGGAATCGATCACGTCCACATTCCTGGGCATACCTGCGGAGGATACGGTGTCCGTGCTTCCCGCACACAAGCTCGCCAAGGCCGGGCTGGGCCTATCCGCAGTTGTCTCGTCCGCGAACGGTTCTATCGCCGGCGTTGTTGTCGGGACGGTCTTGCTGTTGCCAGTTTGCCTGGTGATGGGTGAGCCGCTTGGCGCGTACTCGGTCCTGAAGGGCATCATGGGTCTCATCATATTGTCTTTGTCATTCGTGATGTTGGCCTCGGACATCATACCGTTTGTGAGGGCCAGTGCGCCATGGATCAGAGTGATTGACAAGTCTCTCAAAGCCACAGCGGTGTTTCTCTGTTCGGGAATCCTCGGGCTGGTAGTGCTGCGCACGAACTTCTCCTCATGCTCTATCCCTGACTTTCCTTGGTCCAGCCGGGGTTACGTCCCCTCGGCCGCCCTTCTCCTTCCGCTGTTCGCAGGCCTGTTCGGCATTCCCTCGTTGCTCTTGAGCCTGCGTTCTAGGAACATAGTGGAATTGCCGAGGGCAGGTCTCAGGCGCGAAACGCGTACGGTCCGTTCACGTGACCTACTGCTGAGCATACTGGGCGGCATAGTGGTCGGATGGCTGCCCGGTATGACCTCGGGGTCAACGGCTTCCCTGTGTTCTCCTGGCTCGGGCGAGGTGGAGGGCGACAACGAGGTAGCGCACGCCCTGAGATTCATCTGGCTGTACTCGGCCATATCCGCATTGGGCGCTGTCTTCGCGGTCGGAGCCCTTTTCACGATAGGCAGGGCGAGGAGCGGCACGATGGAGGCGGTCTCCACATTCCTAGGGGACTCCTTGGGATCCTCGATGATGTCTATGCAAGCGAGCGCCGTCGCCGTCATCCTCTCGATGGTCACCTCCGCATGCATCTCTTACTGGCTCATCCGCAGGATGGGCACCGCTCTCGGGCGGATGCGGAGGCTTCTGTGCTCTCGCAGGACTGCTCTCGCCTCGATGATGTTCGTCGTAAGTCTGTCGTCGCTGCTCACGGGCACTCGCGGGCTCCTGCTCATGGCAACTGCGGCGACGCTGGGGCTGATTCCGCCGCGCATAGGAGTGCGGAGGATCCAGCTCATGGGCTGTCTCCTTGTGCCAATCATAATACTGTTCCTCGTGGGAGAATGAGTCACTGTCTTTCCAGGTACAAGGCGATCGCGTGGTCGACCAGTTTGTCGAGGAAGCTTGGCCTGTAGACCAGGAGCACCTTCATCACGGCCTCCTCGTCGACGACGTAGTAGAGGTTCTCCCTGCCTCGCCTCTCCCTGCGGACCACGTTCTTCTTCATCAGAATCGAGAGATACGTCGAGAGCGTTGACGCCGGCAGGACCATCGCGTTCCTTAGCTGCTGATGCGTGGAGCCGGGTTCCGCAAGGAGCTGGAGCATGATCCGCCTGAGGCTTTCCTGCCTCAGCACGGCCATCGTGTTTGTCGAGACATTGGGTATCCTGTTCTTGGGGAAGAACCGCTTGAAGTACCGGTCCTCCTCGGCGAAGATGAGTTCCTCTCGCTGCAGCCGTTCCAGGTGATATCGGACGACACCGAGCGGGAGCGACGAGAGCCTTTCTATCTCCCTCAGGTGCACGCCTGGACTCTGCGAGACGATCTCATACACTCTCTTTCTTGTCTCCAGCTCCGGCTTCTCGATCACTCGTCGCACCTTTCTTCCAGAGAAGTGCAGCCACGAACAGCAGCACGACAGCTAGGTCGATAGCTCCCTCAATCAGCTGAAGTTCCGAATGGGACACGCTCGGCGAGTTGGGGTTCCTCTCGTTAATCACGAGCGTGAATATCCCAGCTGCGAGCAGTATCTGTTTCACGAAAAACACGCCAAAGCCCAAGGCCGCGAACAGGAGCCTGGTCATGCGGGTGCGCATGTACGAAATCAAGAACACCAGGAAAGGTATGAACGCGCACACCGCGACTATGATCCTGATCACGATCGCCAGTTCGTTCTCCAAGGCTCACACCTCTCGTCTGGCTAATCACAGTAGCGGATTAAAAGGTATGGAGAAGTAGTTTGAAGAGGTTTGTCGAGGAAGAAGGACGCCCGTCTTTCTCCCCCCATGTTGACAGGGGCCTTGTCGCGCCAAAAACCCGAGGTCACTCGTCCTCAAAGTCCGGTGGCCAGGGGACAATACCCAGCGCCTTCGGGCCTCCTGCCCAAGGCGGGCGCCCTTCCTCCTTTATCGTAATATCTTCGTCGGTCGTCTCGTTGCCGATGTACCAGGCGCTCAGGACGGTCATGTCATCTTCGTCACACCATTCGCCCGTGACGTTGACCATGTCGCCAACGGCCAGGAAGTCGGTGATGTTGACGCCCAAGTACATCCAGTACCACCAGGGGCCGATTGTCACGACGGTCTCGTTGTCGATCACGAACCCGCGGACGCGCTCGCCTGGAGCGTAGTCTGAAGCCATGATCGATGCGGATTCGACTTCGTCCTCATCTTCGTCGTCCGCTTCGTCCTCATCGTCGTCCATGTCATCAGCGTCATCCTCGTCTTCCTCTTCATCGTCGTACAGGAAGGCGGTGACCTCACCGCTGACAGTGACGAGTTCGGTGTCCATGTCGTCCTCATCGTCGTCGAGGGCGACTGCCATGGGCACGGCCGCGAATACGAGGGCCGCGAGAACTAAGGCCGGCATAGCAAACTTCGATCCGAACATGTCATTTCTCCCCCCAATTTTCTACCCCCGTTTCGGTCAACATACTATTTATTCTTATCGCCCCGTCAGTACGATTTCTGCACAAACCCCGAATTAGCCCTTTCTCGGGCTCCTCGCCTCGAAGATTTCGAACAGCTTTTCGCGGGTGTAACCGAAGGGCAGAAGCATGCCCTCCGCCCCTCGGAGAAGAAGGTCCACGTAGGCCTCAGGATCGTACTCCTCAGACCCGTCTATGAACGCGTCGACCTTCACCCTCTTCGCGGGATCCTTGCTCCTGCAGTCACATATGACGTATCTCACAGCCTCTCCCGGGTTGATGTCGATGCCTTCGGAATCCAACTGCATGAGAGCGGCTACGCCGTCGTTGAACTGCCGGTATCCCCTCAGCCCCTGAGATGTCCTTTTCGTGATCAGCAGCTTGTTCAGCGGTACGGTCTGCGACCTCAGCGCGTCTACATATGAGCTAACAACGTCAAGGACGGAAGGCATGAGCTCTATGAACTGCTGTGAGTCCGAGGCCTTTGCGAAGTTGGACAGGAGCTCGTTCTGCATGTCCTTGACCACATCGGTGGTGTCCCCTCTCCTAAGCTCGATCCCGCGCAGCTTGAACTTGCCGTCTTCGAAGAGCCCGTAATACCTGTTCAGGACGCCCAGCCCGTGGGCCCTGTCTGGGAGGAACACTATCCACTTGTAGATGCCCTCGGGTTCCAGCGGTATCCCCGTGTGGCCGGACACGTGCTCGCAGAAGCTCTCGGGGTCCCCGTTCCCCTTGAGCCAGAGGGAGTCGACTATGCCGTGGAGTATTTCGAACCCATGCGCCTCCGCTATCTCGGACGCCTGGAGCATGATCTCCCTGCCATACGCGTTGATGGACTCGTGGCACTCTATCCTCCCGAACCGCGCGTTCTTGTAGCCGGTGTAGCCGAAGCATGTGACGAGGAGCCATTTCAATATGCTCACGCGCTCTTTGTAGACCTTGGTATCGCCCACGCCCGCCCTGACCATCCTCTTCAGGGTCGTCCTCCTCTCGACTACGGGCTTGAGAACCCTAGGTATGAGCCCCAGGTGCCTGTCGCATATGTTGTATCCGAGGACTGGCACTCTCCTCGTTGAGTTCGGACAGCATCCGCACAGCACCGTCTCGGGCGATATATTGAACCTGGCCATGATGTTCGGATAGAGCGATGTGAAATCGACCTCGAGCACTCGGTCGTGGATGCCCACCTTGGGCTCGTAGATGAATCCTCCCCGGTCCGCCACGATCAGCTCCTCAGCCGTCTTGAACTCTTCGGGCACGTTCTTCTTCCAGAGGATGACGCACCCGTCCTCGAGCGCCTGGTTCGACTCCATGGCGCTTATCGCGGTTCCCGGGGAGAGCCTGGAGAGCTCCTGGATCGGTATCTTCGATATGCGCGCTAGGTCCGTGATCCCGTTCAGCCCGCTCTCGATGAACATGAACGAGCTGGAGCGGTCGATATGCACCCTGCCCCTGAGCGCGTGCGACGGGGGCTTGTACTTGATCCTCCCGTAGGTGAAGTACGACTTCCCCTTTCGCTCCACCCTCAGCTCGTCCTCGTCCCTTCCCAGCTTGACGCTCTTGAGCCCTAGGTCCTTCGCCTTTCTGAACAGATACGGCAGGACGAACGAGTCGCCGCCGTCCGTGTATATGACGTCCGGGTCCTCGCTCTCGATGATCTCCTGGATGCCCCTGATTATGCTCTCCTCATCGCCGTCCACATGGTCATCGCCGACCTTCGCCGCGAGGAGCCGATCCCCTAGGGAAGGTATCCCGTGCTTCGCGTTGACTGATATGCTCAGGACCAGCTCCGACAGCTCAGGAACCGCGTAGTCAATCGCGAAGGGGTCGTCTCTCATGACCGGCTTCGGGGCGAGCTCCATGAGCCCCATGGGAAAGATCTTCTTCTCGGAAAAGTATCTCTGGCTGAACCTCAGGTCGACATTGAACAGGGAGAAGTCCTTGTACTTCCCACGGTTGTCAATCGTGTGCGCCACGTCTTCGACCTTGGAGTATCGCTTCACCGTGACCGCGAGCACTTCTCGCTCGTCCTCCGCGAGCCAAGTGCGCTTCATCTCCCTGCCGACATCCTTGACGGAATCGAGTATCGGCAGGTCCTTCTCGAGCTCGCTCAGCTTCTCGGGGGTAGAGTGCACATAGATCTTCGGGAGGAACTTACGGTCGACAACTCTTCGGGCGCCCTTGTTCGTCTTTAGCCAGTAGACGATGGAGTCGTTCTCTTGATCCGCATAGATGTCCAGGAGCCAGCCTCTCATTATCCGGGCTCACGGCTCCCAGTCTTCCCATCCTGTTCGCTCTTCGAACTCCCAAGCTTCTTCTTCACAAGCAGGAGCTCTTTCTCGTGCTCGAGCAGCATCGATAGCACAGCGGACTCCGAAGGGTCGAGGCTGATCGCGTATGTGGATGCCGACGCGTGCATCCTCGCCTTGTTCACCAAGGAGTCGAAAGCCTCCCGGTCATCCTTCCTGAGCGCTCTGCGGAAATCGTTCCATTCCTGAGCCATGGCCTCAAGGGCCAAGCGGTATGTAGGCACCGTGCGTCCCGTGTTCGTCCCCCCTGAACTCGTCCAAAGTCGTTTGGTTCCAAGGCGTCGGCGTGAACAGCATCTGCCGGCCGTCCTTAGGCATGCGGAAGACCAGGCCGCTCCTCTTCGTTGATATCTGGATCACCTTGTCCGATATCTCGCATAGGGCCGAGGTCATCTTCTGGTCCGGTATGACGTGCCCCGGCGTGTACGCCGTTACGACCGTGATCGACTCGCTCGACTCGGTGACGCTCGAGATCGCGTCCGCGCATCTCCTGAGCAGCTGGTACGACTCCGTCCATTTCATGTCCTTGTCGAGGAACAGGTCCGTGGCCGAGGACACTATGACCATCGCAGGAGCGCATTTCCCGACCTGCTCCCTGAGCTTCTCATCTATCAGAGAGACCAGCTGGTACGCGGTGAACGCTCTCGAGATGTTGATTCGTGAGAGCACCTCCCTCTTGTCCAGCCTGAGCCTCTTGCACAGAGAGCTCATGGCGTAAGGGTCGACCGCGTTGCCCCCGTCGATCCATACGACCTCCTCGTCGAACTCGGCCACTGCCTTGACGCACAGGAGGTGTAGCAGGCTAGAAGAATAGCTGTTGTCGCTCTCGAAGAACGTCACTTCCCCCGAGCGCAGCCCGCCGATGAGCCGGTCTATAGGTGCTATCGCGGTCTCGAGCACCCTCTCTCTCAGCAGCGGCTCATCGTCAACTACCTCGACCAAAGGCTGTTCGAGGACCGAAACCCTCAGCGGCTCCAACGCCTGTCACCGGCGTAGCATCATCCGTCATTTAGGGGTTAAACAGGTGCCTGGGAGAGGGTCTGATGAAACTAGTCAGGCCGATAAAAACCAGCATACCAGATTTCCGAGAAATCTGCTCGTTTGAGTGATTTCCTGTGGAAACCGCGAGTCAATGTTTAAGTATCCATAGAATCCTCATCATTCAACGGCCCGAAAAAGGCCGTAGAATATTCTCAGGAAGGGATTGAGGGAGATGGCGCCAAGGCAGCAGCCCAGGAGAGCACCAGCGCCAAAAGCCGCTCAGAATTCTTCTCGGGCGAGACAGACATATGCTCAGCAGATCGAGCATGCGGAGATCTCGCGGTCGAGGAAGGCGGCCATGCTGCAGCTCAAGATGGGCCGGCTGGCGCACGTGATCGGGATATCCTCCGGGCTCGCGCTCGCGGCCACCGCTGTCCTCGCGTATCTCCTCGAGAACTGGTCGTACCTGCTGGAGGACGCTCCCGAGTATGTCGTCGTGCTGAAATGGCTCGTTCCTCTGGCTGCGGGCTTGGCAGTGGCCCTCGTGTCCCTGATGATCAAATGGGAGCCGTACTATGTCGACCGTGACGAGCCTCACTTCATAATGAGCATAGTCGCGGTCGCCGTCCCCGCATTCTTCATCATATTAATGGCACTGGACGAGATGGGCAAGTTGGCGTTTGGCAGGCCGGATTGGCTCTACCCCGCCTCCTTGCTCGGCATCTCGCTTACTCTGATCTCGCTCGCCATGACCTGGGAAGGTACGGGCAGGAGAAAAGTCCTCAGCATAGTCGCGGCGATCTTCCCTCCCGCACTGCTGGTGTTCCCGATATTCTTCAAGTTCTCAGACCTTGAGCTGGCCAGCATACTACCGATGGCGTATCTGGGAAGCGCGGTCGCGGTCCAGCTCAGCGGCTCGATGCTCCACATAATCGCGAGCTCGACCTCGCTCATGCAGCGTGAGGTGCTCAAAGCGAGTGATGGGAAGCTCAGGGAGCAGATATCCGAGGTGGAGAAGAAGAGGAAGGCGCTGGAGTACAGAGAGGACGCACTCAGGTCGAAGGAATCTGACCTGGAGGCGTACGAGAGGCGGCTCGCGGAGGAGCTCTCCGCCGTAGATTCCAGCAAGGCCCAGGTGGTAGCCCTCGAGGCGGAGATCGAGCAGAGCATGTTCAATGCCCGCACGACCACGCAACAGGCAACTAAGCAGCAGGTGGACGTCGAGGGGAAGCTGGACGCACTCAAGCTGAGGCAGTCGGACATCGACGCGCAGCTGAGAGACCTGGAGAGACGCACGAAGTCCGCTATCGCGCGCGAGGAAAAGGTCTCGGCGAAGGAGATGGAGGCTACCAGGCTCCTGCTCGAGGCGCAGACGAAGGAGCGCGAGGCGAAGAACAGGCTCGCGGAGATAGGTGCGGAGGAGGCGTCGATCGGGGTCAAGGCAAAGGAGCTGAGGTCCCTTCAGGACGCGCTCGCACAGAGGGAGAAGCAGATCGCCGCTAGGGAGAGCTCGCTCGACCTGAAGAGCATGGAGGTCGTGGCCGCGAGGGAGCAGCTCGGGAAAGTAGCGATCGAGAAGACGACCATCAAGAACATCGAGCAGCAACTGCTGATGAAGCAGGAGCAGCTGCACGAGAGGGAGCTGGGGCTCAAGAGCAAGGAAGACGAGCTTCACGGGGACATGGAGCGCGCGGAACGCATGGTCGTCAGGGCGGACAAGCAGATGAACGAGCTTGTCGACAAGGAGAACGTGCTCCTGAGACGCGAGAGAGAGGTCTCCGAGAAGGAGGCGAGCCTGAGGGCCGCCGTGGAGAACCTGAACACACAGCTCGAGGATACCCAGCGCAACAAGGCTTCGCTCTCAGACATGGAGAAGCAGTATATCGATTTGTCAGAATCAACAAAGGCTAAGGCTGCGGCGATCGCGGCCAGAGACGAGGAGATCGGCAGGCGCATGGCGGCGCTCGACAGGCGCGAGACGGTCGTGAAGGACTTGGACCAGAGGCTCAAGGCCGAGGCGGAGCGCATGAACTCCAAGCTCAGGGAGCTCCTCGAGAAGGAGAAGGACCTTCACGCCAAGGAGACCGAGATCGGGCTCAAGCAGGCGGAGATCAAGGCGAAAGAGCGCGACGTGCTGGAGAGCGTGGAAGAGGTCGGAGAGGCCAGAGCGGAGATACCCGAATACCGGGAAGAGCAGGCTAAGGTGTTCGAGGTCCGCGAGAAGCGCCTCAGGGAGAAGGAGCAGGAGATGAAATCCCGGCTCTACTTGAGAGAGAAGGAGCTGGAGAAGCGCGAGCGCGCTCTCGAGATGCACCTGAAGAAGGACATCGAGGAGATGGAGGAAGATGTCGGAGAGGAGTTCGCCGAGGAGAAGGTGAAGACCGGCATCGAGCGCCTGGACGACCTGCTGTTGGGCGGGATGCCTTTCGCGTCGAACGTGCTGTACGTCGGCCCGCCGTTCATCGGGAAGGAGACCGCGGCTCTTCTGTTCCTCGCGGAGGGCTTGAGGAAGGGCGTCCCGATCGTGATAGTCACTACATCTCATCCGCCTATCGAGATCGCGAAGGAGATGGCCCCGATCTTGCCAACATTCATGGAGTTCGAGAGGCTGGGCCTCGTAAGATGGATTGACGCTTCCGGGAACCCGCCGGACCAGGCGGCGCCGGCCTACGAGTCCTCACATGTCACGAAGGTCAAAGGCCCGGACGACTTCGACGGGATCATGTCCACGCTCGACAAGCAATTCAAGGACTTCCAGAAGCACGAGCATCCGTACTTCAGGCTCGCGTATTTGTCGCTGTCTCTGAGCGTCACGAGAGCTGACGAGAAGCGCTGGTTCAAGTTCGTCCAGGAACTCGCGGGCAAGGTAAGGCAGGCGCGTGGAGTCGCCGTGTACGCGGTCGAGCGGGGGATGCACACGGAGCAGCAGCTGGAGTCGCTCCAGCACCAGATGACGGGCGGGCTGCTCTTCAAGACGGACAAGCAGAAGACCCTGGTGAGCGTCCAGGGGATCACGGACACCCTCACGAGGGACTGGATCGAGTACAAGTACAGCAACAAGGCCATCATGATCGGAGCATTTTCGCTCGAGAGGATAAGATAGTTAAGTCCCTCCAGAGCTTTGCTCCGAGAGTATCATCTTGATCTCCCAAGGCAACGGCATATTGCTGGAACTGGGCACAACGAAGTACAGGTTCGACCCCCGCAGGGTGCTCCCCGAGGAAGTGCCGATGGTGTCTCATGCGCACTCGGATCATCTCCCCAGCTCTTTCCGCACGAATTCTGTTGTGTGCTCGGCCATCACGAGAGACTTCATGAAGCTCAGACTGGGCAAGGCCGTCGAGGCGGTCTCCGAGAAGCACGTCGAGATGATAGACGCGGGTCATATTGCGGGGTCCACGATGTTCCTGGTAAGGGACGAGAAGTCCGTCTTGTACACGGGCGATTTCTGCACAAGGGACAAGGAGCAGACAGTCGGCGCGAAGCCTAGGAAGTGTGACATACTCATAATGGAGGCTACTTACGGGAAGCCGCGATACGTCTTCCCGAAGCACGACGAGATACTCGCAGTTGCCAGAGACTGGCTCGAGGACATCGTCGCGAAAGGCGGCTCCGCTATCCTTTTCGCTTACCCCTTAGGGAAATCGCAGGAGCTGTCAGCTGCGTTCAAGGACCTTCCGCTCGTGCTGCACCCGAAGATCGCGGAGAACAACAGGCTCCTCGCGAAGCACGGGTACGACCTGGCGGTCCGGGAGTTCGAAGGCTCGAGGCAGAAATTCCCGTTCGTCTACATCACGTCTGGCATGGGCAGGGACAGGCTTGTCGTGACTGCTCTCGCGAAGCGCGGGGCGAAGACCGCGGCATTTTCCGGGTGGGCGCTGGACGGAGGCTTCACCAGGGGCTCGGGCGTCGACGAGGCGTTCCCCGTTTCCGACCATTGCGGGTTCGATGAGCTTCTCAGGTTCGCAGAGAAGTGCAGGCCGGAGCTCGTCCTGACGACCCACGGGTTCACGAAGGAGCTCGCGGTGCGCATCAAGAAAGACCTGGGAGTCGAGGCTCAGCCGCTGATCGCCAGGCAGCGGACGCTCGATCACTTCTGTTGAGAATCACTCTCTGGAGCCGCCCCATTGCCGCCTGTAGGTCCCTGTCGGCATGAAGACTCTGGAGACATCGACGGCGAAGCCCTCGGAGCGCTTGATCATCTCGCTGGCATCCATGAGCGCATGACCGAGCGCAACACCTTCTCCGCTCAGGGTCATCACTGCAACCAGGCCTCCCTTCGCAAGTCCCTCCTCCAAGGCCACGATACCAGGGATCGCGAGGTTGGCGCCATGACACAGTGCGTCGACTGCAGAATCCTTGACCTCAATCTTCGGCACCTGGGCAAGAAGGACCTCCATCGGCCTGAGCATCCTCAGGAGCTGAGAATCATCGCCTTCTTTGTGCGCTTCGAAGGCGTCTTTCAGATCGTGAAGGGAGACCGCACCATCCTCCGTGAGCGCACCCGCCCTTGTCCTCCTAAGGTCCTGCAGATGAGCGCCGACGGCCAAGGCGTCCCCGAGATCTACGCACAGGCTTCTGATGTAGGTGCCTGCATCGCACTCGACATCGAAAAGGACGTCTCGGCCCGAGATCTCCAGCTGCCTCAGCGAGTAGATCCTCCTCGCGCGCTGCTCCCGCCTCACAGCCGAACGCACGGGCGGCGTCTGGAATATCTCGTCCGTGAACTCGGAGAGCACGGACTCGAACCTCTTCTGGTCGATGTTCCCGTGCATCCTCATGACGCCGACATATGCCTTGGTCCCGTAGTGGAGCGCGTCGATCGCCCTCACCGCGTTCCCCAGACCTACGGGCAGGACTCCGGTCACTCTCGGGTCGAGCGTGCCTCCGTGCCCTGCGCGTTCTGCTTTCAGTATGTCCTTGACCCAGCTGGTGACCTGATGAGAAGTTGGACCCGAGGGCTTGTCTACCACGACCACGCCGTTCGCGAGAAGTTCGTCGACACCACGGCTCCGGGGCTTGCCCTCTCCCTCGAGCTTAGATGGGCGCTTTGCCTTTACGAGCATTCTCGACATGTCTCACCCTCGCCTCCGAAACTATCCTCCGCGCAATCTCCTCTGCAGACATGTTCGCTGAGTCGATCCAGAGGTCGTACCTGGTCTTATCCGATGGGTCCACCCCGTAATATGCGAGGTACCTCTTCTTTTCTGATGTCTCCCTCTTGCGCATCTCCCTAAGGATCTGGTCCAAGGGCTTCTTCTCCCTCTCCATGATCCTGCTCGCTCTGACATCCTCCGGGGCGTCGATGAACACCGAGAATACCGGGATGTTCTTGCTCTCCAGCAGTATCCCCGTGAGCCTTCCCTCGAGTATTATGTTCTCTTCCTTCACGGCGATGGCGACCATCCGCTCGTCGAGGTCCCGGTCGATGGTCTCGTCTTCCTCTGCAAGCCTTCCGAAGACCTCGAGGTCAACCTTCCTCTCGAGGGCCATCTGCCTGAACATCTGGCCGACGAAGACCACTCTGTAGCCCAGCTTCTGGCCGACATGCTGGCATACGGTCGTCTTACCGCTCCCCGGAGGCCCCGAGATGGCAATTCTCATCCCTACGCGCCCTCTGTCTCCTTCAAGCTCTGTGGGGGCGCGTTCTCGAGATCCCTCAGCCTCTTGCGGAAGCTGTAGGTCTTCAGAACCCTCTGTAGCACCTGGCCGAACGGAAGCGTCACGAGAGAGTACACGAGCACCCAGTTGGGCAGAACGTTCGAGTTCCTCATGTCGGAATTGAACTCCCAAGGCACCGAGAAGCTCGTGGACGCGAGGTCCAAGTATACGAAGTTCGCGAGCCATGCGAAGATAGGTATGATGACGATCATGGTGATGGGCATGAGCTTGAACTGCGTCTGCGAGGCCTGGAGCGACTGAGCCATCATCTGTGGCTGCATCTCCATGAGCTTCTTGAGCTTGAAAGTGTTATTGCCCGCCCTCGCCTCGCGGAGCTCTTTGTTGAACGCGGAGGAGATCCGCGTGGACTTAGCCTGCTTGACCCAGTCGACGAACAGGTGCCTGACCGTCACGCTGAAGAAGGTCATGAGCAGTCCAGTGAGTATCAGGGTCAGCATCGGCATCTGGCCGTCGAAGCCTACTAACGGAGAGAGCGGTATGCCGACGATTTCCCCCAGGCCCTGCCTGAGTCCCTGATCGAACATGATGAACATCGCGGCCATGAAGGCCAGCAGCATGACCATCTGGTTGCCTATGTCTGGCTTGTAGGGCGGCTTCGCGCCGCCCGCTCTTCCTGAAGCTTTAGAGCCTGAGGCCATTTACCTACTCTCCGCCGAAGAAGCCCCTGAGCACAGGGTGCATCTCCATCATCTGCTCGCGCCCTATAGCGTCGTACAGTTGTATCATGATGCCTACGGCTAGCAGCACGCCCGTTCCTGAAGCGTTGCCCACAGTCCCTATCAGGTCAGCTCCCGCGGCCAGGCCGCCCACGGTCGCGCCCGAGATCACAGTGACCACGGGGATGTATCTCTCGAGGACCCTCTTGAGCACCCTCGGGTCCCGCCTGAACCCGGGTATCTGCATGCCGCTCGACTCGATCTGCGAGGCGACCGCTTCGGGGCCCATGTTCGTCGTCTCTATCCAGAACTTGGCGAACAGCACGGATCCCATGATCATGATAGACACGTAGACTATTACGTGGATGCCGAACTGCAGCTTCGTCTTATCCAGCCCAGTCGCGCTGAGGTATTGTTCGCTCAGCATGGGCAGCAGCCAATCACCCACCCCGTTCACCGTCGAGAGATAGTACGCTAGACCGCCTGAAGGCCTAGTCGCGCCGGATTCGTAGTATCCTAAAGCCCAGTTATGGCCCAGCAAGGGCACGTTCCCGAACGACGGGTGGCTCCAGAAGAGCATCGAGAACATGCTCACGTTGGCCAGGAGCGCCGCCATCAGTATGACCGGGATGTTGGACGCGTAGATGAGCTTGATGGGGTACCTGCCTCTCGCGCCCCTAGCGCCTCCGTGGGCCAAGGGTAGCTCAATCCTGCTGGATTCAGTATACGCGACGAACAGGAATATCACGATCGTGCCTATGAGCGCGACCATGGGGTTGGGCTGCGCTAGGAATATGCGTTCATAGCCCGTGCTATTCAGCTCAGGTGCGGACAGGTGATGGAATATGTAGATCGTCTTCGGGATCGTTCCCGCGGGCGGATTGGTCATACTGATATCCGCAGTGGTGTCCGCAGGATGCCAGTTGAGCGATCCCGTGAATATCTGCTGCGCTACACCAGCCGCGATGAACAGCGATATGCCGCTCCCTATCCCCCACTTGGACACGACCTCGTCCATGAGGAACACTAGGTACGAACCGACGAACAGCTGCAGGACTATCAGGAATCTGGCTAGAGAGTCCGCGTTGACTCCCGCGAAGTCCCCCAAGTTGCCTATCAACTTGTCAGAGGGCTCCATGAACCCGTAGACCTGAGGGACCGCCTCTACCCAGATCATGATGATCACCAGGAGCTTCTGCGTGCCCTGGTAGATGGCCTTGTCCTCGTCCTTCTTCAGGTTGAGCTTGATGATCTTGGCCCCTGTGAAGAGCTGCATGATGATGGAGCCGGTGACGATCGGACCGATGCCCAGGTGCATGAGCGAGAACTGCGCACCCGCAAGAATCGCCCTGTACTGCGCGAACAGGTCGATCCTCTGTTCGACATCCAGCCGTAGATGACGATGTTGGTCATCGCGAAGTACAGCACTAGTATCAGGATGACCCACATCATCTTGGTCCTGAAGTGAACATGCCCTTCCGGCCTGACGACTGCCGGCAGACGGCCAGTGATAGGCTTGAGCTTGTAGAGCATGCTCTTCTGTTCTTCGCCCTCGGCCATCAGTACCCTTCCTTCCCCGTACGTGTCCTTTCGGTCCCTGTGCTTCTAGCAGCCTGGTGCGGCTGCTGAGTCGAATGTCATTCCTTGATCAGTTCCCCGCCAGCCGCCTTCAGCTTCTTCTCCGCGTTCGCAGAAGCGTCCGCGACCTTGACCGCCATAGGCGTCTTGACCCTTCCGGATCCAAGCAGCTTGTCGACGCCCATCTTCGTGAGGTCGATCGTCCACTTGCCCCCTTTCTGGTCCGCGAATCCGTCCTTTGAGAGCGCGGGGAGAGCTTGCTCGATTTCCGACAAGTTCATGGTTATCTTGGAGTACACGACGGACTGCGGCCTCTTGAACCCGTGGTGCCCGAAATGTTCCGGGTCGTACTTAACAACACTTATCCACTTGTGCTTGTGAAGGCCCGCGTTTCCCCGGCCGCCACGGAGTCCAGCACCCCTTCCGGCCTTCTTGCCGCGGCCGTGGGTCCTGCTGCCTCTGAACTTCTTCGTCCTGCTGACCATCTACTTCGCCTCCTGCGGCTTCGCGAGCATCTTGTCGATTAGCTTCTCCATTGCGGCCCCTCTGTATCCCAGAGCGCCACCGTCTGTGAAGGAGATCTTCGCTTTCCTGTAGCCCTGTCTCGGCGGGGGCAGCCTCAGCACGGGCTTGAGCCCCTTGACATCGCTGAGCTTCGCCTCGCCTTTCTCGATCGCCTTCGCGAGCGAGAGTATGGATGTGTACTTCGAGTTGTCCTTCACGTACTGGTCCGTCAGCCTCTTGCCCCCCTGAAGCTCTCCTCGCTGGAACAGAATGCGCGCGATCGTCTCGGGAGCGATCTCTCCCCATGTGATGTAGTCCTTCGCCTTCTGGAGCATTCCCTTGGAGGTCTCGTTCCCCGGGAGTATGACGCAGTGGTTGGGCCTGTGCAGTCTGAGCTGCTCCATGGTCATCACCGCGCCATGCTGCACTTTTGCGTGCCCTCTGACTCTGACTACCGCGAACGCCGCCATCTCACTGCCCCTCCTTCGGTTCCGGAGCAGGTTCCGCGCTCTGCTGACTGCCCTCACCTTCGGTCTCCGGAGTGATCATCTGCGCGGTCGTGCCTGCGATTTGTATCTTGGTTGGCCCTGAGACGATCATGAGCCTGTTCTTCTGCTCGTCCGTAACCCTCACCTGAGAGGTTTTCCGCAGGGCCTCGAAGGCCGCGATGGAGAAATTGATGGTCGTTTTCGTGTGGCCGTTTGTCAATCCCCAGGCATCCTGTATCCCGGCCATCTCGAGGACGCTCTTCGCTATGTCCCCTACCGCCAGGCCTGTGCCCCTGGGCGCAGGCTTCAGCGTGACAACGACTGAGCCCGAGTGCCCCTTTGCAGTGAACGGCAGCGAGTGCGGCGTGAGACAGCCGCACTCCCAGGATCCGCATCCTCTCTTGACCTCTATCATGTTCAGCTTCGCGACATCGATCGCCGCACGGATCGCGGGGCCGACCTCTTTGCCCTTCAGCCTTCCCAGGCCGACGAAGCCGTCCCTGTTCCCGACCACGACCGTGATCGCGAACTTGACTCTCCTTCCCGAGTCGGTCATTCTCTGGACCATGTTGACGTCCAGAACTTCGTCCGCGAGCTCGGGCAGGAGTATGTCGACAATCTCAGGCTCCCTCAGGGGCAGCCTGCTCCTGAGCGCCTCGCTCATCGTGGTTATCTTTCCTTCTGCGACGAGCTTGCCGAGCCTCGTCTTCGGTACCCAGTCTGTCATTACGTGGCACCCCCGATTTTGCCCTTCACTTCGTTGAACATTACCGTCGCTCCCTCGCGAAGGTGCTTGCCAGAGATTCTCTCCTCGGAGGGGATCATCTTGTCGCTGTGCGGGATCTCCAGTCCCGCGTCGAGCAATCCCTTCAGAGCTGCGAAGACGACGGCGCCCTTGGTGGACTCCCTGAGCCCTATGTCCAGGACGGCCTCCTCGACGCCCTTATCCTTCGCCCTCTTCCCCGCGAGCAGTCCCGTGAGGTACGCTGCGGGCGTGTTCTTGCCGGACATCTTCCAGCCGAGCTCCCCGAGCTCCTTGGACACTGCGGTCGCAAGCACCGCATCTCCCGTGTCCTTGTACTGTACTATCTGAATCGTGACGTTCCTGTTTGACCTGCGGACGACAGCCCTCGGGACTTCTCCTCTTAACAACGCCGCCCTGTGCCTGTAGTCCGTGCGGCCCTCTCTCCTTCTCCTGAAGGGTACTCTTGATCTCGGTCCTTTTGCCATTTTCATCACTCCTTCAGGATTCCCTCCGCCTTCAGATGCGATTCAAGGTGCGGCCTGTTCTTGAACACGCCTCCCTTGGCCTTGAGATAGTACTCCCTGTAGGTCTTCGCATCGATCTTCTTCGTGTCCCTGAGCTCCTTCAGCTTCTTCCGGATGGGCCTGATCGCGCGCATCCAGGTCTGCTTCGAGGGCCTGCGCGCGGTCTTCCTGCCCTTTCTCGAGCCGTGGCCGCGCCGCCTTCCCTTCCGCTTCTGCGACTTGATGTAGTTCGTCCTGCCCCGGGACACCCCCTTCTTCTGACGAGATGAGATCGTCCCTGAGGCTATGAGCGTCCTAACGTCCGAGCGGGTGATCGCGTCAGCGACGTCCTCGAGCCTGTTCGGGTCTATCCAGACCCTGTTCTTGCCGCAGTCCAGTATCTCGGCCGCGACCCTTCTCTGGTTCTTCAGGTTCATCATCATCCGCTCCTGTTGAGCACTCTGATCTTGAGCTCGTCCGCCTTTTCCTCGATATCGATCCTCTTCTTCATGCCGACCTGATGCGCGATCCTCGCGGCCTCGGTCTCCGGCTTGATCTTCTCGAGGTCCTTCAGAGTCCACACCATGACCTCTCGGAACCCCGAGGGGTGCAGATGCCTGGTTTCCTTGGGCCCTCCGTAGCCTATGGAGACGACGTTCGGCCTGTAACCGTAGTGCTGTCTCATCTTCGAGTGGTCCCCCACCGGCTTCCTCCAGTTGACCTTCCGAAGCCTCTTTCTCCGGTGCCATTCCTGCCTGTGGAAAGCCGGCCTTCTGGAATCGATCTGGGCGCGCTTCTTCAGGGTGGCGAGCATCTCCTTCGAGAGCTTGGGCTTCAGCTTGACCTCGTACTCGCCCTCCTCCTCGATCTTGACCTCTTCCTCCTTCTCCCCGCCCTTCTCCTCCTTGGCCTTTTCCTTCTTCTCGGCCTTCTTCTCCTTCGGCTCCTCGGGCTTCTTGACCTTGCGCGTCCTGGGAGCCTCCTTCTTCTCTTCCTTCTTTGGCTCCGAGACTCCCAGGTCCTCCTTCCAGTGCTCGATCGTCTTGGGGCCGGCTCCCTTCAGGTGCTCGTGAATCTCCTTCGTCTTCTCGTCGTCCTTGAGCGCCTCCGCCAGCTCTTTGGGTGACTTGATCCCCAGCTCCTCGAGCTTCGGGATGTATTCTTCCTTGAACATGTGGAGCTTCATGAACTCGTCGTGGTGTGTCGATTTCTTCTCGGCCATTCAGCTCATCTCCCCGGCTTCTCGATTATGTAGATGCCGTCCTGGAAGATCCTGGGGTCGAAGCCCTTGATCTTCGTCGCGCGCTCGATGTTGGCGGCTGTCTGGCCCACGAGCTCGACGTCCGGCCCGTTCAGCGCTATCTGGTCGCCTTTCACGGTGACTTTCGTCGTGCCGAGTATCTTCGCCTTCCTGGGTGATTTCTCCCCCAGGAAGTTCTCGATCACGAACGTGTTTCCCTTCACGGAGGCCTTGATCGGGAAGTGGGCGTAGACGACCTTCATCTTGTACTCGAAGCCGGTCGTGACTCCCACGGTCATGTTCTTGATGTGCGCGGCGAACGTGCCTACCAGGGCCTTCTCCTTCAGCCTCATCGTTTGGCTCGACACGAGTATGTCCTTGCCCTTCTTCGCTATGCGTATCCTCGGGTCGCTGAGCCTTCTCGAGATCTCTCCCTGGGGCCCCTTCACCTTGACGGTGGGTCCGTCTATCGTGACCGTGACCTTCTCGGGCACCGCCACGGTCTCTGAGAGCAATCCTGCGTGTGTCATCTCGTTCCACCTCAGTACACATACGCCAGGAGCTTGCCCCCGACGCCTCCTCTCTTCGCCTCTGCGTGAGTGACCACACCTCTCGTGGTCGTGAGTATGAGCACCCCGAAGTCCTGGGCGGGCAGATATCTGGACTCGTACTTTTCCATGCTTTCCAGCTTCACGGAGTACCTCGGCCTGATGACGCCGCAGTCGTTTATGCGGCCGCAGAGGACAACCTTGAACATCCCAGCCCTTCCGTCCTGGACGTATTCGAACTGCTGGATGTATCCGCTGTCCTGCATGACCTTCAGCACCCTGCCTATGAGCTTGGACGACGGGCGTATGACGCACTCGCCCTTGCCGACCTTCTCGGCGTTCTTGATGACACCCATCGCGTCGTTTAGTGTATCCTGTTGCATGTCATCTCACCTCACGAATACTTCCTGAACCCGATGTCTGGGGCGATCTCCCTGAAGCACTGCCTGCAGAGGTGCATGCCGTACCTTCTGACGATGCCCCTCTTCCTGCCGCATCTGGTGCAGCCTACTTTCCTTCCGAACTGCTTCTTGGGCTTCAATCGATCACCTCAAGATTGAACTTCTTCTGGACCCACTCGACGCCCTCTTTTTGCGTGACCCTGTTGTGCCTCGGTATCGAGCGCCTCAGGCTCGTTCTGCTTGAGACCCTCTTGCCGGGCCTCGCGATGACGACGGACACGTCGAGCCCGAAGATGCCTATCTCGGGATCGTACTTCATGCCTGGGAAATCGGTGTAGTCCTGTACTCCGAAAGAGAAGTTGCCCTCGGGGTCGAACGAGTAAGTTGCTATCCTGTTCTCCCTGACCCAGAGCGCCTTCTTCACGAACTCCTCGGCCTCCTTGCCTCGGAGCGTCACCTTGACGCCTATCTGCATGCCCCGCCTGATGCCGAAATCCCTGTTGGTTGTCTTCGCGATGGTTCTGATGGGCTTCTTGCCCGTGACCATCTTGAGGACCTTCTCGGCCTTGAGCAAGCGCTCGCCCGCGTCCCCGACGCCGATGTTGACGACTGCCTTCTGCATCCTGATCTCCCTCATCGGGTTCGTCATGCGACCTTCGCCTCCAGCAGCTTGATTTCGGGCAGCTTCTCGCCTACCACGAACACGTTCTCCTTGACCGTGCTGAACCCTTCTTTGAACGTGACGATGTTGGATGCGGAACCTCTCTTGATCTGGTAGCTCTCGACGGTCTGAAGCGTGCCCGGGTGAGAGCCGCCGACCAAAAGAGCAACGTGTCCCTTGTCCAATTTCATTGCCTTCATGATCTTCTGCGTGGGCAGCTCAATCTTCAGCACGTCCCCGGTCTTGTACTGGTCCTTCGGGAGCAATATCGACCTGCCGTCGTGGAGGCTCAACTGGACCTTCCCTCCGCGGACGACCGTCTTACCGTCGATCCTAGCGAGCTTCCATGCGCTCTCGTTCTCCTCGATCGGGATCAGCTGGAACCTGCCTTTGTAGTCTATGAGCATCCTGTAGCTCTGCTTCGTCTTCTTGATCGTGATGACATCCATGAGCCCCACGGGGAACTTGTAGTCGGTGACGACCTTGCCGTCGATCTGGAGCTGCCGCCCGCCGATGATGAACCGAGCCTCTCTCGAGTTGTCGCAGACCTTCAGCAGGTCCCTTACGACGCTTAGAAGAGATATCGACTCTTCTCTGCCGTGCGGGCCCGGCCTGGGCTTCGTGATCCAGTGGCTGGTCTTTCTTGTGACTGCCCAGCTCCTAGGAGCCGTCATCCTCTTCATGTGCTTCTTCATCGTTCTCACGCCCCCTTCAGGCTGTCCAGCTTGGCCTTCCGCCACGGGTCGGACAGGTCCAGCTTCGTGATGACCACATCCGACGGGTCCACTGGCTTCGGCTTCTGTGTCCCGTCAGCCTTGGGCACGGTTATGTTCTCGATGATGATCTTGCTGTTCTTGAGATCGACAGAGGCGACTTTCGCCTCGGTCCTCTTCAGGTCCTGGGCGCCCCTTGTCATTCTCACTGTATCGCCCTTCTTCACGGGAACAGACCGCACGTTGTACTCGCTCATGAGCGCGGAGTCGAGGTGTGCCGAGACCATGCGCTTCTTCTTGTGGAGCGGCGCGTTGGCCCTCGCCTTCCTCTGCTTCCTGGCCTTTGTGCTGACCGTCATCATGTGAGCATCCTCCTCAGACGATCATCGAGGCCGTGGCCGCGATCCTCGGCCACCTCTCAGCGGCCTCCCTCGCGACCGGACCCTTGATGTCCGTTCCCTTGGTCTCTCCCGTGTCGGTTACGATGACGCAGGCGTTGTCCTCGAACTGCACCATTGTGCCCTCGGGCCTCCTGAACGGGCGCTTCTGCCGGACGATGACCGCTCGCATGAGCTGCTTCCTCGTCTCCGGGGTGCCCTTCTTGACGGTGACGACCATCATCTCTCCCAGGGCGGCGTTCGGGTATCTCCTCTTGGTGCTGTGGTAGTTCGGAACGCTCACGATCTGGACGATCTTGGCTCCGGTGTTGTCTATGCAATCGAGCCTCGCCCCGGTCGGGAGCCCCCTTGTCTGTCTTCCTGGTATCCCTTTCATCGCTACCACCTCATTGCTGCCTGTTCTCTATGACTACGAATGACACTCTCTTGCTCAGCGGCCTGCACTCCATGATGGAGACCTTGTCTCCGACCTTGACCTGCTGGCACGCGGGAGAGTGGGCCATGTACTTGCTGGTCCTCTTCTCGTACCTCTCGAACTTGGGTAGGTACCTGAGGTATTCCCGCTCGATCATCACGGTTGCCTGCATCTTCGTCGAGACGACAGTCCCGCTGATGACCGTTCCTCTGACCGGCAGCGTCCCGTGCCACGGGCAGTGAGCGTCCGTGCAAGTCCCCTTCGGGTGCTTCACGTCCAGCCCTATGTCCCTGGCCTTGGGCTTGTCCGCCGCCTTACTGACCTTTTCCGCCATCGCATCTCACCTTACCGTCAACGAACTTTCTTGATCCTGTCTTCGGGTCTGAACTTGATGTCCTTGCCGGAGACGACATGGGCCTTCCCGGCCTCATCGAACCTGAACTCGCAGCAGTCCTTGGGCACCGTCCTCTCCCTGCCCTGCTGCTCGATCTTCAAGGTGTTCCTGGTCTCGTCCACCACTCTGCCCCTGATGCCTATGTACTCGGGGCAAGTGGAGTCCAGGACCTCGACCTCGAGCCCGATGAACTCCCGTCTCCGGAAATCTCCTGGTCTCATACGCTCGGTTACCTGCTATCCACGGAGAACCCCAGCTCCTCCAGGACCTCTCGCACTTTCTTCTTGTGGTCGCCCTGCAGCTCTATCCTGCCGTCCTTGTACGTGCCGCCGGCGGCGCACCTTGTCTTCAGTTTTCTCGCGAGGTCCGCCATGTCTATGTCGCTGGAGTTGATCCCCTCGACAACGGTCACTAGCTTTCCGTAGCGCCGCGTGTCGGTGAGTATCCGTATCTGCTGTTGTTCCTTCGCAATCTGCTCACACATGCACAGTTCTTCTGGCAGTCCACATACCGAGCATATACCGGCCATTACTTCTTCTCCTCCTGCTTCTTCTTCACTTCCTTCTTCTCTTTTTTCGCCTTGGGCTTCTTCTCGGCCTTCGGCTCAGTTGTCGAGGGCGCCTTCTTCTTCTCCGCAAGTTCCAGCTCCCTCTGGATCGTGTGTATCCGGGCGATGTTCTTCCTCAGTGCCCTGAGCTTTCCGGGGCTCGCGGGCGCACCGCCCATCGCCGCTATCCCCCTCTCGTGCATGAGCTCGTCGCTGAGCTCCTTGAACTTCGCCCTCAAGTCTTCCGGGCGCATCGCCCTTATCTCCTTGGTCCTCAGAAGCGTCATCCTCTTCAGCCCTCCTTCTTCTCCTCGGCGGGCTCAGGCTTCTTCTCTTCCTGCTTGGGGACCTCGGCGAGCGGCTTAGGCTCCTCCTGGGGCGTAATCGCCTGCGTTGGCGCAGGCTGTATGGCCTCAGTCGCGGGCTTCGCGGGCACTTCGCCCTCCTTCTTCTTCCGCTTCCTGGGCTTCTTGTCATCCGCGGCTCCGGGAGCAGCTGGAGGAGCCGCGCCATCCGGCAAGGGCTCCTTCTTCTTCCTGATCCTCTTGGGTTTCGCCTCTCCCTCCGCGGTCTTCTTGAGCGCCTCGACTGCCTCGGCAGCCTTCTGCTCCTCCGCCTTATCCGCTGCGATCGTTGTTGGGCTCGGCGCAGCCGGAGTGGCCAGATCCGCTGGTAGCGGCAGGATGTCGATTTCGTCCGGCAGCCTCGCGCGCGGGTCCATTATCTGAACAGTTACGCCGATGACTCCGGGCTTCAGCTTCGCGGTCGCGAACCCGTGCTCCATGAAGTCGAGCTTGGCCTGGCCGCAGTACTTGATGTGTCCGTCCTTGAACTTCTCAGTCCTGTGCCTCTGCCCTGTGAGCTTCCCCGAGATGACGACCTGACACCCTCTGGCGCCGGACTCCATTATCCTGCGGACAGTCGAGTGCCCTGCGCGCCTGAAGTGCCAGCCCCTCTCGAGCGCGTTGGCGAGCTTCTCCGCCATGATCTGCGCGTTCAGGTTGGGGTTCTCCACTTCCTGGACCTCTATCTGCGGGTTGTTGAACTTGAAATCTTCCTCGATCGCCTTCGTGAGGCTCTTGATCGCCTCTCCCCTGCGTCCGATGACCAGGCCCGGTCTCTCGGTGATGAGCGTGACCCTCGTGCCCATGGGAGTCCTCTGGACGTCTACTCCTCCGAACCCCGCCCTGCCGACCTTGCTCATGAGGTACTCCTTGAGCAGGACCCTTCGGATGTTCTCGGTGACGAACTTCCTCTCGCTTGCCATCATATCACTCCTTCAGGAGTCGTCCTAGGACGCTCCGGCCTCCTCGAGGATTATCTCGATCGTGGTTGTCTGCTCGTCCCAGGGAGTGCTCCTGCCCTGGGCCCTCGGCATGTATGATTTCATTATCATGCCCCTGTGCGCGCATGCCACCTTGATCCTCATGCCGTCCGCGTCCAGCCCCTTGTACTCCGCGTTCGACTGGGCGCTCTCCAAAACCCTCAGGATGGCCTTCGCGGCCTTGACCGGGTACCTGGCAGTGCCTACCTTCGGCTTCGGGTGCTGCCTCAGCTTGTATCGGGTGTAAGGCACGGCGACCTTCAGCTCTATTACGCCCTTGAGATACTTCTTCGCGTCCTCGACCTTCTTGCCCCTTAGCTCCTTCAGTATCTCCCTGCAGTGCTTGGGCGAGACTGGGAGCTCCTTTCCGAGCGCTCTAGAGGTTGTCTCCGGATCTGTCTTTGTGGTGTATCCCATGTCTTCGCCTCCTCACTTCAGCGGCATGAACTTGGACGATCTCGTCGCGCCTACTCCGAGGCCTGAGTGCTTCACCGATCTCCTCGTGAGCGCGAACTCCCCGAGGTAGTGTCCTATCATCTCGGGCTTGATCTCGAGCGGCATGAACTCCTTCCCGTTGTAGATCTGGACGTTCTTTCCGACGAACTCCGGGAGGATGGGTATCTCGCGCCTGTGTGTCTTCACCGGCCGTTCCGATGCCCTGAGCCTTCTGACGAACGACTCCTGCTCCGTGTTGAGTCCGCGTATGTACGTCCTCCGGGCCCTCGCGGGGAGCAGCTCGATTATCTCAGCCATGGGCATCTTGAGGAGCTCCTCCATCGAGTACCCGCGGTACGTGAACTCCTTCTTCCTCCTGGCCTGGATCTGGCTCTTCTTCTTCCTCAGCTTCCTCCTCGCGGCCTTCGCAGAGCCTGCGTGCCTGGCCGAGGGCTTCGGCTTCTTCTCTTTCACCTCGGGCGCGGCCACCGCTGCAGCTGGCGCGGGCGCTGCCGCGGCCTTCCCCGCCGGGGGTGCTGCCGGTGCCTTTGCCTTGTCCGCTGCTGGTGTCTTGCCAGGTGCCGTCTTCTGAGCCTCTTGCTTCTTCTCGTCGGCCATCTACTACACCTTCCTCTTCTTTCTCTGCGGGGCGAGCCTGCCAACCTTCCTTCCAGGCGGCGTGTTCCTGCCGACGCTGGACTGAGTGCCCACATGCGGGTGGCCACCGCCGCCGTGCGGGTGGTTGACCGGGTTCATCGCAATTCCTTTGACCTTGAAGTACGCCTTCGCCTTCGCTCCGTACGCATGGAACTTCTTCCCGGACTTCGCGAAAGGCTTCTCCTTGTGCCCTCCACCGGCGACTAATCCAACGGTGGCCAAGCACTTCCGGTTGACCTCCTTGAACTTGCCTGAGGGCATGAGCAGAACGGTCTTGTCGCCGTGAGAGACGATCGTGGCAGCGTTGCCAGCGGTCCTTGCCAGCTTCCCGCCGTCGCCCACCTGCGACTCTACGTTGTATACGACCGTACCCTCGGGCATGTCCCCGACGGGCATGGTGTTGCCGGCTGCGATCGGGCCTCTTCGTCCGAACACGACTTCCTGGCCGACCATTGCTCCGTCCGGAGCGAGCATCCACTGCTCAGTGGTGCCGTAGTCCACCCTGACGATCGGAGCGATCCTTCCGGGCTCGTGCGAGAGCTCGACTATCCGTCCGTTCGCGCTCTTGATCCTCGGGTGCTTAACATCGGTGAATCTCAAGTGCCTGGGAGACTTGTACCTTCCGAAGCCGCGTCCCCTTCTCTGCGTTATCAATCTCTTGCCCATGTCAGCACCACCTAGAATATCCCGATCCTCATGCCGATCTCCTCGGCCGAGTATCCTTCCTTCAGCTTGATGATCGCGTGCTTCCCGTCCTTGACGATCTTGATGTTGATCTTCTGGACCTTCGCCTCGAACGTGGTCTCGAAGGCCTTCTTGATCTCCGCCCGGGTAGCGTCCTTCCTCACCACGAACTCCAGCCTGTTCCCGTCCTTCAGGTCCTGAACGGGCGTTCCGGACATGGCGTTCATGGACTTCTCCGTCACGTACGGATGAAGAATGATCGTCCTTCTCATCGCTTCCACCCTCCAATCTGCGCGAGCGCCGCCTCGGAGATGAGCATGAGTCTGCCAGGTGCTCCCCCTGGCGCCAGCACGGATGCGTTGAGCATGCTCGGGGTCGCCACTTCCACTCCTGGCAGGTTCCTGAGGCTCCTGCCGCCGTCGCAGTCTTTTGAGAGCACGACCAGCGGGCCCCTCGGCATCCTGTACCTTCGGCCCCTCATCTTGCCCCTTCCCGCTCTGACGCTCTTGCCCTCTGAGGCTCTCTCGACATCGTCGAACACGCCGATCGATGACAAGGCCTCCACTGCCTTCTTCGTGGTCTTCAGGGATTCGATGTCATCCTTGACCACGACAGGTACCGTGAGTTCCCCGTCGAACATGTGTCCCCTGGCCTTGACCAGGTCGGCCTTGCTCGTCGCGGTCAGCGCGGAGAGCTTCGCGAACAGCATCTCCTTCTTGTTGATCTTCTTGCCGAGGTCCTTGTCCACCTTCGGCGGGTGCGCGCGCCTGCCCCCGACGTTGTTCGGGGACTGAGCTGCTCTGGAGCTGTCCATCAGCCTCTGGACCCTCGCCACGCCCCTTCCCTTGCCCCAGGTCTGCACCGAGTGGCGCATGCCCGCGGTCGGCTTGGGCGCGTAGGGCTGCCTAGCGTTCGCCTCTATCGCGGTCACTGCCCTTCTGATGATGTCGGGCCTGTATTCCGCGGTGAAGGGTTCGGGCAGGTCCGCGGTCCCAGCGACCTCGCCCTCTAGGTTGTAGATTCTGACTTTGCCGGGAGCGATTTTCTCTTCGGCCGGTTCCGCCTTTATTTTCTTACTTTTCTTCTCAGCCATGGAATCACACTCCCTGTTTTGATTCAAGTGATATGAAAGTCACCTGAGGCGCCTCGGGGAGCTTGATCCCTGTTGCCCTCACGGGGTGCCTGAACTTCACGATCCTCTTGGAGGGGCCGGGCACGGACCCGTGCACGACGATGTAGCTGTTCTTCACTGTGCCGTAGTGTAGGAACCCGCCCTTCGGGTTAATCTCCTCGCTCTTGTCCCCGATCTTGAGGACCCGCTTGTTCAGCTCCGTCCTCTGGTGGAAGCCCATCTGGCCTCCCTGTGGCACGGTCGGCCTGACGTAGTTCGGCCTCTTTGTCCCAAGGGTACCTATCAGCCTCCTGTGCTTGCTGTTCTTGTGCATCAGGAGCTTCGTGCCCCACCTCTTCGTCACGCCCTGCCACCCCTGACCCTTGGTGACGGAGCAGACATCG